>Ga0299907_10000015_pt1 | contig 50435 bp, 45 predicted proteins | sample RVTome_16_FD_198680 | JGI IMG/M metagenome (GOLD analysis project Ga0299907, IMG submission 198680) | Soil microbial communities from uranium-contaminated site in the Upper Colorado River Basin, Wyoming, United States - RVT152D67 (version 2) ...
GCGCGGCGCCAAGACGAAGACCGAGAGAGCGACCTTCACCATGCTGGGCGGCATGTGCCCGCGCTGCGAGGGCAAGGGCAACGTGACCGACATCGACCTGACCCAGCTCTACGACGAGAGCAAGTCGCTCGCCGAGGGCGCGCTCACGATCCCGGGCTACACCGCCGACGGCTGGCAGGTGCGGATCTTCACCGAGTCGCGCTTCCTGGACCCCGACAAGCCGATCCGGCGATACACGAAGAAGGAGCTCCGCGACTTCCTCTACGGCGAACCGAGGAAGGTGAAGATCAACAACATCAACCTGACCTACGAGGGACTGATCCCCAAGGTCCAGAAGTCGTTCCTGTCCAAGGACGTCGAAGCGCTTCAGCCGCACATCCGCGCGTTCGTGGAACGTGCGGTGACCTTCACGACGTGTCCCGAGTGCGAGGGCACCCGATTGAGCCAGGAGGCGCGGTCGTCGAAAATCGAGGGGAAGAGCATCGCCCACGCCTGCGCGATGCAGGTAAGCGACCTCGCCGACTGGGTCCGGAGCATCGACGAGCCGTCGGTGGCCCCGCTCCTCACCGGGCTGCAGCATCTCCTCGACTCGTTCGCGGAGATCGGACTGGGATACCTCTCGCTCGACCGGCCGTCGGGCACCCTGTCCGGGGGAGAGTCACAGCGCACCAAGATGATCCGTCACCTCGGCTCGTCGCTCACGGACGTCACCTATGTCTTCGACGAGCCCACGATCGGTTTGCACCCCCATGACGTCCAGCGAATGAACGACCTGCTTCTGCAACTGCGCGACAAGGGAAACACGGTGCTGGTCGTGGAGCACGACCCGGAGTCGATCGCGATCGCCGACCACGTGGTGGACCTCGGCCCCGGCGCCGGCTCGGCCGGCGGCTCCGTCTGTTACGAAGGTGACGTCGAGGGGCTCCGGCGGAGTGACACCATCACGGGGCGTCACCTCGACGACCGCGCGACACTGAAAGGATCGGTGCGTTCGTCCTCCGGTGCGCTGGAGATCCGCGGCGCTTCAGACCACAACCTCCAGAAGGTGGACGTCGACGTCCCGCTCGGGGTGCTCTGCGTGGTCACGGGCGTGGCCGGCTCGGGCAAGAGCTCGCTGATCCAGGGCTCGGTCGCCAACACAGACGGCGTCGTGGTCATCGACCAAGGGGCGATCCGCGGCTCTCGACGGAGCAACCCGGCGACGTACACGGGACTGCTCGACCCGATCCGCAAAGCGTTCGCGAAGGCAAACGGCGTGAAGCCGGCCCTCTTCAGCTCCAACTCCGAGGGTGCGTGCCCGACCTGCAACGGCGCCGGGGTCATCTACACCGAACTGGGCTTCATGGACACGGTCGAATCCGTCTGCGAGGAGTGCGAGGGAAAGCGGTTCCAGGCGTCGGTCCTCGAGTTCTCGCTGGGCGGCCGGAACATCGCCGAGGTGCTCGCGATGTCGGTGATCGAGGGCGAGGGCTTCTTCGACGACGGCGATGCCCGAACGCCGGCCGCGCATGCGATCCTCGAGCGTCTCGCTGACGTCGGGCTCGGCTACCTCTCGCTCGGACAGCCCCTGACCACGCTGTCTGGCGGCGAGCGGCAGCGGCTCAAGCTGGCCGGGCAGATGGCGGAGAAGGGCGACGTCTACGTTCTCGACGAGCCGACCACCGGCCTCCACCTCGCCGACGTCCAACAGCTGCTCGGCCTGCTAGATCGGCTCGTCGACTCCGGTCGATCGGTGATCGTGATCGAGCACCACCTGGCTGTCATGGCGCGCGCCGACTGGATCATCGACCTCGGGCCCGGCGCCGGTCACGATGGCGGCCGGATCGTCTTCGAGGGCACGCCCGCCGACCTCGTGACGGCCCCCTCCACCCTCACCGGCGAGCATCTCGCGGCGTACGTCGGAACCTGAACGCAAGGGTCGACGATCGCGCAACGCGTCCCCGGTTCTGACACTTCTGAACGACCGCGCGCCCTACAGAAGTCGAGAGACTCCTCCTCTCGTGTTGTTCCGTCGCCGTTCAGCAGCAGTCCGGCGGGCACTCCGGGCAGTCCGGACAGCAAGGATCCAGCCGCATCGCTTCACCACCTTTCGAGAGAGACTCCAATGGACGTATCGACACGGGTCGATACGTTGACACATGCATCGACCGTCGTCAATATGTCGCCATGCGGAAGCAGATCGCCCAAGTCGACGCGTGTTGCACCCCACTGGGGCCTGCGCCGCTCTCCACCGATGAGGCCGGCCGCATGGCGGAGGCGCTCGGCGTCCTTGCCGATCCGGTACGTCTGCAGCTCGTGAGCCTTCTTGCGAGCACGTCGGAAGCCTGCGTGTGTGACCTCACCCCCGCCGTCGGCGTGTCGCAGCCAACGGTGAGCCATCACCTACGCGTCCTCGCCGACGCCGGACTCGTCGACCGCGAGCAACGAGGGCGGTGGGCTTTCTACCGGCTCCGACAGGAACCGCTGCGACTGGTCGCGGACGCGCTCGTCCCTCGCTCGCGATCCACGGCTGCCTGATCGCCTCGCCGCTCGGGCGCCCGAACGGTGATGGGGCGTTCAGATCGACGGCAGCCTGAACCCCGATTTCGCGATGACGTGATCCCGGGAGTCGGCGGCTGCGCGCTTCACGGCGGCCCAGTCGACGTGGAGGAGCTTGCCGTGGCGCTTCATCACGCGACCGGCGATGATCACCGTGTCGACGTTCCCGGTGTCCATCCCCGCCACGACCGCGGTCGCCGGATCGTTCAGCGGCGTGACGTTCATCCGATCGGTCCGCAAGAGGATGACGTCCGCCTGTTTCCCCGGCCTCAGCGACCCCGTCTTCGCGTCGAGGCCGTTCGCCTTCGCGCCGTCGATCGTCGCGCAGGCGAGCACCTCGGCAGGTGTGATCGGCGACTTCCCGTGCGTGGCCGCCATCGCGCGCTGGAGCGCGAGCACCGAACGCATCTGATTGAACATGTCCGCCGGCACGTTGGTCTCGACGTCGACGCTGAGGCTCGGCCGCAAGCCGCGATCGAGGAACTTCTGGATCGGCGGCATCCCGTGACCCATCATCATCTCGACGGGCGACGCGAGCGAGACGGTCCCGCCGGAGTCGACGATCATCTGGATCTCAGTGTCGTTCAGCGTCGTGCAGTGGATGTACGTCGTGTCGGGTCCCAGGAGGCCGGCCTCCCCCATCTCCTGAACCTTGCCGTCTTGGCCGTACGATCCGACGCCGACATGCGTCGTGATCCGCGCGCCGGCCTCGCGCGCGAGCTTCCAGTGATCGCGTGAAACCTCGAAGTCGGTGAACTCAGGTCCGGGTGCCGCGAGCGCAAGCGTCAGCATCTGGTCGTTCGTCGAGAAGTGCTTGTTCGCCGCCCGTACGAACCAGCTCGGCTGACGCTCCTCCCACTTGCCCCACCACGGGAACCCGTACGCGAACACCGCTCGTAGCCCCGAGTCCTCGAGCGCTTGGATCACCGCGTCGGTGTGAGCCGGAGAACCCTGGATGTGCGACCAGTCGAGGAGCGTCGTGATCCCCGCGTCGATCGCACCGAGAGCCGAGATGAGGTCGCCGATATAGGCGTCCTCGGGACGATACGCCGGCGCGAGCTTGTGCAGAACGTACGAGATATAGCTCGAACGACCCTCCAGCGGAACGTCGGTTCCGATGTTCCGCAGCAGGCCCTCCCAGATGTGGCGGTGCGTGTCGACGAACCCCGGCATGACGATCATGCCGGACGCGTCGATCACCTCGACATCCCCGTTCGACAGATCGCGCCCGACCGCGAGGATCCTGTCGCCGTCGATGAGGACGTCGCCTGCGGCGAGGTCACCGACCTTCGCGTCCATGCTCAGCACGTTTCCGCCGCGGATCAGCGTTTTGTGCGTCGGCAAGACGCGAAAGTCCATCGACGTGTACAGCTGCGGTATCTCGGCGGCCTTCGGCGGCCGGCTGCCGATCACCAGGCGACGCGCTCGCTTGTAGTTCCGCTTCACAAGCTCCTTGATGTCGCCGAGCTGGAACAGCACGATGCCGAGCAGGACCAGTACGCCGATGATCATCGGTCCGTCGTCAGGTGACAGACCGAGATAGGGCAGGACGGTGACGATCAGCGCGAGGAGGATCGCGGCAACCGTCCCGCCGAGGAAGGTGGCCCGGCCGCCCGCGAGCGAAGCGCCTCCGAGGACGGCGGCGGTGATGCTGTTCAACGCGAACGTGGAGCCGATCGTGGCGTTGCCGATCGGGGATCGGGCCATGACGAAGAACGCAGCCACGGCGGCCAGAAGAGCCGACAGGACGAGTGCACGAACCCTGACCCAGTTGGTTCTGACTCCGCCGCGCTTGGCCGCCCGCTCGTCGAAGCCCACCGCTCTCAGTTCAAGACCTGAGCCCGATGCATGGAGCCACAGATCCGCCAGACCCGCTCCGACCAGGATGACGATGAAGGCCACGGGGATCGGACCGAGGCTCGCCTTGAGCGTCGACGCCAGGTCGGGGCTGATGATCCCCTGCGCCGTCGGTCGCATCGTCAATGAGATCCCGTCCAGGATGCTCAATGTCGCCAGGGTGGCGATGATCGAGGGGATCTTCAGTCCCCTGATGAGCAGGGCGTTCACGAGGCCGAGCGCGACCCCGCACAGAAGGATGACGCCGGACCCCATCACGATCTGCGCGGCGGAGGCGTCGGCGCCGATCAGGAACGAAGCGATGACGACGCCGAGACCGATCATGCCCCCGACCGAGAGATCGAGATACCCCACGAGCAGCGCGTGGGTCTGGGCCATCGCAGCGACGATCAATGGCAGCGCCAGGATGAGGATCTGTTCGACGTTGTTCGCGTTGACGAAGCCCGGGAATCGCGAGTTGGTGTACAGGAGCAATGCGGCGACCAGCAGGACCTGAAGCCCGACGGGCATCCACAGGCGGAACCTGACGATCTTCCGCCACTTGTTCCTGTCGCGAGCATCGCGGATGACCTTCCGGACGGCGCGTCGCGCCGCGTCGACGCGGTTGCTCATCTCCGCCCGTTCGGCCTTGACGCCTTCGGCATCGCGACGCCGAGGGGCGAACGTCCCGCTTTGGAGAGACCGGGCCCTCTCACCACAGCCTCGACGATGCGCAGCTCGTCGAGCTCATCGCCGGGGATCTCCTCGACGATCTGACCCCGGGACACGACGAGCACCCGGTCGCACAGCCCGGAGAGCTCGAGAGGGTCGCTCGATTTGATGAGCATCGCCGTTCCCTCGTTGGTGCGGGTGCGAAGGGCCTTGTAGATGTCGAAGCGCGACCCGACGTCGACGCCCTGCGTCGGTTCGTACGCGAGGATCACCGCCGGCTCCTTGAGGAAGGTGCGGGACACCGAGACCTTCTGCTGGTTGCCCCCGGAGAGGAACTCCACCGGTTGCTCGAGGGACGGCGTGCGGATCTCCAACTGGCGGACGAGATCGGTGACGACGCGCCGCTCCTTCCGTCTCCTCAACAGACCGAGCACCGAGAATCGGCGCAACGCTTGGATCGTCGCGTTCACCTTGACGCCGAGCACCGACATCAACGCTTCGCGCCGGCGATCGCCCGGCAGCAGCATCATCCCTGCACCGACAGCCTCATGGGTCGAGATCAGCGACAACTCCTTGCCATCGCAGACGACGCGTCCCGCCTTCGGCGGTTGGCGACCCGCCAGACAGTCGAAGAGCTGAAGCTGCCCGTTGCCTTCCGCGCCGGCGACCCCGACGATCTCACCTGGGTCCAACGTGAAACTGACCGGCCCGAACGACTGACCCTGGAGGCCGTCGACGACGAGCACCGCGCGACGCTCGTCCACTTTGAGGGCCGGCGGTGGGAAGGCCGCCTCGAAGGGACGACCGACGATCAACTCGACGAGTGCGGCCTCCGTCGTGGTCTTTGCGTCGAACGTGCCCTGGTTCCGACCGTCCCGAAGTACGGTGATCCGGTCGGCGATCTCGAGCACCTCGGGCAGTCGATGACTCACGTACACAACCCCGACGCCGCGACGGCTGCAGGCCGTGACGGTCCGGTGCAGCGCTTCCACTTCGTGCGGCCCGAGTGCGGTGGTCGGCTCGTCGAGCAAGAGCACCTTCGGGTTCGTCACGAGCGCCTTCGCTACCTCGAAGAGCTGGCGGTCGGAAAGGCTGAGGAACCCGGCCGGAGCGTCCGGGAACAGCTCGAGGTCGAGGTCGAACTCGGCCAGAAGCCTCCTGGCCCACTTCTTCCTCCGCCAAAACGGCGGCCGCTGGTCGTCGGGCGCGGCCAGGAACAGGTTGTTCTTGACCGGTTCCGGAAGGATCAGCGACGTGTCCTGGTACGCCATGGCCAAACCGAGCTTCTTGGCCAGGGCTGGGGAGTCGCGGCGAAGCGGCCGACCGCCGATCTCGATCGTTCCGACATCGGGGTCGATGAACCCGCTCGCGATGCCGAGGAGGGTCGACTTCCCCGACCCGTTCTCGCCGACGACTGCGTGGATCTCGCCGGCACGACAGTCGAAGCTGACGTCGGTCAGCGCCCGAACGGCCCCGAACTGCCGCGAGACGCGGCGCAGCTCGAGGACCACACCAGGGACGGCCGACCCTCCTCCGGTATCGCCTCTCTCCAAATCAGCCGCCGAACATCAACTGCAGGACCGGATCCGGAACCAGCGACGTGCCCGAAACGGCCTCGTGGACACGGTTGGGATCGCAGTCGTCCTCGGTTACTTGCCGCATCACGTGCGGCACGACGACCTCCGCGGGAATCTCGGCGCCCTTGAGCGACATCATCGCCGCGGTGACGCCGATCCGTGATTGGAAGTTCCCTCCTGCCGAGTAGAAGATGTTGTAGGAGGGCTCGTCTCGCTCCGCCCAGTCGCAGAACAGATTCTGCTCGTCCGTGCGCAACGCGACGGTCAGGTTCTCGACCGGGATCCCGAGATCCTCGTACGTTTGCAGTCCGATGAACATCCCGTCTGCATACTCGTAAGCCCACCCCCGGAGCTCCGGGTTGGTCGTCAGCAACCCCTGATAGACCTCGGGGATGATCGGAGGGAACCAACTCGTGTCACCCGTGGTCGAGTTCTCGTTCGCCGGCGGATTCACCAGCTCGACGTCGCTGGAGAGCGCGTCGACGGTGCACTGCTGCCAACCGAGCGACAGGGCGTTGCCGGGGGTCCCGCCGAGGAGCGCAACCTCGCCGGTCCCGACGCCGTCGTTCAGGACCTCTGCGAAGCTGTTGCCGAGGGCGCATAGGTCCTCGCCCACGACGGCCAGGTAGTCCTCACCGGGGACGAGGGCTCCTTCCTGCCCGGGAAGTCCGACCCAGCCAGCCGAGAACGGGACGTAGGGGATGCCCGCTTCGTCGGCCTCCCTGATCGCATCGGCGATCGCCACGCCCATGTCGGGGTAGCCGACGATGAAGTCGACTCCGCGCTGGATCAGGAACCGGATGTCGTTGGCGTGGACCGCGGGATCCGGGTCGAAATCGGCCTCCGTGGAGACGATCGTCCCGATCTCGGGGTAGGTGAGCGCCTGGAGGATGGCCTCCATGTGACTCACGGCGCGCCAGACGTTCACCGTGTCTCCGCCGCCGTCGGCATAGCCCATGATCAGCTCGCCACCGGTTCCGGTATCGCACTCCTGGTTGTTCCAGCACTCCATCGCCTTGTCGATGGTGGCTTGATCCAGGTCCTGATCCGCCCTGGCGATGGACGCGAGGATGATGTTCCAGCTGGCCTCATCCGACGGATCAACGGGCCCGAGGGCCTTGTCGATCAACGCGGTGTCGGCGTCTGTGCTCTCTCCGAACTCCGCCAGCGGCCCGGTGGCGCCGGTGGCTGTACCGGTGTCCGCCGGCCCCGTGGGCGTCCCGTCATCGTCGTCGCCTCCGCCACACGCCGCCGCAACCAAAGCGAGCGCCGCGATGACCGCGGCGATCCTGATCCGGTGCATGTTCCTCCTCCCTGCGTCACCTAATCCCCATCGCTGATCGATCGTGTTCGTCACATCTCCCCCTTTCTTCACGGTGTTGTTCACGCGGAATCGTGGACGGACGACGGCCTCGAGACATCCGGGTGTCTCCGCTCCCGAAGTACCTGCTCGACGCCGCGGATGATGCGATCGCCCGAGACGAGCATGCCGCCGATGATGACGAGGCCGAACACCACGAACCGGAGAGAGGTGGGCAGGCCCATCGTGCGCAACATCTGGTTCAGACCGGTGAGGAAGAAGGCGGCCACGAACGTGGACAACGGGCTGGCCAGACCCCCCGTCAGGGAAGCCCCCCCGATCACCACGGCCGCGATCGGGCCCAAGAGGTACTGCGTGCCGACGGCCACTCCCGGGCTGCGAATGAGTCCGGCAAGCGCCACGCCGGCGATGGCGTAAAAGACCGCCGCCACCACGTAGACGAGGATCTGGTTCAGGTTCACCCGAACGCCGACCACGTTGGAGGCCACAGGGTTCGCGCCCACGACCTGAAACCTCCGACCGACGGCCGTGTAGCGAAGGCCGAGGACCAGGGCGATGGTGATCGCGGCACCGACCCAGAACACAGGGCTCACACCGAGGACGCGGTTGGACGTCCACTCTGAGAGACCGCGTGGCACCGGGCTCTGGACCGGGAACGTGCTTCCGTAGCGGTTCACCACGCCGACCACGATCAGACCCACCGCCAGGGTGGTGATGAGCGCGTTCAGCTTGAGCCCGCCGATCAGGATGCCGTTGACCAGTCCGACGACTACGGCGACGACGATCGCGGTGCCAATGGCGATTGGGATGTTCTCGTTCGAACCGTCCCCGACACCAACCATGATGACCGCCGCCAGGCTCATCGTCCCGGGGACGCTGAGATCGATCCCGCCCGTCATGATGACCAACATCTGGCCGAGGGCGGCGATGCCCAGGACCGCTCCATAGGGAGCGATGGCGCGCACGGCGACACGACCGAGGGTCGCCGGGGCCCAGATCGAGGCCACGATCACGAGAACGAGGAGAGCGATGTACACCGGCATGTACCGGGAAGCCACGACGAACGACGTCATGGCGGACGAAGATGGCGCCCTGCGCTCGATCATCGTTCGTCTCCCGCGCCGGCGCGCACGACGAGGGCGCCGGCGGCCGCGACACGCTCTCGCGCGGCCATCGCCAACGCGCGGGCGCGCTCGACATCCGCGTCGAGGACTCCGTCGCGCATCAGCGTGCGTCCCGCGGCGAAGACCCAGTCGACGTTCGACGTATCCATCCCCCACACCACCGCGCCGATGGGGTCGTTGATCGGGTAGATGTTCGGCCGGTCGGTTCGGAGAACGACGACGTCGGCCTGCTTGCCAGGCTCGAGCGATCCGGTGATCGTGTGCAGCCCCGCCGCCGCCGCTCCATCGATCGTCGCGAACCGGATGACGTCGCGAGTGCTCATCAACTTCGGAAGCGCGGCCTTGCCCGCGAGCTTTCGGTCGAACAGGACGGCGTGCTGCAGGGAAATCGTCTCGCGCATCTGCGCGAACAGGTCCCCCGGGGCGACGCGTTCGTCGTCCACGCCAAGCGCCGGCCGGACGTCGTGATCGATCAGCAATTGGATGGGCGGTGCCCCGAGTCCGCCGGCCATCTCACTCGACGGCGTCAGCGAGACGGAAGTGCCGGACGACGCCAGCGCCCTCGCCGCCGCGTCATCGAGCCCGAAGGCGTGAACGAGCGTCACGTCCGATCCCAGCACGCCTCGCTCTGCCAGCCGTGCGATCGCGCTGGAGCCGTGAACGTTCGAGCCGCCGTGGACGTGGATGCGCAGCCCGAGCTCGCGCGAGAGCGCCACCGGATCGCCGTCAGAACCGACACCGTCCGAGGTCAGGTCGAGCCCGAGGGCGATCGTCGTCCGCGGCCCCACTTCCTCACGCATGCGTGTGATGACGTCTCGGGTCGGCCTGCGCAGGCCGGCGTTCGACGCGTCGCCGAGACCGCGAACGAACACCGTTCGCGCGCCCGCGTCGGCGTGAGCCTGAAGCGCCGCGGCGGCGAGCGCGGGGTCGACCGGGAGATCGGACCAGTCGACCACCGTGGTGATCCCGGCTTCGACCGCCCCCAGCAAGCCGACAAGCGTCGCCGCGTACACGTCATCGGGTCGGAGTTGATCGCCGAGCTTCGCTGGGTCCAAGACCTCGCCGTTCGTCGACGCGTCGCCCAGGTTCCTGAACAACGACCGCCACGTGTGGCGGTGCGTGTCGACGAAGCCCGGCATGACGATCGTTTCGCTGGCGTCGACGTTCTCAGCATCGCGGGCGCGAACGCCGGAACCGACCTCGGCGATCCTGTCGTCCTCGATCAGCACGTCGGCGGTGGCGAAGTTCGGCGTCTTCTTCCCGAGCGTGAGGACACATCCGCCGCGGAGCAGGGTGCGGCTCGTCACTGCGTGGATGGGGATCGGGCGTGACGGGACCGATGACCGCGGACGTCAGGCTCCGGCGCGATCCCGCCGCGACCCCCCTCGGTGACGAACGAGTGCCCCCCCACCGTTCAGCAACGCTACACATCTTGCTCCCAGCGCGCTAGGGACCCTCGCCGCCCCGAACCGTGCCTGATGCAGGCGATCGACGGCAGCCGGAGCACGGTGGGAACAGCGTTGCTGGACACCGCCCGCGCATCCAGGCGGTCCTTCGCGCCGGATGTCGAAGCGAGTACGGTCAGCCGTCGCGACCAACGACGAACCAGATCCCGTGGACCGGCTCGTCGCCGAGGTTCCACAGTCGGTGCGGCTGCGTGGACTCGAACGAGATCGAGTCGCCCGGTCCGAGCTCGTGCCGCTCGAACGTGAGCTGGACGCCGAGCCGTCCGGAGATGATGTAGCCGTACTCTCGTCCGGGGTGTCGCATGAGCCGCTCGTCGGGTGACGACGACCCTGCGACGTCGTAGATCACATGGAGGAAGTCGACGTCCTCGTCGTCGCTGGTGAGCCGCTCCCACCGGACGCCGGAGGCCAGGTCGAGCGCGTGTCGCTCCTCCGAGCGCACCACCGATTCCGGCGCCGAGCCCTCCGACGTGGTGGTCCCGCCGGCGATCGCCACGGCCGTCTCGTGGCTATGGACTTGGAACACCTGATCGAGCGAGACGCCGAGCTCCGTGACGATCGCGTACAGAGTGCTGACCGACGGCTTGGATTGTCCGGATTCGATCTGCGATATCAGGCTGGCCGAGACGCCGAGCCGTCGTGCGAGCTCGCGCTGGCTGATCCTGACGCGCTCCCGCTCCTCGCGCAGGCGTGAACCGATCTCGCCCAGCTCACCCGGCACACATCCCCCTCGCCCGCGGGCGCCTGCCTTCCGGCGCACCCTAACACGCGACATTCCTTCCACTCGTGCTGAACGACCGTCGCGTATCACTGGACGAGGGCAGCCTCGTGACTTGCGAGCGGGTCGGATGACGTGGGACGCTCCGGCCCCTATCGTGCAGTCCCGCTTTCCGGTAGGCGCCGGGCGGACGCTCGAGGGAGGTGCCGGGCATGGATGGATTCCCCGTCGCGACGACGCCATCGCCGGGTCTTCACGGCGTCGATTGGGAGAACCGCGTCGACTTCGGGCGCCTTCGCGAGTACCGGCTTTCGCGCGTCCGCGAGCAGCTCGACGCCTCCGACCTCGGCGCCGTCCTGCTGTTCGAGACCAGCAACATCCGCTATGCGACGAGCACTCACATCGGGTACTGGGCATTCAACAAAGGCGAACGATACGCGCTCGTGACGCGCACAGGACCGCCGCGCATCTGGGACTTCGGATCGGCGGCTCGCGCCCACCGGTTGCAGTTGCCGCAGCTGTACGACGAGACGAACGCCGTGGGCGGGAATACCGGGCTGCAGGGCGCGATCTCGCCGGCGGTGGGGCTGCAACGACGCGCGGCCGAAGAGATCCGGTCGGTGCTCAAGGACGACGGGGTCGGCGACATGCCCCTCGGGGTCGACGTGGCCGAGACGTCGGTGTTCCTCGAGCTGCAGCGGGCCGGGGTCGAGGTCCGCGACGGCCAACAGGCGATGATGCTCGCGAGGGAGATCAAGAGCTCCGACGAGATCACGTTGCTCACACAGGCCTGCGCGATGGTCGACGGCGTCTACCAGGACATATTCGAGTTCCTGAAGCCGGGTGTGCGCGAGAGCGACGTCGTCGGTCTCGCGCATGCCCGCCTCTTCGAGATGGGCTCGGAGTTCGTCGAAGCGATCAACTCGATAGCCGGCGAGCGCTGCAGCCCTCACCCCCACGTCTTCTCGGACCGGCTGATCCGCCCCGGCGACCAGGCGTACTTCGACATCATCCACGTGAACAACGGCTACCGGACGTGCTACTACCGCACGTTCGTCGTCGGTCGCGCGACCCAAGCCCAGCGCGACGCGTTCACCCGCTCGCGCGAATGGATGGACGCGGCCATCGACCTGGTGAAGCCGGGGAACACGACCGATCAGATCGCGGCGGTGTGGCCGAAGGCCGAGGAGTTCGGGTTCAAGGACGAGTTCGACGCGTTCGGCCTGCAGTTCGGGCACGGCGTCGGCGTCGGCCTCCACGAGCGTCCGATCATCAGCCGGCTGAACTCGTTCGAGGAACCGATCGAGCTCAAGGAGGGCATGCTCTTCGCCCTCGAGACGTACTGCCCGGCAACTGATGGGCGATCGGCGGCGCGGATCGAGGAAGAGGTCGTCGTGACCGAGTCGGGCCCCAAGGTCATCACGCTGTTCCCGTGTGAAGAGCTGATGGTCGCCAACGAGTACTGACGTGAGCAAGGCCGTTCGCTCTCGCAGCGACAAGCCGCGAACCGACGAAGCCGTTCGGCTCGAGATCTATCGGATGATGGTCGAGGCTCGCCTGTTCGAGCGCCGCGTGCACGACCTGTTCCTGCAAGGGCTGGTCAAAGGCACCTCGCATCTGGCGCTCGGTCAGGAGGCGATCGCCGCCGGCTACGCGGCCGTCCTGCAGCCGAACGACCTCGTGTACTGCACGTATCGCGGTCACGTCCACACGCTGCTCCGCGGCGCACCGATGGCCGCGCTCATGGCCGAGCTGCTCGGCCGGGCGAACGGCATCTGCGGCGGTAAGGGCGGCTCGATGCATTTGACCGACGTGTCGAAGGGCGCCATGGGGTCCTACGCGATCGTCGGCGCGCACATGCCGATCGCCGCCGGCGCGGCGTGGGCAGCGAAGGAACGGGAGACGGGACAGGTCGTCGTGTGCTTCTTCGGCGATGGGACGACCAACATCGGCGCGTTCCACGAGGCGCTCAACTTCGCCGTGGTGTGGGAGCTCCCGGTCGTGTTCGTCTGCGAGAACAACCTGTACATGGAGTACACGCCGATCCGTTCGGTGACGGCCGTCGAGAACCCGGCCGCCGACCGCGCGAGCGCGTACGCCCTCGAACCGATCCTCGTGGACGGCAACGACCCCGACGAGATGCACGCGGTCGCGCGGCGAACGGTCGACCGCGCTCGGAGCGGTGACGGTCCGTCGTTGGTGGAGGCGCGGACGTACCGCCACGGCGGCCATTCGCGCGCGGATCCCGCCAAGTACCGGCCGGAAGAAGAGGTCGCCGAATGGGTGGCCCGCGATCCGATTCCCTCGCTCCGCGAGCGGTTGATCGCCGACGGCATCGCCGCGACAACGCTCGACGAGATCGATCGCGCGGCCGAGCGCGTCGTCGACGACGCCACCGCAGAAGCGCAAGCAGGTCCGCCGCCGGACGGCTCGACGCTTCTCACCGAGCTGTGGGCGGACGGAGGTTCCGAGTGGCGGAACTGACCTACCGGGAGGCCGTCGCTCGGGCGATCGCGCAAGAGATGGAGCGCGACGACACCGTGTACTTCATCGGCGAGGACGTCGCGGCGGCGGGCGGTGTCTTCAAGACGACGGAGGGACTGCTCGAGCGGTTCGGTCCGCGACGTGTTCGCGACACGCCGATCTCCGAGCAGGCGATCGTCGGCGCCGTGATGGGCGGGGCGATGAACGGCCTCCGACCGATCGCCGAGCTCATGTTCAGCGACTTCTTCGCCGTCTGCTGGGACATGATCGCCAATCAGATCGCGAAGACGCGCTACATGACGCACGGACAGGTCGCCCTCCCGCTGGTGATCCGGACGGCGAACGGCGGAGGCGTCCGCTTCGGCGCTCAGCACTCGCAGAGCGTCGAGGCATGGGCGATGGCGATCCCCGGACTCAAGGTCGTCGTCCCGTCGAACCCAACCGACATGATCGGGCTGTTCGCTGCGGCCGTTCGCGATCCCGATCCGGTGATCGTCGTCGAGCCGAAAGCGCTGTACGCGATGAAAGCCGACGTTCCCGACGGCGAGATCGTCGACCGGCTCGGCGCGGCCACTGTGCTTCGCGAGGGATCCGACGTGACGATCTGCGCGCTTGGCTCGATGGTCCATCGAGCGATGGACGCTGCCGAACGGCTCGCTGCGGACGGCATCGGAGCCGAGGTCATCGACGTTCGTTCGCTCGTACCGCTCGACACGCAGGCGATCCTCGCGTCGACGACCAAGACGGGTCGGTTCGTGACCGTCGAGGAGAGCCCGCGGCTCTGCGGGTGGGGCGCAGAGGTCGCATCGATCGTCGCGGAAGAGGTCTTCTACGACCTCGACGGTCCTGTCGTCCGGATCACGACCCCGCACATCCCGCTGCCTTCCACCGACGCGCTCGAGGACCTGGCCATCCCGTCACCCGACGTGATCGTGGAACGGGTCAAGGCGTCGATGGGATGACGATCCGATCGAGGCCGGTCCGCGGCGAGAAGCGCTCGTGAGCCCGGGCCACGTCGTCCGGAGCCGCGGGGACGCCACGTTCGACGTCCCTCCGCTGTACGAGCCCCACACTCAAGGATTCCGGAGGTGGACCATCGTCGACGAAGCCGCCGGTTCGGTTCACACGGGGTTCGGCCTCGGCGAGATGGACCCGGGCGGCCGTATCGATCCACATGTCCACTCATTCGAGGAGAGCCTTTACGTCCTGGAGGGCGAGGTCGTGTGGCGGACTCCCGGCGCTGCCGTGCTCATGCGACCGGGCGATTACGGCGTGGTCCCCGTCGGCATCACGCACGCACTGCGGAACGAAGGGACGACGACGGCGCGCTGGGCCGCGATGTCGGCCCCGGTCCCGCGACGCGCACATCACGGCGACACCTACTTCGTTCCGGAGTTCGCCGACGCCGACGCGGTGCCCGTCGATCCGCGCGATCCGCGAACGCGTTCGTTCGGTCACATCGACCCCGCGAACATGGACGTCGGGGACCAGCGTCAGGAGATGCTGGCCGTCTCCGCGAGCATGCGGACGGCGCTGCTCGTGTACAGCGGCATCACCGTCAGGATGATGGTGGACACCGATCTCGGTGCGAACCTGTTGACGATGTTCATGGTGCAGTACGAGACGCGCGGTGTCGCCGGCCCGCACGACCACCCGCTCGAGGAGACCTACTTGATCCTGGACGGCCACGTCGACGCGACGTTCGACGGCGCTCAGTACCGGCTCGAGCCCGGTGACGTCGCATGGGCGGGCGTCGGATGCGTGCATTCGTTCACGAACCCTGGACCGGGAACTGTGCGATGGCTCGAGACGCAGGCGCCGCAGCCGCCGGCCAGGCACTCGTACCGATTCGCGCGCGACTGGGATTACCTGCAACAAGCGCTGACCGAGCGGACGGAGGCGGTGCGGGAATGAGCGATGGCGTGGTGGTGGTCGTCGGTGCGACGGCCGGTCTCGGCAAGGAGGTGGCTCGCCACTACGCAGGTGCCGACCGCGCTGTGGTGATCACCGGACGCGACGAGGCGCGCGTGAAAGAGGTCGCCGATGAGCTCGGCGGGAAGACGACGGGGGTCGCGCTCGACCTGTCGCGGCCGAACGAGATCGCGGACGCGCTCCGCGGCGTCGGCCACGTCCACCGGCTCGTCCTCGCCGGAGTCCAGCGCGACCAGAACACGATGCGCGGTTACGACGTGGACGCGGCCATCCGACTGGTGACCCTCAAGCTCGTCGGCTACACCGAGGTCGTGCACGCGCTGATGGATCGGCTCCGAGACGACTCATCCATCCTCATCTTCGGCGGGCTGGCGAAGGAACACCCGTACCCCGGCTCGATGACGGTCACGACGATCAACCACGGTGTTGACGGCCTCGTGCGGTCGCTCACGTTCGAGCTCGCGCCCATCCGGGTGAACGCGATCCATCCGGGAATCGTCGAGGACAGCCCGTTCTGGGGTGGGAAGACCGAAGCGCTCGACGGGCACCGCGAACGAACGACGACCGGGCGACTGGTTCAGATGCAGGACATCGTGGACGCGGCGGTCATGATGCTGGAGAACCCCGCGATCGCCGGCGCGGAGCTCAGGGTGGACGCCGGCTGGTCTCTTCCTCTGTAGCCACATGACCACCGTCGCCGTTCTGGGCACCGGACGGATGGGCGGCGCCATGGTCGGAACGCTGTCGCGCGCCGGCTTCGACGTCGTTGCGTGGAATCGATCGAGCGGAAAGGTCGAGCGCGTGGCAGCGTCTGCCGGCGCGAACGTCGCCGACACCCCGACCGACGCCATCCGCGACGCGGAGGTCGTCGTCAGCAGCCTCGCCGACGACGCCGCGGTCGAGTCCGTCTTCGGGCAGACGACCGAGGCGCTGCACGAGTCGCAGGTCATCTTGGAGATGAGCACGATCTCCCCCGTCACGACCCGCCGGGTCGGCGAGCGGGTGCTCGCTCGTGGCGCCGGCTACCTCGATGCGCCGGTCTCCGGCAGCGTGTCGCTGGTCGAGGCGGGGAACCTGACGATCATGGTCGGCGGCGACGGGGCAACGCTCGACCGAGGCCGTCCCGTGCTCGAGGCCCTCGCGGGCAAGATCCTCCACGTCGGCACCCTCGGCGCCGGCGCGACGATGAAGCTCGCGGTCAACGCGCTCGTCCACGGCCTCAACGTCGCCCTGTCGGAGTCGCTGGTCCTCGCCGAACGCGCCGGCGTCGACCGATCGGAGGCGTACGAGGTGTTCGCCTCGGGTGCGGCGGCGGCACCGTTCGTTCTCTACAAGCGCGCTGCCTACCAGCGGCCGGACGACACGCCCGTCGCGTTCAGCCTCGAGCTGGTGGCGAAGGACCTCGAGCTGATCCTCCGCCTGGCCGACGACGTGGGCCTGACGATGAAGCAGGCCACGATCAACCGCGAAACCATCGATGAGGCCATCCGCGCCGGTCTCGGCGAACACGACCTCAGCGCGCTCGCCGTTCACCTTCGAGCGCTCTCGTAGGAATCGCGCGTCGTCTGTTTGTTACGGTTCGGCTGTGAACGGAGCGGTCCTGCGCGACGCGTTCGGCCACCACGTGTGGGCGACCCTCCGACTGCTCGACGTCTGCCTCGAGCTCACTCCCGAGCAGCTCGCGACGACGGTTCCCGGAACGTACGGGTCGATCCTCGACACCGCGCGCCACGTGGTCGGAGCAGATGCGTGGTACCTGTCGAGGATGACCGACGATCCGGCCTTCCGGGTCGACGAGGAGCAGATGGAACTTACCGAGATCCGCGCCGTCATGGGGCGGAACGGCGACGCGTGGACGCGCATCATCGAAGGCGACATCGACCCCGATGCGGTCGAGGTCACCCCGCAGGAGGACGGTTCCGAGTTCCACACCCCGAAAGGGATCAGGGTCGCGCAGGCGCTCCACCACGGCACGGACCACCGCAGCCAGATCTGCACGGCGATCACCACGCTCGGTATGGAGCCGCCCGACATCGACGTGTGGGCCTACGGCGAGCTGTACGGCCGGACGGCGGACATCCCCGCGCCGTCCTGACGGTAAGGAATCTCCGGCATGTCGGGGAGCCGATCGCCGGACGATCTGGGGCCGCTCGTCTCGGACTGGCCGGTGGAGCCGGTATCGGCGGGCGTGACCGACGCACATAGCACAGTCGGCCTTGCGGGCGATCCCGATCGCGTCGCGCACATCGCGTCCGTCGGAAAGCTCCTCGTGGGCATGGCGGCGATGGTCGCGCTCGAGGAAGGCGCCATCGCTCTGGACGAGCCGGCAGGGCCAGAAGGCTCGACCGTTCGGCACCTGCTCGCGCACGCGTCGGGGCTTGCGTTCGACGGTCACATGGTGCTCTCCCCGCCGGGGAGGCGCCGGATCTACTCGAACACCGGCATCGAGGTGTTCGCGGAGTACCTCGCGACGCGTACGGGGATGTCGTTCGGGGAGTACCTCCGCGCAGGAGTACTCCAACCGCTGGCGATGCAGCAGACGGAGCTGCGCGGCTCACCTGCACACGAGGTCTGGAGCAGTGTCGGAGACCTGATGTCCTTCGCGCGCGAGCTTCTTTCGCCCACGCTCGTCGCGCAGAAGACGCTCGGCGAAGCAACGCGCCCGCAGTTCGCGGAGCTCGCGGGCGTCCTCCCTGAGGTCGGGCGGTTCGACCCGAACCCGTGGGGCCTCACCTTCGAGATTCGCAACGACAAACGACCGCACTGGACTGGGGCTCGGAACTCGCCGGAGACGTTCGGGCACTTCGGTGGTTCGGGCGCGTTCCTGTGGGTCGATCCCGTCGCCGGAATCGGCGCCGCCGCGATCGCCGACCGGGAGTTCGGGCCTTGGGCACTCGACGCGTGGCCGCCGTTCTCCGACGCGGTGCTCGAACGGTCCGCGGTCCGGCGCGGGTAAGTTCGCGGACCCGCCCCCGGTCGGGACGGATGGCCTGCCGGACGCCCCTCTTCCAGGCACGGAATGGTCGGTTGCCGTTCGGGAAATCCCCCACGCGAACCCGAAGAAAGTACTGATGGGCTACTGCACCATTCCTGCCGATACCTCTTCATAGAACCGGCTCATAGGAACCGGGCACCCACCGAGGTGGAAGGACCGGGATGGATCGGATCAGCATCCTCATCGCCGACGACGAGGAGACGGTCGTCGAGACCCTCGCGGCCGTCGTGGCCGCCGAGCCGGATCTGGAGGTCGTCGCTTCGGCCCATGACGCAGGCACGGCGATCGAGCTCGCGTCGCGGGAACAGCCGGACGTCGCGATCGTCGACGTGCGGATGCCCGGCGGCGGCGGCGTTCGGGCCGCCCGCGAGATCGTCCGTCGATCTCCGCCCACGCACGTGCTCGCCCTCTCGGCACACGAAGACGCCTCCACGGTCCTGGCAATGCTCCGCGCCGGGGCGATCGGCTACGTCGTGAAGGGTGAGTCGACGCAGGAGATCGTCAAGGCGATCCATCAGTGCGTGGACGAGCGAACGACCATCTCGGAACTCGTCACCAACGAGCTGGCTCACACGTTGGCGGAGCAGCTACACCACGTTCGAGGTGGATCACGCAACGAGCAGCGGCTCGCGCGCGTCAAGTGCGTGCTCGAGGCGAATGCGATCCACATGGTCTTCCAACCCATCGTGGACCTCGCCACCGGGTACGTGGCCGGAATGGAGGCGCTCGCACGGTTCGACATGAAGCCCAACCGCCCACCGAACGTATGGTTCGCAGACGCGGCGGCGGTTGGCCTTCTCGAGGAGCTCGAGCTGATGGCCATACGCGAAGCGATGTCGCGCCTCGACGACGTCCCCGAGCGGTGCTTCGTTTCACTGAACCTGTCACCGAGCTCCGCGTGCTCCGAGCGGTTTCGCGATGAACTCGGAGACATTCCGCTCGACCGGCTGGTGCTCGAGGTGACAGAGCACGCCCCCGTCGACGATTACACCGAGTTGAACTCGGCGCTGCGAGACCTTCGCCGCCGCGGGCTTCGCCTCGCGATCGACGACGCCGGCGCGGGATTCGCGAGCCTGCGGCATATCGTCTTGCTCTCGCCGCACCTGGTGAAGCTCGACATCACGCTGATCAGGAACGTCGACTCGGACGAAGTCCGTCGAGCGGTCGTCACGGCCATCACGGCGTTCGCCTCGCAGATCGGGGCACGGGTCGTCGCCGAGGGCGTCGAGACGGCGGCCGAGCTCGCAACGCTCCGCGACATCGGCGTCCAGTTCGCGCAGGGATTCTTCATCGGCATCCCCGGCGACATCCCCGCAGACATCGACGACGCGTGGTCGCTCGCAGTGCGGGGCGCGCGAACAACGAGCGCGGCAGTTGGGTGAGCCAGGGAGACCATCGATGACACGCGCCGCGGAATCCGGAGCACGTCGGATAGCACTCATGGTCGCGATGCTGTCGACCATGGCCGCCTTCCTCATCGCGCTCACGCCCGGCCCGGCCCGGGCGGCGGACTGCGGTTTGCTCGGCACGTCGTGCGTCACGGACACGGTCGAACAAACGGCAGGCGGCGCGGTGTCGACCGTCCAGGAGACGGTCGATGACACGGTGGACGACGTTGTCACCGTCGTCGATGAGACGGTGGACCAGGTCGTCGCCGTCGTCGAGGAGACGGTCGACACGGTCAAGAAGACGACCGATAAAGTCGTCGACACGGTCGACGACACCGTGGACAACGTCGACGACACAGTGAACGCCCTCGACCCGGTCGCGCCTCCACCGGCGGAGGGTCACTCCGAGCAAGGAGCGAACAATCCGTCCGGGAGCGGCTCGCGCCCCAATACCGAACCCGCGGTCGTGCGTCCGGACCGATCGAATCGCTCCGCGCCGACCCTGGAAGAAGTGGCCCTCGTCTCCGGAACGTCGCCTGCGAGCGATACGATCATCGTCACCGGCACCGCTTCGACCTCGCCGTTCGACCTCCTCGGGCCATTGTCGCTCCCTGAGGTGGCACGTGCGCTCGCCTTCCCGCTCGTTCTCGTGGGGCTCGTCCTCGGGTTCGTCGCCGTCCAGAACCGCCTCGACAGGAAGGACCCGAAGCTCGCGCTCGCCACGACGACACCGGACGTCCTGACGTTCGAATGAGGGTGGCGGCCAGCGGGGGGCCGAAGATCGCCGAACGGAGCGAATTCGCATCGCTCGCCGAACGGGTCAACTGGCTGAACGCTCTGCGTGCAGCAACGGCAGTCGCGGTCGTCGGTATCGCGGCCGCCGTTCCCGAGATCCGCACGGAATCGCTGTCGACGATCGCTGCGGTGACGGGCGGGTACCTCGTGGTGTCGCTGGCGCCGTCTGCTCTCATCGGATCGCGCCGCCGGCTCGCGCTCGTGGTGATCGGTGCAACGCTCCTGGTCGACGGCGCCTACCTCGCGTGGGTTACGTACTCGACCGGTGGCATCCTCAGCCCGCTGCGATTCCTCGCGCTCGCGCACATCGCAGCAGTCACGCTCGCGGGGTCCTATCGCACCGGCTTCAAGGTCGCTGCGTGGCACTCGTTGCTGCTGTTCGTGACGTCGTACGCGCAGAGCACGGACAGAATCGAGATTCGCGAGACCGCCGTGGCGGCGCTTCCGGGAGAAGAGCACTTCTGGTCCCTGGCGATGCTCGTGGTCGGAGCGAACCTCGCTGTCGCCGTCGCCACCGCGGCATTCTCCTCGATCAACGAGCGTGAGCTCCGCGCGCAGAAGATCGACCTTGACGAGCTGTCGTCGATGGTTCGGCGGATCGACGCGAGCGGCGACGCGACCGTCATCTCCCGTGTCCTGCTCGAGGACCTCTCGCGGGTCTTCGGCTTCACCCGAGGCGCCGTATTCGGATCCTCGAGTGGGGACCTCACGCTTCTCGCGTCGCGCGAAGCGAACGAGGCGACGGTCCCGGCACCGTCGGAGGACGAGGTCGTCACGCGGGCACTCGATGAGGGGAACGTGGTCCTCGTCGGCGCGCTCAACCCCGCCAAGGACCCGGTGCTCACGTCGCTCTTCCCGGACGCGCGGAACGTGGCAGTCGTCCCCATGTACCTCTCGGGCGAGTGGCCACTCGGCATCGTGGTCCTCGAGCACGCCGGCGGGAACCGCATCAAGCGGTGGGTCGTCCGGCTCGTCGAACAGTACATCTCGCACGCCGCGCTCGCGCTTCGCAACACGTGGCTGTTCAACGAGCTGCAGGCCGAGCTCGCCGTGAACGAGACGCTACGGCGCAAGCTCGTCGTGTACAACGAGACCCTCGAGGCCGAGGTGCAGGAACGCACGCGTGAGCTGAACGAGAGCCTTTCGGATCTCCGGGTCGCCCATGACGAGAAACGAAAGCTCCTCGCGCGGCTGGTGAACGCACAGGAGGAGGAGCGACTCCGGGTCGCGCACGACATCCACGACGCACCGCTGCAGAACATGGCCGCCACCTCGATGCGACTGCAGCTGCTGCGGAATCGGACGCAGGACGCCGAGTACGCGGCGGCGCTCGACAAGCTCACCGACAACGTCCGCGCGACCATGAAGAGCCTGCGAGGGATGATCTTCGAGCTCAGGCCGACGATCCTCGACGAGGAGGGCGTCGGCGAGGCGATCGTGGAATACCTCGAGACGGCTGGCGACGGACCGGAGTTCGACGTGGACAACCGGCTCGAACGCGAGCCGCCGCAGGAGCTTCGGGTGATCCTGTACCGGATCACGCAGGAGGCTCTGGCGAACGTCCGCAAACACGCGCAGGCGAGCAAGGTGAGCGTCGTGCTGGAGGAGCAGGACGGCGGCTACCTCGTCAGCGTCGAGGACGACGGCGTTGGGTTCGCCCCGCCGGAGGTCCTGCGCTCCGCGCCGGGGCACCTCGGCCTGTCGGCGATGAGAGAGCGCGCGGAGATGGTTGGAGGACGCTGCACCGTTCGAAGCGCCCCCGGAAGCGGAACGTGCGTCGAGTTCTGGCTGCCGGCGGAGGAGGTGCCGGCTCGGTCGAAACGGCTCGATGAGATCGGTTCGCTCGAGGTCCTCGCGTCGTCGCAGGCTGAGGCGCTCGAACAATCGAGCGTCGACGATCGCCAGCCCGAGAACGTCTGAGCCGACGGCATTCGGCGCAGCCTCGGCGCTGACGCGGGCGTCGGCTAGCCGAATGAAACGTCCACCAAGCTTTGGAGGAACGTCTTCAGCCTGTTCGCTTCGGCAAGGACGGCCCGCTGCGTGGTCGCGGTCGGCCGGTCGAACGAACGCACGTCGAGAACGACGCGCGACCGGGTTCGATCGATCCTCCACGTTGCGATCGCCGTGCCGTCGCGGAGCACGGTGGGGCGGACGAAGCCGCCGCCGGCGTTCACGTCGCGTCGATGCTCGGGCGGGACGGCGAACCCGCGGTCCCTCCATCCCAAGAGGTACTCGTCCAGATCAGGTACCAGCCGCACAACGCCGGCGGGCGCCTCGGCAAGGCGCCCTCGCGGGCTCGTCATCATCCCGAACGGCGTTCGGACGTGCCCCGTATTCGGCGCGATCGCGGTCCACGCCTTGCGCGCGTCGCGCAGGCGGAGGCCGGACCACGTCGAGAAGTCGTCGACCGTGGCGGGCGCGTGCGAGCGCACGTAGCGGAGCGCGAGCTCTCGAAGGGCGTCGTCGCGATCGGCTCGCCGCTTCGGGGCGCCGATCCAGTCGTGCGCGAGGACGAACGTGCGCTCACCGTCGCGATCGGGCCCGAAGCACACGCGTCGTTGCGCCGCGGCCAGCCACACGAGATGCGCGATCGCCTGGCCGTCCGTTCGAATGCGGCGGCGACGGAGCCGGGCGCCGATCTCGGCTCTCGTCAGCGGGCCGTCGCGCGACAACATGCGTTCGATCAGCTCGCACGCGCGCTCGGCGTCGCCGGGTGGGACGCCCTCTTCGCGAAGACGGCGCAGTGAGCGCCCCACGTGAGGTTCGGTCACCAGCGGAGCGAACCTGTCGAAGTCCTCGGCCGTCACGAGATGCAGCGTTCCGCGCATGGCCCATGTGAGGACGATCGAGCGCTCCTCCACGCGAGCGGCCGTGATGGCGTCATCCGTCAGGCCGTCGGTGCGTGCCGCGAGCGCGAGCCCGGCCGCGCCGAGCAGCTGCGCCTGCACGCCGGCCAGGTGCGCCACGACGTTTCCGGCGTGCATGCGACGCGGCCGGTGCATGAGCTGGGAGGCGACACGGGCTCGTCGAATGCGCGTCGACGTGAACGCTCGCTCGGCCGGCACGTGCGGCCGAGTCTAGGCCTCGAGGGCGCCTCGCAGGTGACGCAGCTTGTCGGGATTCGCGACGGCGCGCATCGCCTGCACGCGCTCGTCGGCGATGTCGAGCGCTATGGCGACGACCGGCTGGCCGGCAGCATCGAACAGGATCGCGCCCGGCTGGCCGTTGATCGTCGCCAGTCGCATCGCGCTGACGCCGACGACGCGCTGCCCTCGCCACCTCGCGGAGAGGATCAGGCGAGCGACACGTTCGGCGCCGTGAACCGGCTTGGGCAGCGCGGGAGCCTTCCCGCCGCCGTCGCCGTAGGCGACCACATCCGCCGACAGGAGCGCGAGGAGAGCCTCCTCGTCGCCGTTCCACGTCGCCTCGAAGAATCGGCGCGCGAGCTCCTCGCGTCGCTTCCTCGACGCCTCGAACCTCGGACGCTCCGACTGCACGTGGCGTCGCGCCCGAGCGGCGATCTGCCGGCAGTTGTCCTCGCTCCGCTCGACGACCTTCGCGATCTCGTCGTAGCCGTAGTCGAAGACCTCGCGAAGGAGGAACACCGCCCGCTCGACGGGCGTGAGGTTCTCGAGCAGGAGCAGGAAGGCCATGGAAAGGGAGTCGGCCGTTTCGGCATGGGCCCCCACGTCTTCCTCTTCAGTCACGATCGGTTCGGGCAGCCACGTTCCGACGTAGCGCTCTCTCCTCACGCGCGCCGAACGCAGGTGGTCGATCGCCAGCCTCGTCGTGACCGCCGACAGGTACGCCTTCGGCGAGTCGACCTGGGTCCCCGCCGAGACCTCGCGGTGGTACCGGAGGAAGGCCTCCTGGGCGATGTCCTCGGCGTCGCTCGCGCTGCTCACCATCCGATAGGCGATCGAGAACATGAGAGGCCGAAGCTCCTGGTACAGATCGCCCACGGGCGCCTCCCGGCGAGACCTGATCGCCATCCTGTCACCCAAGACGAGATGGGCCTCGTCCTGTGACACCTCCGAGGTGTCACGCCTCCGCTCGGGCGTTCGTCTTGTATCAGAAGAGAGAGGAGGGATGATGCGGGGCCCGAACTCGAAGGCGGCGGGAGCGCTGCTGCGACAGGACATGCCGCTGGGTGAGGTACGCGCCGTGCTGGAGGCGGCCGACCCGGCGGTCGTCCACCGATATCTGGAGCTGCACCGCGAGCGCCTCGAGGAGCAGATCGCCGAGCGACGCCGCGTGCTCGACGCGGTCGAGCGGATGCTCACGGAGAACCTCTTGGAGAACGACAACGCGAAGACCTCCGCCCGGTCTCGCGAGCCGGTTCAGCCTTCGCCCGGGTCGACCTCTGCGTCGGGTCGTTTGTACCGACGCATGCGTTCGGGATAGCCCACGCGCGTAGCGTCGTGGACCCGCAGGCCCCGGGTGCGCGCGAGGTCCCGGAGGAACCGGTCGTCGGCGAGTGCGATACGAGTCCACTCGCCGTCGGCTGCAACCAGGACCACGGAGAGGGGATGCATGACCGTTCGCGGCTCGACGAACGCCTCGACACCCTGGCGCGAGTCGAGGAACGCCGTGATCCGCTGGCGATCCTCGGGGTCTCCAGGGCCGACCTTCATCTGACGGGCAATCTGCCGCGTCCGTGGCTCCCAGTCGTAATTCCGCTGGCGCGGGGTGAACGTCGGTCCTCGGCGACGGAGCCGAGCGCGGATCGAGCCCATGATCGCCCACACGACGCTCGCAGCGAGCGCGACCACCAGTGCGAGGAGGACGAGTCGGATCATCCCCCGGGATCATACGAAGGCCCCCTCACCTCCGGGTTTGGCACTCCGGGGCCGGGGCGGCATCATCGGTCGTCTCGTGAAGACGCGCCTCACGCTCGCTATCGCGCTCGTGACGCTGTTCGCGACGACATCGAACGCGTCGCCGGTGGCGCGGCAAGACCTCCCACGCATCCAACGCCTCCTCCCGCGCGGGCTCCAGGCGCGGTTCGTGATCGGCGCCGCCGGCGACATCGCGTGCGAGTCCGATCCCAACGGCAGCGACACTCCGGACCTGTGTCAGTACGACGACACGTCAGATCTCATCCACCGCACGGGGCTCACCGAGGTGCTCGCGCTGGGAGACATCCAGTACGAGCAGGGCGAGTACCGGGCGTTCCTGTCCTACTTCGACCCGACGTGGGGCCGCGCGCTCTCGAACATCAGCCCTGCTCCGGGCAACCACGAGTACCCCAACGGCCCGTCCTCGCTCCCTCGCGGGTACTTCCGGTACTTCGGCAACGACGTCAAGGGGCCGCACCGCCTCGGCTACTACTCGTTCGACATCGGCGCGTGTCCGGGTGCCCCGTGCTGGCACCTCATCTCACTCAACTCGGAGCTGTGTCTCGCGCCGGGCGGGTGCGGGCCGCCGGCCGATCCGAACGACCCGGGGCCCGGCAACCGGATGCACAAGTGGCTCACTCGCGACCTGGCGAACCACCCGGACAGCGAGTACCCGTGCACGCTCGCGTACTGGCACCACCCGCTCTTCTCGTTCTCGACGGGCAGCGGCGCGTCGGCCGCCGCTCGGCCGCTGTGGCAGCTCCTGTACGACGCCGGCGCGGACGTCGTCCTCAGCGGACACTCGCACAACTACCAGCGGTGGAAGCCGCAGCATCCGTCGGGAACGATCGATCGCGACCGGGGCATCCGGCAGTTCGTCGTGGGGACGGGCGGGCGCAGCCTGTACGCCCTGCCGAGCGGCGACAGGCCGCAGAACCTCGCCGTCGCGCAGGCGTCCTCGTTCGGCATCCTCGAGATCGCACTTCGGCCCGATGCCTACCGGTGGAAGTTCGTCACCGCCGTCGGGCAGCCGGCGTTCGAAGACTCGGCCGCCCGGGCGGCAGCCTGCGTCCGCCTCACCGACTGAACGGCCGCCGCCGGTGGGCGATCCTCACCCTCTCGCCGAGCGGTAGGCATCCTCGACCACCTGCATCACGACGCGTCCGTCCTCACCCGACGGGCGCGGTTGACGCCCCGTGGCGATCGCGTCGAGGAACTCCGCCATCTGAGCCGAGTACATCGGCTGAGTGTCGTGCTTGTAGTCCTCGTTCGGCGGCTCCGGACCCCAGATGCGCGCGTACCCCTTCGTCCCGTACACCTCGGTGTCCGCCTCGAGCCCGCCGACGTGGGGTTGCCACCATCCGGACTCGACGACCGAGTTCGTTCCGTTCGACCACGTGATGAGCAGGACGCCGTCGTCGTCGACCTGGTACGTGCCGTAGCGGGTGCCGATCGCGGCGCACACGCGGTTCGGCGTCGGGTCACCGAGCAGGAACCGCGCCGTGTCGATCGCGTGAACACCCATGTCGACGAGCGCCCCGCCGCCGGCGAGCACTGGGTCGACGAACCAACCCTCCGGTCCCCACGTGGCGTGCGCCCCGTATCCGCGCGTCTTCACCACCTCGCCGAGCTCCCCCGACGCGATCCGTTCGCGCATCGCGAGCACCTCGTCTCGGAACCGCCAACAGTGAGCGACCATCAGGAGCGCGCCTGACGCGCGGGAGGCATCGATCATCTCGTCGCACTCGGCCACGGACGTCGCCATCGGCTTCTCGACGATCACGTGCTTGCCGGCGCGAAGGAGCGCGACCGACTGGGGGGCATGGAGCGCGTTCGGCGTCGCGACGACGGCCGCGTCGACATCCGTTGCCTCGACGATCTCGTTCCAGTCGGTCGTCACACGCGGGATCGCGAAGCGTTCGGCGAGCGCGGTCGCCGATTGCTCACGCCAGTTGGCCACGGCGACGAGCTCCGCGCTCGGATGCTCGTGCACCGCGCGAGCGTGGAAATCCTGTATGTAACCCGACCCCACCAGAGCAACACGAATCACGACACACCTATCCTGGCCGCACAACACTCGCCTCGCTCGCTGTGCTACCCCCCGGACCCCCGGCTAGCCCTTCACGCCGGTGAGCGTGACGCCCTCGACGAATACCCGCTGCGCCAGGAAGAACAGGACGATGACAGGGAGCATGAACAGGATCGACGCGGCCATTACGAGGTTCCACTCAGTCCCGTGGCGCTGGTTGAACTCCGAGAGCGCGATCGTCAACGTCCAGAGCTTCTCGTTCGTTCCGACGTAGAGCAAGGGGGCGAACAAGTCGTTCCAGTTGTAGAGGAAGTTGAAGATCGCGACTGCCGCGATCGCCGGCTTCGCGAGCGGAACGATCACTCGCGTCATGATCTGGAACTCGCTCGCACCGTCGACGCGCGCGGCGTCGGATAGTTCTTCGGGGATCGTGAGGAAGAACTGCCGCAGCAAGAAGATGGAGAACGCGTCGCCGAGGAAGCTCGGCAGGATCAACGGCGTGAGATGGCCGATCTGCCCTAGCCGGACCCAGATGATGTACAGCGGAACGATCGTTACCTGAACCGACAGCATCAGCGTGGACAGAACGAGAACGAACGCGAACTGCCGGCCTCGCCAGCGCATCCGGGAGAGCGCGTACGCCACGGGGATGCACGACACGAGGATTCCTATCGTGGATCCCACGGCGATCTGCGTGGTGTTCCACGCGTAGCGAAGCAGCGGAACGCGTTTGAAGACCTCGGCGAAGTTCACCCAACGGAACGGGTCCGGCCAGAACGACGGCGTCACCGCCTGCTGGTCGGTCATGACCGCGGTCGCCGTGATGAAGATGAACGGCGCCAGGAAGATCACGCAGAAGGCGATCAGCACCGAATGCCGGGCGATCGCCAGCAGGAACCGCCGGCGACGCACGTGGTCCGGCACGGGGCGGCGAGGGATCTCGGCGACGGTCTTCCGCCGCGGAGGAGAGGCGACGACGGTGGCTATCGGAGGGCCCCCTGGTAGTGCACCCATCGCCGTGACGTCTTGATCAGGGCCAGGGTGCAGATCATCGTGATAGCGAACAGCACCCACGCCAGCGCCGCGGCGTATCCCATACGGAACGCCTGAAAGCCCTGCTGGAACAGGTAGATCGAGAAGAACAGCATCGAGCCCTCGGGCGCTCCGAGGTTCTGCCCGCCTTCGGCGATGGACGTCCCGGCGACGGACAAGGCGACGACGTACGCCTGCGTGAACAGCTGGAAGCCGTAGATCACGCCGATCACCAGCGAGAAGAAGATCACCGGAGAGATCATCGGCAGCGTGACGTGCCGGAACTTCTGCCATCCGCTCGCGCCCTCGATGTCGGCGGCCTCGTAGAGCTGACTCGGGACGTCGAGGAGGCCGGCGAGGAAGATGATCATCGCGTCGCCGATACCCCACAGACCGAGGATGATCAGTCCCCACTTGGACGTTCCGGGGCTGTGGAACCAGAGCGGCGGATCATCGATGCCGATCCCGCGGAGGATCTGGTTGACTGGACCGAACCGGGGGTTGAACACGACGACGAACGCGAGCGCCGCGGCAGCCGGCGGTGCGATCGACGGCAGGAAGTAGATCGTCCGGTACACGCGCGAGCCGCGGCGTGGGAGCGTGAGCAGCCACGCCGTGAGGATGCCGAACACGATCCGCAGTGGGACGCCGACGGCGATGATCCATAGCGTGTTGCGGATCGCCTGCCAGAAGAACGGGTCGCGCGTGAACAGCAGCCGGTAGTTCTCGGTCCCGACCCACTCCGGAGACGTGAGCAACGTGTATTTGGTGAACGAGAAATACAGCGTCGACACCATGGGATACAGGATCAGGAACAGGAACCCCGCGATCCACGGCGACATGAACAGCAGGATCGTGAGAGCGCGCTTGACGTTTCGGGGGCGAGGCCGGCGTCGGATGACGCCGGCCCCGGCCCGGTCCTTCGCGACCTCCGCCTGAGCGACGCTCGTGGTGGAACCCCTCTCACTTCCGCTCCGCTACTCGACCCCTAGGCCTGCGCGAGCTGGTCGTCGATCTGCTGCGCCACCTGCGCCAGACCGCCCTCCAGGTCGTCCGACCTCCCCGTCTGCCACCGTGCGGCGAAGTCAGCCAGCGTCGTCTGGTCGGTCGAACCGATCGGTGAATGCTGCTTGTAGTGCGATTCCGCGTGCTGGAAGATCTCGAGGAACGTCTCGAACTGCGGTGTCACGTCGAGCTCCGGAGATTCGAGCGCCTCTAACGTCGTCGGAACGTTCCGCACGTTGTTGGCCATGTAGACGAGCGTGTCGGTGTTCGTCGCCATGTACTGCAGCAGCAGCCACGCCTCCTCGGGGTTGGGTGATCCCCTCGGGATGCCGATGATCGTCCCGCCGATCTGCCCCATGCCGTACGAGTCGGCCCGGTCGTCCGGCACCGGGAACGGCGCGGTGGCGTAATCGAGATCCGGCACCTCGTCGGCGATGAACGCCGTCCGCCACTCGCCGTCCATGTTCATCGCCACGCGTCCCGTCTGGAAGTCGTTCGCGGAGGAGAACTCGTCGCCCTGGCCCGCGACGAACTCCTCCAGGCGTGCGGCGCCCGTCTCGAAGTCGCCCTCGCCATACACGTCGGCTATGAACTCCCGTTGCCACTGGAACATCGCCACCCAAGCGGGGTCGTCGTCGATCGCGGACTCGGTTCCATCCTCGCTATACCATTGGGCGTCGAACAACGTGCTCACGGTCGCGACGTTCGTCTCGTAGTAGCCGATCGACATGACGATCCCGGCGCGCTCGATCGAGCCGTCAGGCGCAAACACGGTAAGCTCACGCGCCACGTCGGCGAGCTCGGACAGTGTCGTCGGTGGCTCCGCGATCCCGGCCTCGTCGAACATGTCGACGTTGTAGTAGAGCCCGTACGCGTCGGTGAGGAACGGGAGCGCGCACTGGCTCCCGCCGAAGCTCGTGTACGAGAGAGCCGCATCGGGGAACTGGCCGAGGTCGAAGTCTTCGCGCTCCATGAACGGCGTCAGGTCCTGCCATGCGCCCGACGTGCAGAACTGCCCGATGTTGTCCAGGCTGAACGAGAGCACCACATCCGGCGGCTCGCCGGCGTTAATGGCCTGGATGATCTGCCGATCGCCGACGCCTCCCGTGCTGTTGACGGTGATGTTCGGGTGCTCCTCGGTGAACCCGTCGAAGATCTGGTTGAACTGCCGAAGCTCGCGTCCGGTCCACGCGCCCCACATCTCGAGCGTCACCGGCTCCTGCGGTCCCGTCGGCGCGGTCTCCGCCGGACCCTCGTCCTCGCCGCCCGCCGTGCAGGCCGCCGCAACGAGCGCGAACGTCGCCACCATGACCAACCAACGCTTCATGACGCGCCTCCTCCGTTTGCCCCACGTGCCGAATCCTTGCCGCCCCGCCCGATCTTCGCTAGGCAGGCACCTCCCCACGATCGAACAGCCGATCCTGTGCTGCCTGCAACGCCATCAACACGGCACCGTTCAGGGTCGCGTCCTCGCGGAGCACTGACACCTCGATGCGTGGCCGGAACGGCGAGAGCTGCGCGACCTCGCGCTCGACTCGCTCGAGCAACAGATCACCGTTCGAACCGATCCCGCCGCCCAGGATCACGAGCTCCGGATCGACCACCGAGGCGACCGCGGCGACGGCGAGCGAGATCCGTTTTGCGAGATCTGAAACGACGCGCATCGCGGTCCGGTCTCCGCGACGGGCCGCCGCGAACACACTCTTCGCCGTGAGCGGAGGCGTCATCCCGAGCCGCCGCGCCGTGGAGACGACGCCCGATGCCCCCGCGACTGCGTCGAGCGCCCCGCGCTTGCGGCTCTCGGGCTCGTACGGCAGCGTCCCGAGCAGCGGCATGTAGCCGATCTCGCCCGCGGCACCGCTGCTCCCCCGATACAGTTCGCCATTCAGGACGAGACCGACGCCCACGCCGGTTCCGACATGCACCACGACGAAGTGTTCGACACCCTTCCCCAGCCCGCGCCATAGCTCCCCGAGCGCGGCGAGGTTGACGTCATTCTCGAACGCGATGTTCGTGCCGAGCTCGCGCTGCACGGCTTCGACGAGACCCTGGCGCCCCCACCCGGGCAAGCTGTGCGCCAGCGCGACCTGTCCGAGCTCCGGATGGAAGACGCCGGGACTCCCGATCGTCGCGAACGTCACGTGACGCCAGCGCAGCCCGGCCTCATCGGCGAGCGCTCGAGCGATCTCGCCGAGCTGCGAGATGAGCGTCTGCGAGCTCCGCACCCGAGCCCGTTCGTCTCGCCGGACGACGACCTCTCCAGTGAGGTCCGCCAGCGCAGCGCGGACCCACGCCCGGCCCACGTCGATCCCGACGACCCAGCCGGCACGCGCGTTGAGCTCGTACAAGACTGCGCTCGGACCCTTCCCGCCGGAAGACCGGCCCGCCTCGCGCGCCAGCCGCGAGGACGTCAGCGCCGTGAGTGCTTGCGAGACCGTCGGCTTCGACAGACCGGTGGCGCGGGCGATCTGCGCCCTCGAGATCGGACCTCGCTCACGGATGGCCTCGAGCACGATGCGCTCGTTGATCGCGCGAAGCAGTCTCGGCGTGCCGACCGCAACGGATCCGCCCGGACTCGTCGGTCGCCCCCTCCGCTCGGGTGTCCTTGCCTCAGAGTTCCTAAGGAAAGTTTCCTAACTATTCCGGCGGATGCTACGCTCGCGCGCGCAGGCGAGTCAAGGCATCTCCTATCCGCTGCGAGCGAAGCGAATGCGCACTCCTGATGTAATCGCTCTCGGGGAGACGATGCTCTCCCTGGTCGCGGCGGATGGGCCGCTCGCGGAGTCGCGGACGCTCCACGTGACGTTCGGCGGCGCGGAGGCGAACACGTGCGTCGGTCTCGTTCGCCTGGGCGTGAGCGCGGGATGGGTCAGCCGGCTCGGGGCCGACGTCGGCGGACGGCGCGTGCATGAGTTGATCGATGGCTGCGGCGTCAACGTCCGATGGGTCCGTTGGGATCCGGATCGTCCGACGGGGTTGATGCTTCGCGACACGCGCGGCACGGTCGTCTACTACCGCGGCGGATCCGCGGCGAGCGCCCTCGGTCCGGGCGACCTCGACCCCGTGCCGGTCGAGGGGGCTCGCGCCGTCCTGGTAACGGGAATCACCGCGTTGATCGGTCCCGATCCGCAGCGCGCGGCGATCGCGTTGCTCGACCGGGCGACCGGCCTCCGCGTGGTCGACCCCAACATCCGCCCCGGCCTGTGGGGATCCAATCGCGCCAAGGAGCTCATCGCGCCGATCGTCGAGCGCGCGGACGTGCTGCTCGGGGGAGAGCGTGAGCTCGCCGAGCTCGCCGAGCTCGCCGGCGACCTGTCCGGTGAAGCGCTCGCTCACGCGTGTCGCGCGTTCGGTCCCCGCGAGGTCGCCGTCAAGCGCGGAGAACGCGGCGCCGGCGTCCTCGACGAGAAGGGCGAGTGGCACGAGCTCGTTCCCGAGCACGTTCACGACGTCGATCCCGTAGGTGCGGGCGACGCGTTCAACGCCGGGTACGTGGCGGCGCGACTGAACGGTGCTCCTCCTCGCGACGCGCTCGTCCAGGGCGCGAGGTGCGGTGCTGAGGCCGCCGGAAGGGTCGGCGACGCGATCGCGGTCCGATGAGCCCCCGAGCAGCTCAGAAGAACGTGGCGACGGCGTCGGCAACGCGATCGTTCGCATCGAGCACCGGGATCACCCGCCATCGGTCGAACGCGCTGCACGGGTGCGAGATGCCGCACTTCACCAGATCGCCGACGTCGAGCGCGACGTCCTCCTCGACACGGATGAATGCGTGCTGATCGTTGAGGTCCGTCACGACGCAGCCGTCGAGCGGCCGCTGCTCGCCCGAGCTCGACCTGACCGTCATGGGGATCGGCATGCCCTGGTCGAACGGAACGTCGCGACGTCCGAACCCCGCGATCGCCATCCGGCGTTCTGGTCGCGACAGCACATGGCCCCACACCTCCATGGCCGAGCGGAACCGCGAGGCGCTCTCGGACTCGCCGGCGAACGGCGACAACCGCTCGTACAGTCCGGAATCGTGCGTCAGGTAGCAACCGGACCGCAGGATGACCCGCGCGGGGACATCGCCGCGCCACATGTCGTGAAGGCGTTCCACGACCACGTCGAAGAACGCGCTTCCGCCGGCGGTGAGGACGACGCCGTCGTCGAACCCGCCAGCCTTCACGAGCGCCTCGCCGAGGCCGCGCACCGCGTCGAGGTACTCGCGGACGCGATCGAGGCATGCCTCCGTCCGGTCCCGGCAGACGAGTCCTTCGTACCCGGCGACACCGGCGAGCCGAAGCGTGCTCGATGCGCGAACGCGTTCGGCCACACCGATCGCCTCCTCCACCGTTCGCGCGCCGGTGCGGCCGCCGAGATAGCCGAGCTCGACGAGAACATCGAGTCGTCTCGGCGCGTTCGCGTCGGCCAGACGGGCGTCCAGGGTCTCCACACCGCGGGCCGAGTCGACGTAGCAGAGGAGCTCGACCTCGGGGTCGTGGATCGCGCTCGCCGCCCAGTCGATCGACGCGCGATCGACGAGCTCGTTCGCGATCACGATCCGCCGTACGCCGACCTCGCGCATCACGCGCGCTTGCGAGGCCGTCGCGGCCGTGATGCCCCACGCACCGGCCGCGAGCTGTCTCGCCCAGAGCTGCGGCGCCATCGACGTCTTCCCGTGCGGCGCCAGGTCAACGCCGGAGCGATCGCAGAACGCCGCCATCAACGCGAGGTTGTGGCGAATCGCGTCCTCGCGAAGAAGCAGCACGGGAGGTTCGAGGTCGTCGAAGGTCCACCCCTGCGTCGCGACCTCGCGCAACGCGACGTCCTTCGCCGGGAATCCCCGCGCGAGATGGTCGACGCGGACGCCTCCGACGACGTCGTTCAGCTGAAGCGGCGGATGTGGGACGCTCACCGCGGGGACGCTAGCACCGCCCACCGGAAGGAGTTGCGGAGATGCCCGAGCTCGCGATGAACGGCGGCACACCCGTCAGGGCCACGTCCTACCCCTCGTGGCCCGTTTGGGACGACCGTGACGTCGAGGCGGTCACGACCGTGGTCAAGAGCGGGAACTGGGGTGGGTTCCCCGAGCCCGGTCCGAACGCCGAGCGTTTCGAGGAGGCGTTCGCCGCGTACCAGGGCGCGCGGCACGGCGTCCTGATGGCGAACGGCACCGTCACCATGGAGGTGGCGCTGAAGGCGCTCGGCATCGGCTGGGGCGACGAGGTGATCGTTCCTGCCCTGACGTTCGCGGCGACGGCCTACGCGCCGATGGCGTCGGGAGCGGTCCCGGTCATCGTGGACGTCGAGCCGCGGACGTGGACGATCGATCCGGACCAGGTCGAGGCGGCGATCACCGACCGAACGCGCGCCATCATGCCCGTGCACCTCGGCCACCAGATGGCGGACATGGACCGGCTCGAGGAGATCGCGCGACGCCACGGCCTCGCCGTCGTCGAGGACTGCGCGCACGCGCCGGGACAGCAGTGGCGCGGTCGCGGCGCGGGGTGCATCGGCGAGTTCGGCTCGTTCAGCCACCAGTCATCGAAGATCCTCACCTCCGGCGAGGGCGGCACGCTCCTCACCAACGACGACGACCTCGCCGGGCGCGCGCACTCGATCGTGGACTGCGGTCGAGCGAAGGACCCGGACGAGAAGGAGTTCACGTTCGGCGCCAACTACCGGCTGGGCGAGCTCCATGCCGCGCTCCTGGTGGTTGGCATGAAACGGTTCCCCGAACAGCAGCGCGAGCGCGCCGAGGCGGGAAAGGAGCTGGAGCGATTGCTCGCCGACGTCACAGGCGTCCGCGTCATGCCGGCCGACGAACGGATCACCCGATGGAGCTTCTACAACTACATCTTCGCCATCGATCCAGACGCATTCGGCGGCCGAACGAACGAGTTCGTGTGCGCGGCGCTCGAGGCCGAGGGCATCCCGGCCGAGGTCCAGTACCCGCCGATGAGCCGGTACGAGCTGTTCCAGCCGTCGCTGTCGCGGCTGCCCGTCGCCGTCGAGCACGCCGATCGGTTGGATCCGCAGCGGATGTCGTTCCCCGTCGCCGAGGCGGCGGGTCTGCGCGAATCCGTGTACCTGATGGAGAACGTGTTCCGCGACGGCTCCCGTGGCGTCCAGGACGTCGTCGAAGCGCTGACCAAGGTGCAGCGGAACGCCGACGAGCTGCCCGGGCCGCGGGCTTAGCACGTGACCGAAGCGAACGTTGTGCGAACCCTGCCCGATGCGTCTAGTTCGGGAAGAACCGCGGCAGGTGCTCGCGGTTGGCTTCGAGGAGCGCGTCGAGCAGCGGTCGAGCGACGTCGTAGCCACCGACGAGGGGGTTCGTCATCAGTGCCTTGAGCGCGAGCACGCGGTCGCCGGACGTCGCGGCGTCGATCGTGAGGAGCTCGTACGCCTTCGCGTGCTCGACGAGGCCGAGCATCTCAGGGGCGAGCGATGCGACCTGGACCGGGTGCGCGCCGTCGTGGTCGATCGTCGCGGCAACCTCCACCACTGCATCGGCCGGCAGGTTCGGGATCGCGCCGTCGTTGCGAACGTCGACCACCTGCACGTCCCCAGTGCCGGCGTGCAACGAGGCGACGAGCGCCGCCGCCGCGTCGCTGTAGTAGGCGCCGCCGCGTTGCTCGAGCAGCTTCGGCTTCACGTCGAGCGACGGATCGCGGTACAGCTCGAGCAGCCCGGCCTCGATCCGCATGACCTCCTCGGCGCGAGTGCCTCCCGAACGCTGGCGCTCGAGCACCTCGTTCGTGAAGTAGTAGTAGTGCAGGTACGAGCTCGGCACGGCTCGGAGCGCCGCGAGCAGCTCCGCGGGCATCTCGCTCTCCTTCGCGACGCTGTCCATCTCGGTGTCGAGCAGCTCGGGCAACCGGTCGACGCCGTCGACGAACACCGCGCGCTCCCACGACAGGTGGTTCAACCCGACGTGCTCGAGCTGGACGCGTTCGGGCTCCACCCCCAGTTGCTTCGCCACCCCGCGTTGCATGTTGATCGCAACGTTGCACAGCCCGATGGCGCGATGCCCCCTGTCGAGCAGCGACTGCGTGATCAACCCCGTCGGGTTGGTGAAGTCGACGAGCCAGGCGCCCGGCGCCCCACGGCGCTCGACTTCATCCGCGAGTTCGAGCACGACCGGAACCGTTCGGAGCGCCTTGGCGAACCCTCCCGGCCCGGTGGTCTCCTGCCCGATGCAGCCGAACCGCAGGGGGATCGTCTCGTCGTTCAGCCGCGCGGCCTGGCCCCCGACGCGGAGCTGCACGATGACGAAGTGCGCCCCGCCGAGCGCCTCGTCGCGCCGCGACGTCCGGACGAGCGTCCCGGTCCACCCGGCGCGGCGGAGCATCCGATCCGCGAGGGCGCCCACGACGTCAAGGCGTTCGGCGTCCACGTCGAGGAGAACGAGCTCGTCGACCGTCAAGCGGTCGTCGCGGGTGACGAAGCCCTCGACCAGCTCGGGCGTGTACGTACTGCCGCCACCGACGACCGCGATCTTGACGCCCACGTCGGCGGGCATCGTACACTCGCTCTGTCGAAATCGTTAGGAAACTTTCCTGATTACCCTTGACGCCGGATCGCGAGCGCGCGGAAACTCTCCGCGACGCCGAGGGGGCTGACGGTGGCGCGGATCGTCCTCGACAATGTGACGAAGGTCTTCGGCGACGACGTCATCGCGGTCGACGACGTCTCGCTCGAGATCGCCGACGGCGAGTTCATGGTATTGGTCGGGCCCTCTGGGTGCGGCAAGTCCACGATCCTGCGGATCGTCGCCGGGCTCGAGGATGTCACGGCCGGCGAGGTCAACATCGGTGACACGCAGGTCACGGACCTGCCACCAAAGGAACGCGACATCGCGATGGTGTTCCAGAACTACGCGTTGTACCCGCACATGACCGTCGAGCAGAACATCGGGTTCGGCCTGAGGCTGTCGCGACGACCCAAGGACGAGATCCGACGGCGCGTCCACGACGCCGCGACGACCCTCGGGCTGGAGCGGCTGCTCGAACGCAAGCCGGCAGAGCTCTCGGGGGGCCAACGGCAGCGCGTCGCGATGGGACGCGCGATGGTGCGCGAGCCGCAAGCGTTCCTCATGGACGAGCCGCTCTCGAACCTCGACGCCAAGCTCCGCGTTCAGATGCGCGCCGAGCTCGCCCGGCTACACGAGCGCTTGGGGACGACGACGCTCTACGTCACGCACGACCAGGTCGAGGCGATGACGCTCGGCCATCGTGTCGCGGTCCTGCGCGACGGGATGTTGCAGCAGATCGACTCACCTCAGAACCTGTACTCGCGCCCGGCCAACCTGTTCGTGGCGGCGTTCATTGGTTCGCCGCCGATGAACCTGGTGGAGGCGACCGTCTCCGATGGAAGGGTCGCGTTCGGCGAACACGAGATCGCACTCCCAAGCGAGCTCCCGGACGCCGCCGGAGGGACCGTGATCCTGGGGATCCGACCGGCCGACTTCGAGGACGCGGACGTCTGGCACGACGCGCGCCGCCCCACCATCGAGGTGACCGCGGAGGTCACAGAGGAGCTCGGCTCGGAGATGAACGTCATCTTCCCGGTGCAAGCGCCTCCGGTCCTGACCGAGGACACGCTGGCCGCGGCGACCGACGTGGAAGACGACGCCGTCCAGCTCATGGCGGAGATCCACGAGCGAGCTCGCTTCTGCGCGCGAGTCGACGCCAGGAGCAAGATCCGCCCCGGCGCGACCGCTCGCCTGTCCGTGGATCCGGGGCGGTTCCACTACTTCGATCCCTCCACCGGCCAGGCGCTCGAGCGCGCTCGCGCGATGTCGGCGTCGGTGTGAGCGCCGGCGTATCGACGCTCCCACCCGCTCCGTAGCGGCCAGCCGGATGGCTCGCCGAACGGGCTCGGCTGCCCACCAGCGAGGGGCTCCATGGAAGCCGACGCGCGAGCAGCTCGCGGCCGCGCGCGGCGCGACGGTGCCGGACGTGCTCGCGCCGGGACTCGACGTGCTGTTCGTCGGCATCAATCCGGGGCTGTATTCGGGCGCGGTCGGACACCACTTCGCACGTCCCGGCAACCGGTTCTGGAAAGCGTTGCACGCGAGCGGGTTCACCGATGGCGTCCTCTCGCCGTTCGACGAGCGCGATCTGCTGAAGCTCGGGGTCGGCGTCACCAACATCGTCGACAGCGCAACGGCCACGGCGGACGAGCTTTCGCGTGACCAGCTGCGGGCGGGCACGCACGTGCTCGAGCGGCGGGTCCGGCGCGCGCGACCGCGTGTCGTGGCCTTCCTCGGGATCGGCGCGTTCCGCGCCGCGTTCGGTCGGCCGAAGGCCCAGCTCGGGCCGCAGGACGAGACGTTCGGCGGCGCTCGCGTCTGGGTGCTTCCTAACCCGAGCGGGCTGAACGCCTCGTACCAGGTTCCTGCGCTCGCGGCGTGGCTCGGCAAGCTGCGACACGCCGTTCGGGACGACCTCGCGTGATACGCGTCGCGCTCACCTTCGACGCGGAGCACCCGGACCGATCGGCGTGGTCGCAAGTGAACGCCGGGCGCATCCTCGACGAGCTCGCGAAGGCCGGCGTCCGATGCACGTTCTTCGTCCAGTCGCGATGGGCTGAGGCCGAGCCGGTCGTCGCTCGACGGATCGCCGCCGAAGGCCATCTGATCGGCAACCACTCCGCGTACCACGCGCGGATGACGTTGCTCAGCGACGACGGCGTTTTGGCGGATGTCGCGCATGCCGAGCGCACGATCGCGACGATCACGGGGCGCGACACGAAGCCGTGGTTCCGCTGCCCGTTCGGCGACGGCTACGACGACGCGCGCGTGCTCTCGCTCCTCGACGGGATCGGCTACCGCAACGTGCATTGGAACGTCGAGCCAGCGGACTGGGAGCCGTCGCGAACGGCCGGCGATGTCGCCCGCAACACGACCGCTCGCGCGCTCGAACACGGAGACGGCGCGGTCGTCCTCCTTCATACGTGGCCAGACGCCACGTCGGGCGCGATCGCGTCGATCGTCGGCGGCCTCACCCGCGCGGGGGCGACGCTCGTCACCGTCGACGAGCTGGACGCTCTGCCGTGAAGCCGGCGGCGGTTCTGGCGATCGACGGCGGCGGCTCGAAGATGGACGCGGTCGTCCTCGCCGCCGACGGCGGGCTGCTCGGTTCGGCTCGCGTCCCCCCTGTCGGCAGCGACGGCCGTGATCCCGACTACCTCGAGCGGCTGGAAGCCGCCGTCAACGCGGTGCTCGACGCGGTGGGAGTCGATCCATCGAGCGGCCCTGTCGCGCGGGTGGGCGTGTTCTGCGTCGCCGGAGCCGACCTCTCCGCCGACGAGCGGCGAATCCTGAAGTGGCTCCGAACGCGAGGCTGGACCGACGACACGCTGCTTCGCAACGACACGTTCGCGGTCCTTCGCGCCGGCACCGATCGAACGTGGGGCGTGAGCGTCGTCTGTGGGTTCGGCACGAACTGCGCGGCAGTGGCACCAGACGGACGAACGTTCCGATTGCCGGCGCTCGGGTGGATCGCCGGTGACTGGGGCGGCGGTTCGGACCTCGGTGAGAAGGCCGTCTGGCACACGATGCGCGCGCACGACGGTCGCGGGAAGCGGACCTCCCTGGCGACCGCGGTTCCGGAGCACTTCGGGCTGAGGGGACCTCGTCAGGTGTTGGAGGCGCTGTACTCGGGCGAGATCGGCGTGCAGCGGGTGGCGACGCTCGCCCCGGTGGTGTTCCGGGTCGCAGCGGAGGGTGACCCCGTGGCCCGATCGCTCGTCGAGCGCCAGGCGGACGAGGTGGCCACGATGGCCGTCGCCGCGATCAAGAAGCTTCGAATGTCAAAGCTCGACGTCGACGTCGTCCTGGGAGGCGGCATCTTCCGGAACGGCTATCGACCGTTCTTCGAGCGGATCGAGGACGGCGTCCGGTCGATCGCTCCCGCGGCGAACGTCTCTGTGCTGACGGTGCCGCCCGTCGTCGGAGCCGCGCTGCTGGGGCTCGATCGCCTCGACGCGCCGAGTCGGACGAAGGAACGCGTCCGACGTGCGCTGACCGACGATGCGCTGGCGGCCGGGCGACGAAGTGGCCGATGACAAGGCGATGCGCAGATTGCGCCGCCGACTGGACACGTAGACTCGGTAGCCATGCGATCACTCGACGGATTCTCCGACCCGTTCCTCGCCGAGATCGCCGGCCAGCCCGACGCGATGCGGCGCGCCGCGGCCGCGCTCCTCGACCAGCGCGACCATCTCGACCGGGTTCGCGAGGCCACGTCCGTTTCGCCCACCATCGTTTTCACCGGCATGGGGAGCTCGTACGACGCGTGCTACCCGGCGGTGAACGACCTGGCGGGCCGAGGGGTTTCGTCGCTCCTCGTCGACACCGCCGAGCTCTTGCACTTCCGCCGGCCGATCCTGAACGCCAGGACGCTCGTCGTGATCGTCAGCCAATCGGGCGAGAGCGCCGAGATCGTCAAGCTCGTCAGCGCGATCGCCAAGCAACGGCTGAGACCATTCGTGATCTCGATCACGAACGGCCTCGACAACGACCTCGCCCGTCGGTCGGACGTCAAGCTCGACACGTGGGCGGGCAGGGAGGTCGGCCCGTCCACGATGACGTTCGCCGCGGCGATGGCGACCCTTTCGGGGATCGCGCGTCTGCTCGCCGGCGACAGCGTCGACACGGCCGTCGACCGGACGCGGACCGCCGCGGAGGGCGCCGCGCTCTCGGCCGAGCGTTTGCTCGAAGATCCCCAACGCACCGCTGCCGACCTCGCCGAGTGGCACGGAGGGCGTGAGCTGATGGTGATCATCGGTCGCGGCCCGGCGCGCGCAGCGACCGAGATGGGCGCGCTCACGCTGAAGGAATCCGGCGTCATGGCGGAGTCGTTCGAGGCCGGCGCGTTCCGTCACGGTCCGCTGGAGCTCGCCGGGCCGTCCATGACGGCGATCGTCACCGCGACCGAGCCGGAGACACGGCGACTCGATCTCGGACTGTCCGCCGACCTCATCGAGGCCGGCGCAAACGTGCTCGTCGTGACGCCCGACGGGGAGGCGCCGAAGCGCGCGCGCGCCGTCGCGACCGGCTATCTCGACCGAGCGTTGATCTCGGCCGTGTCGATCATTCCCGTGCAGTTGCTCGCGTGGCGGCTCGCCCAAGTGCGCGGGCGTACACCGGGCCAGTACACCCGCGCGTCGAAGGTAACCACGCGAGAGTAGCTGCATTCTCCAACGACCTCGTTCCGAGCGTCGTGTCGACGCTCGCGAACGGCCGGCCACGGCGGCCGACCGATCAGAAGGAATCGTCGAGCTTGGAGATCAGGCCGGCGAGCAAGGATATCCTCGGAACGACGCTGGATACGTCGATCCACTCGCGCGGGCCGTGGTCGTCGCCGCCGATGGGACCGAGCCCGTCGAGCGTGGCGACGCCCGCCGCGGACGTCGTGTTCGCGTCGGACGCTCCCCCCGTCGACGCGTCGCGGAGCTCGAAGCCGAGCTCTCGAGCGACGTCGCTGGCGAGTGCAACGAGCCTGGCTCCGCCGTCGCGTTTCTCCATCGGTCGGTGCCACTTGCCGCCGATCACCGTGGCCGCAACGTCGGGAACCGTGTGTTCGTTCGCGATGCGCTCGACCTCGGACTCGGCCAGGGCGAGCGTGTCGTCGTGAGGGCTGCGGACGTCGACGTGGATCGAGCAACCCTCGGCTACGACGTTCGGGCGCGTGCCACCCTCCACGACGCCGACGTTCACGGTAACGCCGGGCCAACGATCGTTGAGTGCGTGGAGGGCAACCGTCTTGTACGCCGCTTCGAGGATCGCGCTCCGTCCGCGCTCGGGTTCGACGCCGGCGTGCGCGGCCCGACCGACGATCTCGATCCGATAGTCGGTCACGCCCTTGCGTGAGCTGACCACGTCGCCGTTCTCCCTCGCGCCTTCGAGCACGAACGCGACGTCGGCGTTCGTCGCCTCGGCGCGGATCATCTCTCGCGACCAGGGAGATCCGATCTCCTCGTCCGGGTTGCAGATGTACGTGATGCTTCCGAACCCGTCGAACCCCACCGCCTGCAGCGACTCCACAGCGAAGAAGCCTGTGAGGAGCCCACCCTTCATGTCGGACACCCCAGGCCCGAACGCGCGGTCGCCGTCGACTCGAAACGGCCGGGCCGCGGCGGTTCCGGGATCGAACACCGTATCCATGTGACCGATCATCAGGATGCGTGTGCGCCCGGTTCCATCGAGACGTCCGATGACCATGTCGCCGAGTTGCGCCTCACCTTCGGCCGGACGATGGTCGGTGCGCTCGATCTTCCATCCGCCGTTCTCGAATCGCCCCTGACAGAGCTCGGCGATCTCGTTCACGCCCTCCGGCGTGAAGGAGCCGCAGTCGACGTTGACCATTCGCTTGAGGAGCGAGACGAACTCGTCGAAGCGCCCGGCGGCGTGCTGCTCAAGGGCTCTGACGTCCACGAGTCACGCAGTATATGGAGCGGGCAGGCATTGATCGAGGCCAAACCCATCCTGTACTGACCTGCCCGCTACCATCCGCCGCGATGCGAGGCCCCGGCGATCTCAACGCGTGGTGGCGTCTCGGGCTCGCCGTCCTCGGACCCGTTGCGCGCGCCCTCTTCCGAATCCGAATCGTCGGGGCCGGGCACGTCCCTTCGGACGGCGCGGCGATCGTCGCCTCGAACCACGTCAGCGCCCTGGACGGCCCCATCCTCGCCGTCGCGATCGCTCGGGAGCGCCGCCGCATGACCCGGTTCGTCACGGGAGCGGAGTTCTTCGAGCGACCTGCGTTCGGATGGATCCTGCGGCTGTTTCGTCAGATACCGATCCGCCGCGGCACCGGGGACGATCGCGCGCTGGACGAGGCGGTCGGAACGGTTGGCTCCGGCGCGGTTGCCGGGATCTTCCCCGAGGGGGCGGTTAACGCCAATCCCGGCCGCGGCCTGCAACGGGGCCGGACCGGCGTCGGCCGGATCGCGCGTGCGGCCGACGTACCGATCGTGCCGGTCGCGATCTGGGGAACCCAGCATCGATGGCCCCGCCAAGGCCTCCGCTGGAACCGCCCCTGGCGAACGACGGTCGCCGTCGCGTTCGGCCCTCCGCTCACGGCCGACGCCTCAGACGACGCAGCGGGACTCACCGCTAGGGTGATGGATGCGATCGACGAATCACTCGATCGGGCTCGACACCTTCGCGCCGGCGCGTAGCTCGCCCCAGGCCACCCGTTGCTCGCTCCGCCCGAGCAGGTCCCGCAGGAACAACGCGTCTCGAACGGCTGCGCCGCCGTGATCGTTGTTGAAGAACGCCCAAACCTCTCGCGCGGGTAGCGTCGAGATCCGCTCGGCCCATCGCCGCAGCTTGCTCCTCCGGTAGTCCGGCCCGACACGCGTGCCCTGGTGGAACCGGATGTATGACCAGCCACCGGTCACGACCAGCGGTCCTCGGAATCCCGGCCGGTCGGCGAGGACCAACGCGTATCCCCCATCGTCGAGCACGCCGAGCACCTCGTCCTGCAGCCACGACGTATCGCGGAACTCGAACGCGGCCCGCATCTCCCGCGGCAGCCACGAGACGAAGTCACGCAGCCGCGCGACGTCGGCCGGAAACCGCGGCGGCAGCTGGAACAGAACCGGTCCGAGCTTCGAGTCGAGGCCCGTCGCACGCTCCCAGAAGAGCTTCACCCCGTCCTCGGCGTCCCTGAGCCGCTTCAGGTGCGTGAGGTACCGGCTGGCCTTGACGACGAACGTGAACCGGTTCGGCGTGCGGGCGCGCCACTTCTCGAACGTCGCGCGTTCCGGCAGGCGGTAGAAGGAGTTGTTCACCTCCACGACGTCGAACACCTCTGCGTACCGCTCGAGCCACCGGTCCTGAGGCAGACGGTTGTCGTACAGGACGCCCCGCCAGTCCCGGTACTGCCAGCCGCTCGTACCGATACGGATCATCACGCCGACCGTACCCGTTCGACGAGGTTCCGAACGAACCACGACGTTGCGAGGTCGGCGACGATGTCCAGCGCGCCGGGCTCCTCGAACAAGTGTGTGGCGCCGGGCACGACCTCGACGCGAGTCTCGGCGCGGATCCGCTCGGCTGCCGCGCGGTTCAGATCGAGAACCTCGGGGTCCTTCGAGCCGACGATAAGGAGCACCGGCGCCGTCACGCGTTGCAACACATTGCCAGCCAGGTCGGGACGCCCGCCCCGTGAAACGATCGCTCCCACGTTCGCGTCGTCGAACGTCGACGCCACGAGCGCGGCGGCGGCACCGGTGCTCGCGCCGAACAGCCCCAGCGGCACCGCGGGGACATCGGCGGCCTCGCGCACCGCGACGATCGCCGCTCCGAGCCGCGCCGCCAGCAGCTCGATGTCGAAGACGAGCGCGCGATCGGCGGCCTCGGCCGGCGTGAGCAGATCGAACAGCAGTGTCGCGAGCCCGGCGACGTTCAGGCGCTTGGCGACCGCGACGTTGCGGGGCGAGCGGCGGCTCGAACCGCTCCCGTGGGCGAAGACGACGACGCCGCCCGCATCCCCCGGGACGATGAGATCACCGGGGAGCTGAGCGGCGTCGGTGTGGATCTGGATCGAGCGACGAACCGTCACATCGCCGCGACGGCGGAGATCAGGTTCGAGTCGCGCAGCTTGCGCAGAGCCTCTCGCTCGATGAGCCGCACCCTCTCGCCGGAGAGACCGAGCACCTTGCCGGTCTCTCGGAGCGATAGCGGCTGACCGTTCTCGAGCCCGTACCGCAGCGCGACAACGTGGCGCTCGCGCTCGTCGAGGACGTGCTCGACGGCGGTGCCGATCTCGTCGCGGAGCAGCGCGTCCTCGACCTCGTTGAACGGCGCGTCCGAGTCGACCTCCTCGATGAGGTCACCGAGCTCGGTGTCCTCACCCACGGGCGACTGCAGCGACAGCGGCTCGCGGCGGCCCATCTCCGTCAGATCGTCGATCTCGTCGACCGTCGTGTCGAGCGCCTTGGCGAGCTCGTCTCGTGAGGGCTCGCGCCCCATCGACTGCGCGAACTGGAACCGCGTCCGGTTCAGCTTGCGCAACCGGTCGTGGATGTGCACGGGCAGACGGATCGAACGCGACCGGTCGGCGATCGCGCGCGTGATGCCCTGGCGGATCCACCACGTGGCGTACGTGGAGAACTTGAACCCCCGGCGCCAGTCGAACAGCTCGACGGCACGCATCAGACCGATGTTGCCCTCCTGGATCAGGTCGAGCAGCGGTAGCCCCTGGCCCTGGTACTTACGCGCCACCGAAACGACCAACCGGAGGTTGGCCATGATGAACCGCTGGCGCGCGGCCTCGGCCTTCCGGACCTCCTGGCGCGCCTTCATGATCGACTTCTCCGAGCGAAGACGCCCGGCGCGCAGGCGCTCCTCGGCCTCCTTACCGTGCTCGATGAGGATGGCGAGCTCGACCTCCTCCTCCTTGGTGAGGAGTGGCTCGCGCGCCGCGGCCTCGAGGTACAGCCTCAGGTCGTCGGCGTCATCCGTTCCGAGCGGTCGTGCGGGCTCCGGCATCTGTTCCTCTCGCTCCTTCCCGGCTCCCATCGGGGGCGCGCTTCGCCCTCGGAAAGGGGACCGGGACCTTCACTCGCGCATTCGTGTCGGGGACGCCACAAAATCGGCCTCCCCGGGCCATCGACCGAATGGTATCGACGCTGCGATGTTCCTGTAAAGGCCCCGCTTATGGAGACATCGTTGCGAAGCGATCTATTCCCGTCTTTGGGCTGCTCGATGCAGGTTGAACACGTCGAGGGGCCCCCTATTGGGCCTACGTCAGACGTCAGGCGACCCGAACCGACAGGACCGGCGCGATGTTCCTCGCCGTGAGCGACCACGTCGCGCCGCCGTCCGCGGAACCGTACACCTCGCCGGAGGTGGCCCCGAAGTACAGGCCGAGGGGAGACCCGCCGTCCTGCGCGAACGCCTGCCGGAGCACCGTGAGGTATCCGCTCTGAGGCAACCCCTCTGCGTGAGCCGTCCATGAGCCCCCGGCGTCGCGGGTCTCGAAGACACGGACCCGACCCTCGGCCGTCACGCGATCCCCGTCGGAGTTGAGCGGGATGACGTAGGCCGAGTCGGGATCGTCCGGGTCGATCACCATGGGGAAACCGAAATCGGACGGGAGCCCCTCCGCGATGCTGGTCCACGACATCCCTGCGTCGTCGGACCGGTAGACGCCCCCATGGAACTGCATCATCAGGCGATCCGGACGGCCGGAAGCGCGATGCATGTTGTGTACACACCTGCCGAGCGGCTGCGATCTCGCCTCCTCGGGGAGGTACCGGGGCACGATTCCGGCGTTCCCCACCTCCCACGTCTTGCCCGCATCCTCGGTGACCCACACGCCGACGGCCGAGATGCCGACCGCAAGCCGGTTGGCGTCGCCGGGCCACGGGCAGATCGAGTGGACCATGAGACCGCCGGCACCCGGCCCCCATTCAGAGCGACTCGGCTGCTCCCACAACCCTTGGTTCAGCTCCCACGTCATGCCGCCGTCGCGGGTCTCGAACAGTGCCGCCGGATCGACGCCGGCGTAGAGCAGGCCATCCTCCTCCCCCGGCGTGACGACCCAGATCCGAACGACGCTCGCGTCATCACCCTCTGGAAATCGAGGGCTGTCCGTTTGCTCCCACTCGCCCGTCGGATCGTCGGACACGAACACACGCGGGCCGAACTGACCGTGGGTCACGCTCGCGTAGTAACGGCCGGTCCGCGGATCGCGCATTGCATATTCGACCGCCTCGCCGCGGAACGCGCGCGTCGCGACGTTCATCGGCCCCCCGCGATCGCCGCGCAGGACGAACAAGCCCTTCCTCGTCCCGACGAGCAGCTCCGCGTTCTCGTCGTTCGGGGGGCCAACGCTCCCACCTTCGCGCTCGCTTCTGGGGCCCCCAGTACCCCCCGAGCCACCCGAGACGGCGCCGACGATCTCCAGACGGTCGGCGCCGGTGATCTTGGCCTCACCGTCGACGCGTTCGCCGCCCACGAATACGGCTACGTGCTGGCGAACCCGACCCTGATCGTCGAGCACCCAGCCGGCGAGCTTCGGGTGAGCGCGCTCGAGACCACGGAGCGCCTCCTCAACGGTCGCGCCCTCGACGGAGATCTCACGCCGTCCATCGGCGCGCTCTCGAAGCGGCGGGCGGAGCCTGACGACTGCCATTGGACGGGAGTGTAGCGACGACGGCCGACCCGTCCCCCGGTCGCGAATACAGTTGAGGCGTGACGATCGAGGTTCCGCAGAGCCGCTGGACGGACATCGACGGTCCGGTCCACTACGCCCGCTGGGATGGACCGGACGAGCGGACGTTCGTCCTCGTCCACGGTCTCGGCGGTTCGCTCCTGTCGTGGCTTCCGGTCGCCGAGGGACTCGCACGAAACGGCAGGGTGTTCGCGCTCGATCTCGCCGGATTCGGCGACACGCCCCGCGCGGGGCGCCGCAGCCGAGTCTCGGACAACCGCGCGCTGCTGTCGCGATTCATCTCCAGGATCGCCGACGGTTCGCCGGTCGTCCTGTGCGGAAACTCCATGGGCGGCGGGATCGCGATGCTCCAAGCCGTACTCGAGCCCTCCTCCGTCGAGGGGCTTGTGCTCTCGAACTCCGTCTTCCCATGGGTGCGCGGCGCCTTCCCGGCGCCGATCGTGATGTTCGGCTTCGGCATGTACCAGCTGCCGCGCGTCGGCGAGTGGGCGTCTCGTCAACGAATGACACGTCTCGAGGCCGAACGCGCGGTTCGATTGGGGCTGCGGGTGATCGCCGCGGATCCGTCCACCATCGATCCCGAGCTCGTCCGGCTGCACGTCGAGATGCTCCAGCGCCACCGCGAGGACCCGGATGCCGCGCCCGCGTTTCTCGAGGCGGCGCGCTCGTTGATGGCGCTCGGACGACGGGCGGATACGGCGCGATGGATCGTCGACGCGGTCCGCTGTCCCGTGCTCGTCATCCACGGACGGCGCGATCGACTCGTTCCGCTCCACTACGCCGTGCGCGCGCTCGAAGGACATCCGACGTGGGAGATGCGAGTCCTCCCCAAGGTGGGGCACGTCCCGCAGATGGAAGCGGGCGATCGTTGGCTCGCCGCGGTCGAGTCCTGGCTCGCCCGCCTCCCGGTCGCGGTGCCTGTCTGACAGTCGTCGATCGGCGTTCCTTGGGTCAGGGGATCTGTTGCTCGCGCGGCATCGCGACACGCGCGAGACTGGCCATCACGGCCGCGACGAGGATCAGGCCACCTCCGATCGCCGTACCAGCGTCGACGGCCTCGTCCAGGAACAGGTACCCGAGGAGCGCGGCCGACAGCGGCTCGGTGGCCGAGACGATCGCCGTTCGAACAGCGCCGATCCGTTGCAGTGCGCCCATGAGGCACACGAACGCGCCTGCCGACGCGGCGCCCATCGCCAGCAGTGACCACCAGTCGGCGGCCGACGTCGGCGAGGTGTACCGGCCGGACACCGTCGAGAACACGAACAGTCCGATCGAGGCGCCGGCGCTGATCCACATCGCGCTCGTGAACGGATGCGTTCGGCGAAGCACCGCGTCGGCGCCCAGGAGGTAGGCGCTGTACGTCAGTGCCGCGGCGAGGGCGAACACGACGCCTGTCGTCTCGACCGACAAGCCCGCGCCGGTCCCCGCGACGACCCCCGCTCCGACGACGGCGAGCACCAACGCGGCGACGGTGAGACGCGCCGGCGCTCCGCGTCCGACGAACCATGCGCCGATCGTCACGAAGACCGGATAGGTGAAGAACAGGAGGGTGACGGCGGCTGCGGTCCCGTGACGCGCGGCGGTGAAGAAGAAGGTTGCCTCGACGCCGTAGCCGAAGACGGCGAGCGCGGCGGTTCCGACGCGCTCGCCGGGCGCCGCCAGGACCGGTCGGCGCAACGCGACCAGCACGAGCACCAACAGCGTTGCGGCGACCGAGAACCGGAACGCGAGCATCGATTCCACTGTCATGCCGCGCTCCAGAACGCGCTTCCCGACCACGACGATGACGCCGAACTGGAGCGACGCCGCCGCCGCAAGCACTCCGCCGAAGAGATCGCGCCGCGTCGCGGCGTCGGTTGACGTCGTCACGCCTTAGGCGTCGACGAGCTCGATGCGCATCCGCTTGAAGGCCTTGCCCTTGTTCTCCGTCTTCGCGACTCGAACCGCACCGACCTCGCCCGTGGAGCGCACGTGCGTGCCGCCGTCGGCCTGCTTGTCGAGCCCTTCGATCTCGATCACTCGGATCGGGTCGACCGCCTCGGGGATCAGATTCACCTTCGTCCGGATCAGATCGGGATCGGCGAACGCGACCTCGCGAGCGAGGAAGGTCACCTTCACGGGCCGGTCCGCGGAGAGTTCGGCGTTGAGCTTTTCTTCGACCTCGCGTCCGAACTCCGGCGTGATCGATTCGAGCTCGAAGTCCATCCGCGCCGCGCCCGGCTCCATGTTTCCGCCGGTGACCTTCGCGCCGTAGTCGCGAAACACGATCGCCGAGAGCGCATGGAGAGCCGTATGCGTTCGCATGAGGGTGTGCCGACGATCCCAGTCGATATCGGCGACGACCGCCGTTCCGGCTGCCGGGGCCTTGTCGTCCACCACGTGCAACAGCACGCCGCCTCTCTTCAGGGTGTCGGCGACCCGACCCTGGCCGCCCTCCCACCGCAACGTCCCGGTGTCGCCGGGCTGCCCACCGCTCCGGGCGTAGAACACCGTCCGGTCCAGAACGACGCCG
>Ga0299907_10000016_pt1 | contig 48860 bp, 51 predicted proteins | sample RVTome_16_FD_198680 | JGI IMG/M metagenome (GOLD analysis project Ga0299907, IMG submission 198680) | Soil microbial communities from uranium-contaminated site in the Upper Colorado River Basin, Wyoming, United States - RVT152D67 (version 2) ...
AACCATCCATCGGCGAAACGTGCGCCCCTCCCTGACCGACCCGTCCGTCCCAACGATCAACACAAGCCGGCCGCCAGCGTCGCCGAGGGAAGGCTCGACGTGCAGATGACGGTCACGCCCCTGGGGGAAGGTGTCTTGTTGTACTGCGTTCGGCGCGGTTCCTGCAACCGCCCAGCGAGACGCGACGAACTTTCTCGCGTTCGCGACGTGAGCAGATGAGAACGTTCTAGGGATCCGGCGGCGGCTCCTGGGGGCGGTCGCGGAAACGCCCAGCGATCCGTGCCAGAAAACCCGCAATGGAGAACCGACCTGAGTTCACCTGGACGACGCGAACCTGATCGCGGCCAAGTTGCTTCAAGTAGCGGTAGATCAGCAGCGACGAGGCCAGCATCACGATGAACCCCGCGGCCGCGACGTACAGCGAGGCGAAGAACGACATCAGCATCACGAAGCCCACGAGGAAGGCGAACGCCGACCAGCGGATGCGACGCGCGAGGTGGGTGTACAGCGACGTTCGGCTGACTTGCTCCGCGAGGCGGGGGTCCTCCTCGGAAAGGCGCTGCTCGATCTCTTCGAGGATCCGCTTCTCGTCCGGCGACAATGGCATCGGTGGCCGTGTCCCTCCCGGAGGCCTGGTCGGTGAACGTGTCGGTTCGATTATAGGAATGGCGTTCCCATACCGGGAGCCATGACGAACTCCATGTGCTACCCCCGGTCGGACGAGCCGCGGCGTTCGCGACGCCGGTCGAGGAGCGTCGCCGGCATCGCGCTTCCCAGGCCGAACCGTTTGTCGATCCGATCGACGGCGCGCTCGACGTCGCTCCAGCGCTCGCCGCGAAGGAGCGCCAGCTGCTGCTCTCCGGCAGCGAGGAGTCCGGTGGCCGCGACGCCGAGGAGACGTACCCGCCTCCTGGCGCCGGGGAGAACGCGGAACATCTCGGACGCGTGGTGGTACAGGTCAGCGGCGACGTCCGTCGGCGGGTCGGTCGTTCGCGAACGCGTCAGCGTGGTGAAGTTCGCCAGCCGCACCTTGAGCGTCACGGTCCTCGCGCGATACCCGTCCTCGCGCAGCCGCGCGCCGACCTTCTGCGACAGCGCCAGGATCTCGCACAGAAGCTCCTCGTGATCGTCAAGATCGCGATCGAACGTCTCCTCGTGGCTCACCGACTTCGGCGCCTCGTAGGCGACGACGCGTCGCGAGTCGATGCCGCGGGCCAGCTCGTTGAGATTCGTCGCCTGCTGCTCGCCGACGAGGCGGGCGAGCACGGCGGGCGGCGTTCGGGCGAGATCGCCGACGGTCCGAACGCCGAGTCGCGAGAGCAGCTCGGCTGTCTTCTCCCCGACGCCCCACAGCGCTCGGGCGGGCAACGGCGTGAGGAACGCGTCGACGTCCTCGCCGGTGACTGCGACAAGCCCGTCGGGCTTCGCCTTCCGCGATGCCAACTTGGCGACGAGTTTCGTCGGCCCGACTCCGACCGAGCACGCGATGCCGATGCCGTCGCGGACGTCTCGCCTGACCTTCTCCGCGATGGCCACCGGCGCGCCGAACAGCAGATACGCCCCCGACACGTCGAGGAACGCCTCGTCGAGCGAGATGGGTTCCACCGTCGGCGTGATCGCGAGCAGGATTTCGCGGAACCGGTTCGAGTGCGCCTGGTACGACTTGAAGTCGGGCGGCATGAACACCACATCCGGACAAAGGCGGCGAGCTCGGACGGCGGGCATGGCGTTGCGGATCCCGTAGGCGCGCGCCTCGTACGAGGCGGACATCACGACGCCGCGCGTGCCGGCGCCGCCGACGACGACCGGCTTGCCGGCCAGGCTCGCGTCCTTCAGCACCTCGACCGACGCATAGAAGGCGTCCAGGTCGACGTGGAGGATCGGCTCGAGGATCTTCCGCCCCGGGGTCCGCACAACGTTCGCTTCGCTCACTGTGCTCACTCCGGCCCCCGCGCGGCCATCGTGACGGAGCATAGTCGCGCCACTCAGCGGCCGGCCGACCCGCCGCTCGAGTGCCAGAGCTTCCGCGGAACGGCGGCGGCGGTCGCCGGTCCCTCGTGCGCGAGCGCCTCGACGAGCCGACCGTCGCGTCGCGCCCGGTGCAGCGCGACGAGATCCCACACGTCCTCCGCGATCACGCTCACGCCTTTGACGCCCGTGCGACGGACAGTTCCCACGACGGCGAGGACGAACGAGTGGAACACCGTCTTGGCGACCTTTGGCTGGACGCTCTCGAACACCGTGACGTCGATCGGCCCGGTCGCGTCGTCGAGCGTGAGGAAGATGATGCGCTGCCCGCTCCGGATCGCCGGCGTCTGTGACGCGACCTTGACGCCGACGACCATGACGCGCTCGTCCGCTCGCCGCCGGTACAGGTCGTTCGCACGTGTCGCGCCGAGGTCTGCGATGAGCGGTTCGAAGAAGCTCGCCAGATGACGACTGGCATCCAGGCCGAGGACCTCGAGCTCGGCGCGGACCCGTTCGGCGTCGGTGTATTCGTCGAGCGACGTTCGCCGGGGTCCGTTCACCCGCGCGGTGAGATCGAGCGCCAGCTGATCGCCCTCGCGCTGCGGCGCGGTCGTCATCGCGGTGTACAGCCGGTCGCGCCGCGTGCCGCGATCGATCCGGTCGAACCCGCCGGCGTGCGCCATCGCCTCGACCACCGGACGCGAGACCGTCGTGCGTCTCAGGAAGTCGCCGACGTCGCGGAACGGCCGATCCGCGCGCGCCTGCAGGATGGAGCGCACCTCGGCGTCGGAGATTCCGTGCACGTCGTTCAGCGCGAGGCGGATGCCATACCTGACGTGGTCGGGGCGCGCTGATGTCGGGGGATCGGCCCTCGCTGCTCGTCTCCGCCTTCGCACGGGGTCCGTGCTCCCCGGCGTCCGCCGGCTCCGGCTCCGCTCGACGACGCTCGGGCCGACCCCCTCCCCGCGCGCCGGAACCGCCGATCCGACCTCAGCGCGCCCGTCGGAAACAGGCTCGACGACGTACTCCGGCTCGGAGCGGTTCACGTCGAGCGGCAGGATCGGGATGCCGTGCGCGCGCGCGTCTTCGAGGATCAGCCGACGCGGGTACATGCCGGGGTCGTGCGTCAGCACACCCGCGAGGAAATGTGCCGGGTAGTGCGTCTTGAGCCACGCGGACTGGTACGTCGGCACGGCGAACGCCGCCGCGTGCGCCTTGCAGAACCCGAAGCTGGCGAACTCGGCGACGTCGTTCCACGTCCGTTCCGCGACCTCGTGGGGAACGTCGCGGGCCTTCGCTCGGCGAAGGAAGTCACTCCGCATCGCCGGGACCATGTCGTCGCGGTCGAGGTGGCGGCGGATGAAATCGGCCTCCGTGAGCGAGTACCCGCCGATCGACGAGACAGTCCGCATGACCTGCTCGTGGTAGACGATCACGCCGAACGTCTCGCGGAGCGCCGAGCGGAGTGCGGGATGCGCGTACGTCGGCGCCTCCATCCCGTGTCGGCGCCGCAGATACGGATTGATCATGTCCGACTTCACGGGGCCGGGCCGGAACAACGAGATGTCGACGATCAGGTCCTCCCACCGGGTCGGCTGGAGCTTCTGCAGCAGCTCGCGCTGGCCAGGGCTCTCGATCTGGAAGCAGCCGAGCGTGTCGGACGCACGGATCAGCTCGAACGTCGGCTCGTCGTCGAGGGAGATCCGGTCGAGATCGACCTTCATGTGCTCGGTCCGAGCGATCTCGTCGAGCGCGTGTCGCATCGACGAGAGCATCCGCACGCCGAGGACGTCGAGCTTCAGGTAACCGAGGAGCTCCACGTCGTCCTTATCCGCCTGGATCACGCGGTACCCCTGGAACGAGCGCTCGAGCGGAACGCGCGTCACCAGGTCGTCGTTCGAAAGCACGATGCCGGAGGGGTGCAGCGCGATGTGACGTGGGAACCCGTCGAGCCGTTCGGCCACCCGGAACAGCGTCTCGAGCTGCCCGGCGTTCATGTTCGAGCCGACCATCTCGGGCAATCGTTCGATCGCAACGCGGAGATCTCCCGCGCCGATGTGCGGGAACGACTTGGCGACCGTGTCGACCTCGGGCTCGGGTAGGCCGAGCGCCTTGCCCACCTCGCGCACAGACGCGCGAGCTCGAAACGTATCCACCATCGCCACGCACGCGCAGCGGTCGTCGCCGTACCGCGAGAGCACCATGTCGTAGACGTCCTCGCGCCTGGCCGATTCGACGTCGATGTCGATGTCCGGAAGCTCGTCGCGCATCGGGTTCAAGAACCGCTCGAACGCGAGGTCGTGCCGGACCGCGTCGACGTCGGAGATGCCCGTCAGGTAGCAGACGATCGAGCCGGCGGCGCTCCCCCGGCATGCGCAGCGGATGCCCATCGCGCGAACGTCGGCCACGATGTCGGCGACGGTCAGGAAGTACGCCGAGTAGCCGAGTCGGTGGATCATCGCGAGCTCATGGTTCAGCCGGTCCTCGACCTTGGCCGTCGCTTTCAGCTCGCGCCGTTCCAAACCGCGCCAGCACCGCTCGGCGAGGACGCTCGACGCGCTCCGTCCCCGCGGCGTCGGGAACTCCGGGAAGTTCACCCGACGGAGTCCGATGTCGAACTCACACGACTCGGCGATCTCGACCGCCGCCGTGATCAGGTCGGGGCGCTCGGCGAACAGCGCGCGCATCTCGGCGGCCGGCTTCAGCCACCCCTCGGCGTTGCGGCGCGTGACGTTCGTCCGGCTGATCGGCACGAGCTCGCGCATGCACTCGAGCGCGTCGGCCAGGAACGCGTCATCGGCGACGAGGTACCGGACGGGATTGGTCGCGACCGCGCGAACGTCGGCGCGTTCGGCCAGACGCAGGAGCGCGCGGATCTCCTTCCGCGAGTCCTGCTCGAGCCGGTTCTCCACGGCGACGAACAGGCGGTCGCCGAACGCCTCTCGGTACGGATCGAGCGATGCGCAACCCGCGTCGACGCGACCGGCAACCGCGAGCGCGCCGGGCGGCGACCACGAACCGGCTAGCGCGACGAGGCCGGCAGCATGCGCGCACACCTGCTCGGGCGTCAGCGACGGATCGCCGCGATCGCCCGACATGTGAGCGTCGGTGATCAGCCTGCACAGGTTCGCGTAGCCCGTTGCGTCGCGCGCGAGGAAAACGATGCGTCCGTCGCGCAACGGACCGAGCGGCAGCGTTCCGGAACCGCGGATCGTGAGCGACGCGCCGAGGATCGGGCGGACTCCCTCGTGCTCGCACGCTTCGACGAATCTCGCCACGCCGTACAGGCCGTCCCGATCCGTGAGCGCGACTGCCGGCATGCCAAGCTCGCCCGCGCGCCGCGCCAGCGCCTCCGGCGAGAACGCGCCCTCTTTGATGGAGAAGTACGAACGCACGTCGAGGTGGACGAACGTATCCACGGCTCAAACGGAGACGACCACGAGGCGCATCTCAGTCCCACAGCCGCTCGATGTGCCACCGGTCGCGGAGATGGTCGTGATACAGGTCCCACACCGCGCCGCCACGCGCCTCGACACGCCAGTACTCGCGGTCGCGTCCGTCAGCCCACCAGCGCCCTTCGATCCGCCATCGCCCGATCACGTCGGCGACCTCGTATCGGCGCCCCCGCCAGATGAACGCCGAGGGCATGCCGGCATCGCGCTCGACCCGGACATCGACCTCCTCGTCGTAGCGCTTGGACATGCTGCCCCCACGCCCGTGACCAGCGGTCTCGGACGAATCGAACGTGTGTTCGAGTCCAGGGGAGAGACCGTACACCGGTGCTCCGACAGCGGTCAACTCGGATATCTGCGGTGAGTAGGCTTTCGACGCGATGGATCCGAATGCGCTCGTCGTGTGCGTTCCGAACTTCAGCGAAGGCCGTCGCGTTGGCGTGATCGACGCGATCTGCGACGCCCTCTCGAGCGTTCCCGGCGCACGTCTCGTCTATCGACAGGCGGACGCCGAGCACAATCGTCTGGACACGACGATCGTCGGCGCCCCCGAAATGGTGCAGCGCGCGGCGCTCGCCGGCGCGGCGAAGGCCGTCGAGCTCATCGACATGGACGGGCACACTGGCGGACATCCGCGGATGGGCGCGGTCGACGTCATTCCGTTCGTGCCGCTCCGAGGGATCTCGATGGACGAGGTCGTCGAGCTGGCACGGGCGTTCGCGAAGGAGCTCGCGCACGAACTGGAGCTCCCTGTGTACCTGTACGATCGAGCCGCGATCTCGCCCGAGCGAGCGAGCCTCGCCGACGTTCGTCGCGGGGAGTACGAGGGGTTGCGCGAGGCCGTCGCGCGTGGCGAACGCCTCCCCGACTTCGGACCGCACCGCCTCGGCAAGGCCGGCGCCACGGCCGTCGGGGCGAGGAAGCCGCTGATCGCGTTCAACGTCTACCTGTCCGGACCGGTCGACGACGCGAAGGCGATCGCTCGCGCGGTTCGCGAGTCGAGCGGTGGCCTTCCGGCCGTGCGCGCGATCGGGTTCGAGACGCCGGAACGTGGCGGGGTCACCGTCTCCATGAACCTCGTCGACTTCGAGGTGACGGGCATCCGTACGGCGTTCGACGCGGTCGCCCGCCTGGCGGCCGAACGCGACATGCGGGTGCTTTCTTCTGAGGTCGTCGGCCTCGTGCCGGAGGCGGCGCTCGCGAACGGCGACGCCAAACACGTGCGGCTGGAGGGCTTCGATGAGGACACACAGATCCTGGAGCGGCTCGTGAGCGACGACGCCATGGAAGATCGGGCTGCCCGATGAGCCAGCGCGGACTCGGTTCGCAGACGATCGGCGCGTTCCTCGACGAGCTCGCCTCGGACGCGGCGACGCCGGGCGGCGGAGCCGTCGCGGGAATCACCGCCGCCGCCGGCGCCGCGCTGATCTCGATGGTGTGCAACCTGACGATCGGTCGCGACAAGTACGAGGACGTCGAGGACGAGATGCGCGGCTATCTCGACGAGGCAGAAGCTGTGCGCGGAACGTTCCTGGACCTCGCCGAACAGGACGAGCGCGCGTTCGAGGCCGTGATGGCCGCGTTCAAGATGCCCAAAGGCGACGACCGGGAGAAGGCCGAACGGAGCGCCGCGATCCAGCGCGCGTACGAGGGCGCGGCGCGCGTGCCGATCGAGGTCGCGCGCAGGGCCGTCGGCCTGATGCCCGCGGCAACCGCGTGCACGGCGCGGGGGAACGTCAACGCCGCGTCGGATGGGCTCGTCGCCGCACTCGCCCTGTTCGCCGCGGCGCACAGCGCCCTCGCGAATGTCGACATCAACGCCGGCGAGCTGAAGGACGAAACGGTGGCCGGCGAGCTGCGTTCGGAGACGGCGTCGTTCAAGGCAAGCGCCGACGAGCTGCTCCGCGGGGCGCAGGCAGCGTTCGCCGAACGGATGTCCTGAACGACGTGCGCCGCTTCCGGCCAGGCGAGGGCGTTGTCCTGCGCGAGGTCCTTCGAAACAGCATCTGGGTGGCGCGCGCTGTCACGGTCGTGCGCGATGCCGACTACTGGATGTTCTACATCCCGCCCGGCACGCGGTGGGTCGGACCCGCATCAAAGCACGAGCGGCCGTGGGTCGGCCTCAAGGCGCCCGGCGCGACATGGACGCTCGCGGAGCACGTGTGGAGGAGCGCGCACGTCCTCTCGTTCGCCTGGCCGGGCGCCGGCGCCGCGGTACTGCAGTTCTGGGACGCGGGCTGGACTCCGATGTACTGGTACGTCAACGCGGAGGCTCCGCTACGTCGGTTCGGGCTCGGGTTCGAGACCTTCGATCACGACCTGGACGTCGTGGTCGAGCCTGACCGGTCGTCGTGGCGTTGGAAGGACGAGGACGACGTTGCCACCGGCGTGGAGCTCGGCGCCTACAGCGAGGATGACGCCGCAGCCTTCCGTCGTGAAGCCGAACGCGGGCTTCGCAGGATCCTGGAGCGCGAGCCGCCGTTCGACCGGGAATGGACCGATTGGCGACCCAACCCGTCGTGGACCGCGCCCGAGCTCCCCGCCGGGTGGGACCGAACATGATCTCGCCCGACATGAATCAGGTCCGCGGGAGGTTTCCGGCACTCGCCCGGGAGATCGACGGCCGGCGCGTCGCGTTCCTCGACGCTCCCGGCGGGTCTCAGGTGCCCGACGTCGTCATCGAGGCGATGGCCGGGTATCTCCGCCGGAGCAACGCGAACGTTCACGGCGCGTTCGAGACCAGCCGAGAGACCGATGCGCTGATCGACGATGCGCACCGAGCCGCGGCCGACCTGTTGAACGCCGATCCCGACGAGGTGGTCTTCGGCCCGAACGCGACGACGCTCCTGCTTTCGATCTCGCGATCGATCGCCCGAACGCTCGGGCCCGGCGACGAGGTCGTCGTCACGCGGCTCGATCACGACGCGAATGTCCGGCCGTGGCTCCTGGCCGCGCGTGACGCCGGCGCCTCCGTTCGATGGGTGGATATCCGCGATGACGACGTGACACTCGACGGCTCGTCGTTCGAGGCCTCGCTCAACGAGCGGACGAAGGTCGTCGCGTTCACCCTCGCGTCGAATGCGGTCGGAACGATCCCCCCGGCCACGGAGCTGGTTCGGATCGTCCGCGAACGCACCGACGCGATCATCGCGTGCGACGGCGTCCACCTCGCGCAGCATCGCCGGATCGACGCACGCGGCACCGGTGCCGACATCGTCGTGTGTTCGCCGTACAAGATCTTCGGGCCGCACCTCGGGATCCTCTACGGTCGACGCGATCTCCTCGAGGAGCTCGACCCGTACAAGGTCAGGCCGGCGAGCGACGCGATCCCCCACGCATTCGAGACCGGCACGCAGAACCACGAGGCGTTCGCCGGCTGGGTCGCCGCGGTCGATTACCTCGCCCGGCTCGGCGGCTCGAGGCCGAATCGTCGCGAGGCGCTCGCCGCTTCGTTCACCGATTTCATCGAGCCCTGGGAGCGTGAGCTCGCGGCGAGGTTCTTGGAGGGCATCACGTCGATGTCACACGTCCGGCTGTACGGGATCGCCGACCTCGGTCGCCTGCACGAGCGCACGCCGACGTTCGCCGTCCGCGTGGGCGACCGCCACCCGTTCGAGACGGCCAAGCTCCTCGCCGACCGGGGGATCTTCGTGTGGGATGGGCACTACTACGCGCTCGAGCTGATGGAGCGGCTTGGACTGCAGGAGACGGGTGGGGCGGTTCGGATCGGGTTCTGCCACTACAACACGCCGGACGAGGTCGACCGGACGCTCGAGGAGCTTGCCGGGCTCGGTTGAAACCTCCGTCGTGGCGCGAAGGCTCACGCATCCGTGCTCGCTCCCGGCCCCGAATCCCCCGCGTTACCGCAGGTCAGCGCGGTGCGTTGCTAGGATGACCGCCGCTCCCTCCCCGAGAGAGGACATCCCGTGCGCATCCTGATCCTCGGCGGCGACGGTTACCTGGGGTGGCCGACGTCCATGCGGTTCGCGCGCCTCGGCCACGAGGTGCACGCCGTCGACAACTATCTCCGCCGGCACGCGCACGCCGAAGCCGGAACGGACTCGCTCACCCCCATCGCGGCCTCGCTCCCCGAGCGCGCCAACGCGTTCCGCGGGGTAACGGGGCTCGAGATCGGCGTGAGCGAGGGCGACCTGCTCGACTGGGACGTCGTCGAGCGCATCTTCCGCGACTTCCGGCCCGAAGCCATCGTCCACTACGGCGAGATGCCGAGCGCGCCGTACTCGATGATCGACCGCGAGCACGCCGTGTTCACGCAGACGAACAACGTCATCAACACGTTGAACGTCCTGTACGCCATGGCGGAGTTCGCGCCGGACGCGCATCTGGTGAAGCTCGGCACGATGGGCGAGTACGGAACGCCCGACATCGACATCGAGGAGGGCTTCATCGAGATCCATCACAAGGGTCGGAGCGACATCCTTCCGTTCCCCAAGCTGCCCGGCTCGATGTACCACCTGACGAAGGTGCACGACTCGAACAACATCCACTTCGCCTGCCGCATCTGGGGCCTGCGCTCGACAGATCTGAACCAGGGCGTCGTGTACGGGATCGAGACCGAGGACACCACACTCGACGAGCGTCTGAACACCCGGTTCGACTACGACGAGGTGTTCGGCACGGCACTCAACCGATTCTGCCTGCAGGCGGTGATCGGCCACCCACTCACGGTCTACGGCACGGGCGGACAAACGCGGGGGTACTTGAACATCGTCGACACCATCCGCTGCGTCGAGCTTGCGATCCTGAACCCACCCGAGGCCGGCGAGTACCGGGTGTTCAACCAGTTCACCGAGCAGTTCTCCGTGCTCGACCTGGCCAGGCTGGTACAGAGCGCCGGCAAGCAGGTGGGGATCGACGTGCGCGTCGACCACCTCGACAACCCTCGCGTCGAGAGGGAGGAGCACTACTACAAAGCGACGCACACCAAGCTGCTCGACCTGGGGCTCGAGCCGCACCTGCTGTCCGAGACGCTCATCGAGTCGATGTTCGCGACCATCGAGCGATACAAGGCCCGGGTCATCTTCGACCACATCCTGCCGGTGACCAGGTGGCGAGGCATCCGCGAGGGCTCGGCGCGCTGAGGGTCCGCGCGACGTAATCGATGCTCGCCCTTCGGATCGTGGGCGCCGCGCTCGCCGCGGCGTTCGTCGCCGTCTCGATCGTTCGCTACGGCCGGCAACGCATCAGCCGCCTGAGCCTGATCATCTCCAGCGTCATCGCGCTGGGCGTCATCGCGCTGGCGGCGGCGCCCGGCGTGTTCAACCCGATCTTCGAGACGTTGAACTTCGCGCCGGGTTCGGGTCGGCGGCTCACGGCTGTCCTGCTGATCGCCGTGGCGATCCTGTTCCTTCTGCTTCTGCGGCTGCAGACCTACGTCGATACGAACGAGCGGAGCATCCGCCTGCTCGTCGAGTCGATCGGCAAAGCGTCGTTCGATCGGGACCGCGCCGCCGAGCTGCCCGCCGGCAAGCGCATCGTGGTCGTCTCACCCGCGTTCAACGAGGCCGAGAACATCGCCGCAGTGATCCACGCGATGCCCGCCGAGGTCGAGGACCACCACGTGGTCACGATCGTCGTCGACGACCATTCGGACGATGGAACCTCGGACGTCGCGAGCAAGGCCGGCGCGCTCGTAACCAGCCTCCCGATCCGCCGCGGCGGTGGCCTTGCGCTCCGCGTCGGCTATGAGATCGCGCTCGAGCTCGGTGCCGACATCGTCGTGACGATCGACGCCGACGGACAGCACCAGCCCGAGGAGCTCCCCGTGCTCGTCAAGCCGATCCTGGAGGGTCAGGCCGATCACGTGAACGGCTCGCGGGTGCTCGGCGACTACGAGCGCGGCCCGTGGATCCGCAACGCGGGGGTCCATTTCTTCTCGTGGTTGGTGACGATCCTCACGGGGCAGCGCGTCACGGACATCTCGAGCGGGTACCGGGCGACGCGCGCCGACACGCTGCGCACGCTGATCCTCGAACAGGACCAGTTCTGGACATCGGAGGTGACGATCGAGGCGCTCCGACAGCGCGCGAGAATCGTCGAGGTTCCCGTCACGTTCCTCACGCGGCGGGGCGGCGAGTCGAAGAAGCCGAAGTCACTTCGCTACGCGTGGAACTTCTCGAAGGCGATCGCCAAGACCTGGCTCCGATAGTCAGGCCGTAGCGGCGGCGACCGCGACCTCACCGGCGAGCCGGGCGTTCGACTCGAGCAGGGCGAGGTTGGCCTCGAGACTCGAGCCGTCGGTTCGGGCCGCCACGCACGACAGCAGGAACGGCGTGACCGCCTTGCCGCGGATCCCGTCGCGTTCGGCATCGTCCTCGCACGCGCGGACGGCGTTCGCGACCTCCGCCGCGTCGAGGGCGAAGGCGGCGGGGACAGGGTTGCAGAGCAGGATCGCCGCCGCCGAACGGAGCGACTCCTGAGCGCGAACGAGCCGCGCCGCGGCCGCGACATCGTCCACGCGCTGATCCAGCTCGACATCGGTCGCCGCGACCACGAAGAACGGCAGGAAGTCCGTTCGATACCCCACGGTTGCGATGCCCAGCTCGTCGAGCCGTTCCGCGGTCGCGATCGGGTCGACGATCGACTTGGGGCCCGAACAGACGAGCAGCACGCTCGTTCGAGACAACTCGAGGAGATCGGCGGAAACGTCGCCGCTTCGCGTTTGCACGCCGCCGATTCCGCCGGTGACACAGATGCGAACGCCCACTTGGGATGCTGCCCAGATCGTCGCCGATACAGTCGTGGCGCCGAGGAGTCCGTTCGCGACGGCGAACGCGATGTCGCGCCGAGCGACCTTCGACGAACGTCCCGGATCGGCGAACGCCTCGAGCTGCCGATCGGTGAGCCCGACACGAACCTCGCCCTCGACGACGGCGGTCCACGCGGGAGTTGCCCCCGATGCGCGGATCGCGGCGGTCATGCGTTGTGCGCATTCGATGTTCCTCGGCGGCGGCAGCCCCTGCCCGATGACGCTCGTCTCGAGCGCCGCCACGGCTCGCCCGGACGCGAGCGCATCCCCCACCTCCTCGGAGGAGAGGACGAGCTCGCTCACCGAGTGTCGGCCGGCGCGTCGCGTGCGGGTTCGCGTTCGGCGGCACGCGTCGACGACGTCGGCCACGTCTCGTAGCTCTCTGCGACCTGCGCGCCGGCACGGCACGCCGCCTGCAACGCATCGCCCGGCGAGCGGCCCGCTGCCAACTGCGCGAGGAGCACTCCGTCGAACGCGTCGCCTGCGCCCGTCGGATCGAGCTCCTTTGCGGGCGTTCCTTCGAGCCGGATCGACAGACCCTCCCACGACATGAGAGCGCCGGCCTCCGCGAGCTTCACGCACACCACCGGATACCTCGCGGAGAGCGCGTCGGCGGCGGATTCGCGTCGTCGACCGGTCAGGGTCTCCGCCTCGCGCTCGTTGACGAACAGGACGTTGGCAGCCGCGGTCGCCTCGAAGAACCGGTCGACGCCGAAGTCACGCAGCATGGGCCACGAGGCGCCGTCGACCGCCAGGAAGCGCGCCCGGGCACGGTGCAGAGCGGCAGCGGCAGCCTCGTACGTCGGCTCATACAGCAACGTGTATCCCGAGACGAGGACGGCCGTCGCTTGGATCCGGTCCGGCAGGTCCTGCGGCGACAGTCTCCCGTTCGCGCCGCGGTCGGCGACCATCGAGCGCACGCCCGGCTCGTGCACGACGAGCATCGTGCCCGTGTCGGCTTCAGGATCCACCGCGAGCGCCGGCTCGACGCCGTGACGGATGAGCTCCTCGCGGATCAACGCACCCGCGGTATCCGTGCCAACACGGCCGTGAATCCGCGTTCGCGAGCCGGCGTGGGCCGCCCAGACGGCGACGTTCGACGCGCTTCCGCCGGGACGGACGAGCACTTTGCCGTGCACGTCGCCGCCCTCCTCCAGTGCCCCGGCCTCGACACGGACGTCGAGCATCACGTCCCCGACCGCGATCACGTCCACGTCGGCAACCCTAGCGGCTAGCGTTGGCACCTTGATGGCGAGTCGGCGGCGAAAGACGGTGCGCGTCCGCGAGATCGGTGCGGACGACGAGACGGAGTTCATCGACCGCGTTCGCGCCAGCCGGGCGCTGCATCGCCCCTGGACGGACCTGGCCGACTCGCCGGCACGGTTCGGCGAGCTCCTCGCGCGTGCCGCCGCGCCGACGGATGCGGTGTTTCTGATCGTTCGTGACGCCGATGACGTGATCGTCGGTGTCGCGCACCTCAGCCAGATCTGCCTCGGCAACTTCCGAAGCGCGTACCTCGGGTTCGCCGCATTCATCCCCTTCGCTGGGCAGGGCTACATGACCGAAGGCCTCCGGCTCGTCCTTCGAGACACGTTCGATCGAATCGCGTTACATCGCGTGGAGGCGAACGTCCAGCCGGGCAATGTGCGATCGATCGCGCTCGTCGAGCGAGTCGGCTTCCGCCGCGAGGGCTTTTCGCCGCGATACCTCAAGATCGGTGGGCGTTGGCGCGACCACGTTCGGTACGCGATCCTCGCCGAGGAGTTCCCGGCTCGACGCTGATCTCACCCCGCGTCGGCGATCCCGGCCGCTTCCTGCGCCCACCGCCCGAACGCGCCCCAGAACGGATCGAGACCCGGGTGCTCCAGCGCTGAGTCCCCGTCGGGGGTGACGAGGACGCGCCCGTCGGATTGCGGCCGGATCTCACCGACGTCGGCGGCGTCCACTCCCGATTCAGTGAGCGCGCTCACGAACTCCTCCGTTTTCTGGGGAACGACGGTCGCGATCAACGTTCCCTCGGAGATCGAGGTGTAGGGATCCATACCCGTGTGCTCGCAGATCGCGCGCACTTCCGGCCGGACGGGGATCGCAGCGAGGTCGACGCGCATCCCCACGTTCGACGCCGCCGCGACCTCGCTGAGTCCGCCGACCACTCCACCCTCCGTCGCATCGTGCATCGACGTGACGCCCGCCTGGCGAACGCCGAACTCGCGCGCGATCGTGGCTTCCGGCACCACGGTCATCTGCTCGAACAGCCGGTCGCCGGCTTCGACGGTATCGCGTCCCACACCGTCCGCCAGGCGATCCGGGAACGTGGCTGCGAACAGCGCCGTGGCCTCGATCGCGGCGCCCTTTGTGACGACGATCCGGTCCCCGACTCGGGCCATTGCCGGTGTGACGAACCGGTCCTCGGGTCCCGACGCCATGCAGACCGCGCCTCCCACCATCGGCCAGTTGCAGCCGTCGTACCTCGCCGTATGGCCCGTCACGACGGCGACGCCGATCCCCTCGCACGCGCGGTGGAACGCATCCCAGAGCGACGTGAGCTCGTCGTCGGTGATATCGGGTGGCAGGTTCAGGTCGACGGCCATCCACCGGAGCGGGAGACCACTCGTCGACGCGTCGGAAGCGAGGATGTGAACCGCGAACCACGCCGCACGCTCCCATCCGTACGCGGGCACGATGAACACCGGGTCCGCCGTGAGCGCCATGGCGACGCCGTTCGCGACACGAACGACGCCGACGTCGACGCCGTGGCGGGGACCGACCAAGACGTCCGGATCTGGCGCCCCGAGGCGAGACAGGATGACGCGCTCGAACAGCTCCGCGGTCGCCTTGCCCGTTCGTTGCTCGCTCATCGCGTCGCGCCGGCTCGCTTCACCGCATCGACCAGCCTGCCAACCGCGGAGATGGGATCGTCCGCGTCGGCGACGGCGGAGATCACCGCGACACCGGCGGCGCCAGCGGCGAGGACGTCTCGCGCGTTCGCGGCGTCGATGCCTCCGATACCGACCACAGGGATGGACGTAGCGGCGACGATCCGGCTCAGCCCGTCGAGCCCGATGGGGCGGGCCTCCGGTTTGGTCGGGGTCGAGAACACGGTCACGCCGAGGTAGTCGGCGCCGGCGCGTTCGGCCACCGCGACGTCGTCGACGGTGCCGACGCTGACGCCGAGGACCGCGTCCGACCCGAGAAGGCCCCGCGCCCTCTGCGGATCGTCATCCTGGCCGACGTGCGCTCCCGCGCCGGCGGCGGCGGCGACCCCAACGCGGTCGTTCACGACGAAGAGCACGCCGGCCGCGCGGCACGCTTCGGCGATCTCGCGCGCGAGCGGCAGCAACGATTCGTCCGTCAGCTCCGGCGCCCGGAGCTGAACCGCTGTGGCTCGGCCGGCGACCGCCGCGGCGGCGATCTCCAGATGACCGTTCCCGCTCGCACCGCGGCTCGACGTCACGACGTAGACCGAGAGCGAGCGCCGATCGAGTCTCATCTTCTCCCTCCGCCGGAATTACCCGGTGCAGGTTCGTCGGGTCGCCGTCGCCCGCGCTTCCCAAGAAAGCGCTGACGGCCTCTCAGCCCGGTCGCCCGAGCTCCCCGGTGGATCGCTCCCAGGATAGACGCCGGAGCGCGCGACTGGCCTTCGCCTCACCGCGAGGCGGCGCGCCCCCGAGCCACACCCAGCTCGCGCCGCACCTTCTTCCAATCGCTGTACCGAACGGAATACACGACGTCGAACACGATCAGCACGACCGTATACGCGGCGATGACCAGGGCGGCCCACACACGAGCGACCGTCGCCGGCCAGAACGCGAGCGCCGCGAGCGGCGCGATCTTCGATGCGATCGCGCCCGACGCGTGCATCCACGCCCTCGCCTCGGGACTCGCCCGGAGGTATGTGGCGTAGTCCGTCTTCAGGCCGGGCGTCGGAGGAAACGGCCGGTCGAAGAAGTACGACGTGAACCGGATCCGGGCGGCGCGCCCGGCGAGCCAGTGCGCGAGCCCGTGGACCGAAGCCGACCAGTCCGCGGCGGCGAAGACCAATGCGAGCCCGGCAACCATCGGCGACGTCGTCTGGACCGCGATGATCACGGCAGCAACGCCGGCGGCCGTGGCACCGACGAGCACGGTGTTCCCGAACCAGATCGGGAACCGCAACCGAACCCGCGCTTCGAACGCCACGCGATCGATCCGTCCCGCCGCGTCCGCCCAGTGCGACGACAGCACGGGATCGCGCTTCACCTTTGACAGGAGCCTCCAGAAACCGAGCGCCGCCAGGTCCGTCTCGCCCTCCGCCACGGCGGCCTCGATCCGGGCGAACGCGTCCTGATAGTCCTCGACCGGCGCCGGAACGTTCACCCGCGTTCCCGGGTTCCCAGCCGTGCATGGCCTAGGATGAGCGCCCGGACGCGCCTCCGGCTCGTGTCCGTCAGCCCGCAACGGTCCAATCGCAACGCAAGAACGATCGGGAGGCGAAGATCTCCAGGAGCACGATCCCCGAGCGGCCCGCAGGCCGCCCCGGCCTCGACCACGCGCTCATCACGCTCGACGGCCGCTACCACGTCGTCGATCGTATCGCCGCGGGTGGCATGGGCGAGGTGTTCCGAGCCCACGACGCCGTGCTCGAACGCGACGTGGCGATCAAGGTGTTGCATCGACAGCTCGCGGGCGACCGCGGGTTCGTCGAGCGGTTCCGTCGTGAGGCTCGCGCCGCGGCGAGCCTGTCGTACCCGAACATCGTCGGCGTCCACGACTGGGGTGCCGTCGACGGCATCTACTACATGGTCATGGAGTACGTGCGTGGGCTCAGCGCGCGGGACGTGCTGAACGCGGAGGGCGTTCTGGCGCCCGCGCAGGCGGTCGACGTCTTGCTGCAGACGCTCCTCGCGCTCGATCACGCGCACCGTCGGGGGATCGTCCACCGTGACGTCAAGCCCGAGAACATCATGATCACGCGCGAGGGCGTCGCGAAGGTCGCGGACTTCGGCCTGGCACGCGCGTACGCCGATGCACAGATCACCGAGGCGGGAACCGTTACGGGCACCGTGCAGTACCTCGCGCCCGAGCAGTTGCAGGGCGAGCCGGCGGATCCGAGGACCGACCTGTACGCGCTGGGCATCGTGGCGTTCGAGCTCCTCACCGGACGACTGCCGTTCACCGGTGAGACACCGATGGCGATCGCGTACAAACACGTGAACGAGCGAATCCCCCCGCCTTCCTCGCGGAACGCCGCGGTCCCGAAGATCCTCGACGGGTGGGTGGCATCGATGACGGAGAAGCAGCGCGAGCTGCGACCGGAGTCGGCGGCGGAGGCCCGACGCGACCTTCTCGACGAGGCTACGTCGCTTCCGCCGGCCCCGAACGTGGGGACGCTCGTACCGGACGTGACCGTGTTGCCGAGTCGCCGACCCCCCAGCGTGGCGGCGACCACCGTGACGATCGCGCGCGCGCAGTTCCGGACTCGCCGACGTTGGCGCAAGGTCCTCGGCATCGTCTTCGGGCTGATCATCCTGGCGACCGCGGCGTGGGGAGCGTGGACGTACGTGATCCCCCACCGCGTCGACGTGCCCAGCGTCGTCGGGCTGGACGTGGGCGAGGCCCAGCGCAAGCTCGAGAACGTCGGGCTCGTCGCTCGCATCGCGCAGGGACGGCACTCGCTTCGGGTGGACGAAGGCGCCGTGCTCGACGTCAGGCCCGACGAAGGCACGGTCGTCGAGGAGGGGACGCGCGTGGTGCTCGTTCCCTCGGCCGGCCCGCCGCCGGTCCGTGTTCCGAACATCGTCGGGAAGACACTGGAGCGTGCCCGCGAGCTCCTCCGCGGCGCGGACCTCCGAGTGGGCGACGTAAGGCGGACCTACCACGCCGAGCTCGCGGAGGGTCTCGTGATCCGACAGAGCGTCGACGGCCGCGACGACGCACCGCTCGGAAGCGCGATCGACGTGGTGGTGAGCAGGGGTCCGACACCTCTTCCGGTCCCGCGTGTCACCGGACGCATCGTGGAGGACGCGGTGGCACTCCTCAAGGATGCCGGCTTCATCGTCGCGCGGAACGACGCGTTCTCCGACGACGTCGCGCGCGGCCGAGTCATCTCGCAGGACCCCGCACGAGGTAAGAACCTCCAGCCCGGCGAGACGGTTTCGATCCTCGTCTCTCTCGGACCCGAAGAGTTCGAGCTGCCGAGCCTCCTGGGGATGGGGAAGGATGAAGCGATCGCACGCGTGGAGCAGCTCGGACTCGAAGCGCAGGTCGTACCGGTGCCCGGCGGCAACGGCAGCACCGTCGTCAGTCAGCTTCCGACGGTCGGCGCGACCGTCCGCGCCGGCGACACCATCGCGATCTACGTCGCGTGAGGGTCGGCGCGCACCTCCGAACGCCGGGGGGTCTGCGAACGGCGGTCGAGAGCGCTCGGAACGTCGGAGCCGACGCCGTTCAACTGTTCATCTCCAACCCCCGTGCCTGGTCGGGGCCTCGGCTCGACACCGCAGAGAAGTTCGGCGCCGAATGGCGCGAAGGTGGAATCGGACCGCTCTTCGTCCATGCGCCGTATCTCGTCAATATCGCGTCGCCGAACCCCGAGTTCCTCGGCAAGTCGCTCGAGCTCTGCCAGAAGTCGGTGCGCGCGTGCGGTGTGATCGAGGCGGCCGGCTTCGTCGTCCATGCAGGCGCCGGCGGGCCCGGCGAACGCGCGCAGCCGCTCGAGCGCGCGACGGCGGTCCTCCAGGCGATCCTCTCGGCGACGCCCGACTCGACTCGGTTGCTCGTCGAGCTGATGCCCGGAACGGCCGGCGCGGTCGCGTCCACGATCCCCGAGGCGTCCGAGCTCTTCCAAGCGGTCGACGACGAGCGGCTCGGGCTGGTCCTGGACACGTGTCACCTGTTCGTGTCGGGTTACGCCCTCGACGCGCCGGCCGGCGTCGAGGCTCTGTTCGACGAGCTGCACACGATGGGACTGGCGGGACGACTCCGCCTGATGCATATCAACGACGCGAAGAACGAACGCGGCTCCCGCCGCGACCGGCACGAGGTCGTCGGCGAGGGTTCGATCGGGCTCGACGGCTTCGCCGCAATCGTCAACCGACCCGAGGTACGCGAGATCTCGGGGGTCGTCGAGACGCCGGCGTCGGGCGAGGCGCGGAAAGCGGAGCTCGAGCGGATCCGATCGCTCGTTCGTTAGCACGTCAAACGAGTCGGTTCGTCCCGTCGCTCAGGGCTCGAGCTCGGCGCGTGGTCCTTCCTGGTAGCTGTAGCGCTCCTCGCGCCAAGGGTCTGCGTGGATATGGTAGCCGCGGACCTCCCAGAAGCCGCGCTTGTTGTGCTTCGAGAACTCCAGGCCTCGTAGCCATTTGGCGCTCTTCCACGCATATCGTTTCGGAACGACGAGCCGTAGCGGGTAACCGTGCTCGGGCGTCAGGTCTTGCCCACCGTGGGCCCACGCCACCAGCACGTCGTCGTCGAGCATCGCCTCCATGGACAGGTCCGAGGTGTAGCCGTGCTCGCAGTGGGCGATCACCCACTTCACGTCGGGGGTCGGCTTCGCGCGCTCGGCGAGGACGCGGAACGGGACCCCCGTCCACGTGTTGTCGAGCGTGGACCACCCCGTCACGCAGTGCATGTCCGCGGTTACGTCCTGCGGACCGAGCGCTTTCAGCTCGTCATAGGTCAGCGTGAACGGCTCCTCGACGAGTCCCGACACCTCGAGCGTCCACTCCGATCCCTCGGCCGCCGGGACGGGGCCGTACTGAAGGACCGGCCACGTCTTGACGAGACGCTGACCGGGGGGCACGCGCTTGGCGACCTCGTCCGGGAGCTTCTGGCCGAACAACTTCACGAGCCCACCGCGATCTGCCGCCACGCTGAAAGCGCAGCCCCGACGTCGTCGTCCGAGATACCGAGATGGGTCACCAGACGGACCCTCGGCGGGACGATCGTGGCTCCGACTTTCTCATCCCTCAGCCTGCGGATCGCCTCGAGCGGCTCGAGGCCCATCGGCCCGGTGGCAACGAGCACCATGTTCGTCTCGACCTGATCGAGATCGACGGACCCGGGGAACATCTCGGCGAGGCCTTCGGCGAGCCGCCGCGCCCGCGCGTGATCGTCGTGGAGACGTTTGGGACCCTCCTCGAGCGCGAGGAGCCCGGCGGCCGCGACGATGCCCGCTTGCCGCCACGCGCCGCCGTACAGGATCTTCAGCCGGCGGGCTTCACGCATGAGGTCCGCGGGGCCGCACAGCAACGATCCGATCGGCGCGCCGAGGCCCTTCGACACGCAGAACATCACCGTGTCGACCTCGCGCGTCCATTCGGTCACGTCGACATCGGCCGCGGCCGCGGCGTTGAAGATCCGCGCCCCGTCGAGGTGCACCGGAACGTCCGCCTCCTCGGCCACCTTGCGGATCCGGCGTATCTCGTCAGGCGGCATGACCGTTCCGCCCGCGTGGCCCGCGGTGTTCTCGACCGCGAGCAGGTCGACGACCTCGACGTCGTAGTACGTGTCGGGCTCGAGCAGCCGTTCGGCGATCTCTGCGGTCATCCATCCTCGCGGCGCGCGCTCGGTTCGGAAGGCGATGCCCGACAGGACTGCCGAGGTTGTCATCTCGGTCGACGCGACGTGGGCACGCGGTTCTGCCGCGACCAGGTGACCGTTGCCTGTGACGTGGAGCCGGATGCCGATCTGGTTGGCCATCGTCCCGGTGGGGACGAAGATCGCGCCCTCCATCCCTGTGATCTCCGCCGCCCGGTCCTGCAGCCGGTTGACCGTTGGATCGCCGCCGTACCAGTCGTCCCCGACCTCGGCCTCGGCCATGGCGCGACGCATCGCCTCGGATGGCTTGGTGACGGTGTCCGAACGCAGGTCGACCCGAAACTCACTCACGGTCGGCCAGTATAGGGAGCGCGTGTAGATCAGCGGCTCGAGCTGTAGACGTCCGTCCGCTCCCACGTGACGCCTCCGGTGCGATCGACCCGAGCCGTCACGAACACACCCGCGCCGAACGAACGCTCGTCGAAGAGCTTCACGCTCGTCGGATGGAATACGTAGAAGGCGATAGGCCACGAGCGATCCGTTCCGAGCTCACGGGGCGCGTCGAGCGCCGGATCGCCATCGACGCTCCGAGCTCAGTACAAGAACATCGGCTTGCCGTCGACGTGACGGATCTTCGGCCGGTACGCCTCCGAATCGTACAGCGCGGGGACGTCGACGCGTTTGACGCCCTCTCGCACCACGTCGATCGGCAGGTTCACGTAGTTGCCGTTTCGGAGCGCGACCAGGCGTCCGTACTCGCCAGCCGCGACGAGATCGGCCGCCATCACCGCGTAGTTGATCGCCACCATGAGGTCGAGCGAGTCCGGCGAACCCGAGCGCATCAGGTAGCCGAGGTGTTGGTTGATGATCCCGTCTCCGGTGATCGAGTGGAGCATCTCGCCCGTCACCTGGCCGATCCCCCCGAGTTTGCGATGGCCGTAGGCGTCCTCCTTGTCGCCCATGACCATCTCGCCGCCGACCAGCGTGGCGCCCTCGGAGATCGTCATCATCGCGTAGTTGCTGGGGTTCTTTCCCTTGTCCTCCAGCAGCAAGGCCGCGAGCCGCTCGATGTCGAAGGGAACCTCAGAGATCACCGCCCGATCGACGCCCGCAAGGTAGGCCGAGACGAGCGAGGTCTCCCCGCTGTACCGACCGAATACCTCGACGACCGCGAGACGCTCGTGCGATCCGGCACTCGTGCGGAGCTGATGAACGAAGTTCACCGTGCGCGTGACCGCCGTGGAGAACCCGATGCAGTAGTCGGTCCCGTGGACGTCGTTGTCCATCGTCTTCGGGATCGCCACCACCGGTACGCCTTCGGCGTGCAACCGGAGGGCGAACGACAGCGTGTCGTCGCCACCGATGGGGATGAGGGCGTTGATGCCCAGCTTGCCGATCACGTCGAGCACGTGCGGCGTGTGATCGCGCGGATCGTCGCTCTCGCGCCCGAACTTCAGGAACGCCGGCTCGTCCGTGGGGCGGACCTTGGCCGGGTTCGTCCGTGAGGTGTGCAGCACCGTCCCGCCGCTTCGGTCGATCGTCCGCACGGAGCCGGCGTCGAGCGGCGTGATGTTCCGGGTGATCGAGTCGGGGTCGTCGAGGTCCGTTTCGAGCAGTCCCGCCCATCCCCGGCGGATGCCGACGACCTCGTGCCCCTCCTCCAGCGCGCGAAGGGTCGCCGCCTTGATGCAGGGGTTCAGGCCGGGGACGTCTCCCCCGCCGGTGAGGATGCCGACCTTCACCTGTGCGGACCTCCGTGGCGCGGGAGCGTCCCTACGGAACGCTCACGAGTCGGGACGATTGTACGGCCGGGACCTGTTCGTCCCCGGGAGATCGTCGCCCCCGCGCTCAGCGCACAGGTAGCATCAACTCGTGGTCGGCGCGTGGGGCCTGCTCGAGTGGATCTTCGTGATCATCCTGTTCGGCCTGGCCGGGGCGGTCGGCGTCGCGTTCCTCTTCCTCGTCGGGACGCTCTTCATCAACCCGGGACGGCGCAAGCGCTCGACGTGAGCCCCGACGTTCGGCCGGGTGCCGAGGCCTTCTCGTTCGGCGGCGGACCGGTCGGGGTGTTGCTCGTCCACGGGTTCACCGGCTCGCCGGCATCCACTCGGCCGCTCGGCGAATGGCTCGCCGGACGGGGCCTCGCCGTCGAGGGAGTTCGGCTCCCAGGACACGGAACGGATGTCCAGGACCTACGACATCGACGAGCCGCCGAGTGGGTCGGCGAGGCGGCGCGCGGCCTCGACGCCATCTCCTCGAGATGCCGAACCGTTGTTGCGTTCGGCCTGTCGATGGGCGGATCGATCGTCCTGGCGCTCGCGGCATCGCGATCTTCGGATGTCCACGGACTCGCGCTGGCAAACCCGTACGTGTTCGACCGCCGCCACCTGTTCATCCCGGTCGGGAAGCGGTTCCTCAGGGACGTTCCCGCAACACCAAATGACATCGCGAAGCCCGGCATGGACGAGATGGCCTACGACCGGATGCCGGTTCCGGCGATCGTCTCGATGGCGGTGATGATGAAGCGGGTTCGAGCCGCACTCCCGTCGATCAGGCAACCGGTCGTCGTGTTCGCGTCACCGGTCGACCACGTGATCTCGACGTCGAACCCTCGGAAGATCCTGGCGAGGGTCGGATCGGAACGAACCGAGCTCGTCCCGTGTCCCACGTCGTTTCACGTCGTGACGCTCGATCACGACGCCGAGCTGGTGCGGGAGCGCGTCCTGGCGTTCGCGCACGAGGTCGACCGCGCGAAATTCGCCGCCCCGTAACGAGTCACTACGGACTGCCCTCGACCTCCGGAAGAACGAGCTCCGCCACGACCGGACGGTGGTCCGACGCCCCATGCACGTCCGGGACCGCCGGAACGATCGCCCGCTCGACGCGGATCCCTTTGGAGACGAACAGGAAGTCGATCCGAGCGGCCGGCCTGTCTGCCGGATACGTCTCGCCGACCACATCGCCGCCCAGGAGCCACACGTCCCACAGGAGGCGTTCGGTCAGGTGTGTCACGGCCCGCCCGCCGGGCAACTCGTTCAGGTCGCCGCCGACGACGAGAGGACCGTTCAGCTTGCGAAGGATCGGGATGAGCTGCTCGGCGTGATTGCGGCGCTCCGCGGGGCGCAATCCCAGATGCACCGAGGCGGCCGAGATCCGAGATCCGGATCGGTCGAGTTGCGCGACCAGCGCACCGCGGGGATAGAAGCGCGCCGAGCCAGCGAACCGGTGGAGCCGATGGTCGATGATGCGCCATGGCGGTCGGACCAGAACCGCGTTCTTCACCCGTCGTCGGAACGGCGACCACGGGTCGCCCGCCTTCTCCATACCGACGGCCTTGGCGAACCTGCGCAACCTGAGGCGTCCGCCGGACTCGTTCATCAGCAAGACGTCCGGAGAGAAGCGGTCGACGACGCGCGCGACGAGGTCGGCGTCGTCGCGCAACTGGCGAACGTTGTAGACGAGGACTCGCAGCCGCACGCGTCGAACGTACCCGGTCGATCGAGGATTAGGACGCGACGATCGTCGTTCCAGCGGATCCGTCGAGCACGGCCACTGCGTCGTCGAGGTCGCCGATCGCGGCGCGGATGCCGCCGCCCTCGACGAACTCGATCCCCGCGGTGATCTTGGGTCCCATCGAACCGGCGCCGAACTCGCCGGCCCTCAGCAGCTCGCGTGCCTCCGCGGCGGTGAGCCGATCGATGTCGGTGGCGTTTTCCGTCCCGAAGCCACGCTGCACGCGACGGACGTCGGTGAGGATCAGCAGCGTCGATGCCTGTACGTCGCGCGCCAGGATCGCCGCCGCGAGGTCCTTGTCCACGACGCCCTCCACGCCGATCAGTCTCGGTCCCTGCTCGGTCACGGGGACGCCTCCGCCGCCGGCGGCGATGGCGATGACTCCGTCGGCGACGAGCGACCGGATCACCGGCGCCTCGACGATCGAGTAGGGCGTCGGCGACGGCACCACGCGCCGGTAGCCGCCGTGCGCGTCCGGTTTGACCACCCAGCCCCGCTCGGAGACGAGCTCGTCCGCCTCCGCCTTCTCGTAGAAGGGGCCGATCGGCTTTGTCGGTTCCTCGAACGCGGGATCGTCGACGGGGACGCGAGTCAGCGTGAGCACCGTCGTGACGGGGCGCTCCTGGCCCCGCTCGTAGAACACATCGCCGATGGTGACCTGGAGCAGATAGCCGATCTGTCCCTGGCTCTGCGCCCCACAGACGTCGAGCGGCATCGGATGGATCCACCGGCGCGCCGCCTCCTGTTGAAGCAGGATGCGGCCGACCTGCGGCCCGTTGCCGTGTGTAACGACGACCTCCCAGCCGGCAGCCGCGATGTCTGCCACCCGTTCGGCCGCCAGTCGCGCCGAGCGGTACATGTTCTCGAACGTGTCCTCCTCGCCCCGGCGAAGCAGCGCGTTGCCGCCGAGCGCGACCACGACGCGGTCCATGCGTCAGGCGATGACGGGCTTGAGGACGTCGGCAAGCGCGGGCGAGTCGGGAAGCACCTCGAGCTCGTAGCGGACGCGAACAGCGGGCTTGCGAAAATCGATCACGCTCCGGAGATCGATGGGGGTCCCGATGACGACGAGGTCCGCGTCGGCCGCGTCGATCGTCTTCGCCATCTCCTCGAGCTGCTCGTCCGAGTAACCCATCGCCGGGAGGACGGGCCCGACGTCGTACTTACGGAACGTCTCGTCGATCGTCCCCACCGCCCACGGTCGCGGATCGACCACCTCGGCGGCGCCGTGCGACCGTGCGGCGACGACGCCGGCGCCGAACTTCATGTCGCCGTGCGTGAGCGTGGGGCCGTCTTCGACGACGATCACCCGCTTGCCCTCGATCGCATCAGGCTCGTCAACGGTCACGCGGCTGTTCGCCTTGACGATCGTGGCGCCGGGGTTCACCGCGTCGATCGTCCGAACGAGGGACTCCACTTGTTCGGGCGTAGCCGAGTCGACCTTGTTGATGACGACGACGTCGGCCATCCGAAGATTCGTCTCTCCGGGGTGGTATCTCGTCTCGTGCCCGGCCCGGAGCGGGTCCGCCACCACAACGTGAACGGTCGGCATGTAGAATGGAAGGTCGTTGTTCCCGCCGTCCCACAGCAGGACATCGCACTCAGCCTGCGCTTGCTCGAGGATGTCTCCGTAATCGACGCCTGCGTAGATGATCGTCCCGCTCGCGATGTGGGGCTCGAATTCCTCGCGTTCCTCGATCGTCGTGTCGTACCGGTCGAGGTCCTCGACGACTGCGTAGCGCTGCACCCGCTGGGCCTCGAGGTTCCCGTACGGCATGGGGTGTCGAACGGCCACGACCCGCTTTCCCTCTTCCTTCAACGTTGCAGCGATCGCGCGCGTGGTCTGGCTCTTGCCGGAACCGGTTCGAACCGCGCACACCGCGACGACCGGGACGGTGGCCTCGAGCATCGTGTCGCGGGGGCCGAGGAGCAGGAAGTTCCCACCGGCGGCCATGGCTTCGCTCCCCTTGTGCATCACGTACTCGTGGCTCACGTCCGAGTAGCTGAAGACCACGTCGTCGACCTCGAGCTCACGGATCAGCCGGGTGAGGTCCGTCTCGTCGTGGATGGGGATCCCCTTCGGATACCGCTCACCCGCCAGCGACGCGGGATACGTGCGGTCGTCGATGAACGGGATCTGCGTTGCGGTGAACGCCACGACCTCGCGATCGGGATCGTCGCGGTAGACGACATTGAAATTATGGAAGTCACGCCCTGCGGCGCCCATGATCAGAACACGACGCGGCATGTCCGTCCCTTCAGGAAGGTTTGATGCGCGGGCGGGGTGAAGAAGGCCCGCTCTTCGCCCTGGAATCTACCCGTTCGCGAGCCGTACGTGCCCAGTCTCGATTCGGGGCTTGGCTCACGCGAGATCGCCAGGCTGGTCGACGTCGAAGAGCGTTCGTCGCCGCGCGTCGAGCGCGGTCCACGTCGGCTCGTCGACGGCGGTCACACGCAGCTGGTCGAGCAGGGCGCGAACGCTCGCTCGTCCTGAACCCAACACCGCGGGAGCGATCTCCGCCGCGGGCTCCACGCGCACGACGCATGGCAGCGGACGGACGTCCGAGCCGTCGGCAAGCGCGACGGCGTCGCCATCCGCCACGGTGCCGAGCATCATCACGAGAACCGATGGCTGGAGCTCGGGCATGTCGCCGGCGGCGACGATCGCGAACGTCGTCGTGACGCTGCGCAGGGCCGCAACCATCCCGGCGAGCGGACCTTGGCCTTCGCTCTCGTCGCGCGCGATGCGGATCCGCGGGCCAAGGGGCAGCGATGGCGCCGGCGCGTCGGGGGCGATCACCACGACGATCTCGTCGCACACCTCGGCCAGACGTGCAACGGCGTGATGCAACAAAGGCTCACCCCGGTACGGCTCCGCGAGCTTGTCTCGTCCGAACCGCGTCGAGCGTCCGCCGGCCAGGACGACGCCCGTCGCGTCAGGCAGGCTGTTCCCCTGACTGAGGCGGCACCGCTCGATCCGCGTCGGTCTCCGCCGTCTGCGCCTCCGGAACCGGCGCGCGGTTCTGCACGTACTGGAACCCGAATCGTCCCTTGATGCAGAGGTGTCCGCTCGTCACCTCGTGGTCCCACGGTGATGTCACCTTGACGATCGTGTTGTCCTGAACGTGGACCTCGAGCTCGCACCCGACGCCGCAATACGGGCAGATCGTGTCGGTCACGGTTTGCTGCGACTCGTCCCACGCTCCGGCCTCCCGCATCTCATGCTCGCTGTTGAACATGAGCGCGCCCGTCGGGCACACGCCGATGCAGTTCCCGCAGTACACGCAGGCCGACTCCGGCAGGCCGACATCGAACTCCGTCGAGACGCGAGCGTCGAACCCGCGGCCGGCGATGGCGATGGCAAACGTGTTCTGCGCGTCCACGCCGCACGCTTCGACACACTTGTAGCAAAGGATGCACCGCGAGTAGTCGCGGACGTAGAGGTCGTTGTCGACCTTTACCGGCTGGTGGACGGTCTCGGCCAGCGCCGGGTCGGGGTCGTGATGATGACCGGCGTGACGAGCGTCGCGTTCTCCGGCCGCGGCGGGCTCCTTCGGCGTCCCGTACCGCAAGGGGTCCGCGCCGTAGTCCGAGAGCCACCGCGCGACGTCACCCCCGGTGAGGGAGAGGTCCACGGACGATCCGAGGAACTCGAGCACCATTCGCCGCGAGTGGCGGACGCGATCGGTATCCGTCCGAACCTTCATGCCGGCCTCGACCTTGCGAGCGCAGGAGGGCACCAGCACGCGCGAGCCCTCCAGCTCGACCACGCATACGCGACAGGCGTTGACGGGCGTGAGGTTGTCGGCGAAGCACAGCGTCGGCGTGTCGACGCCCTTCGCGCGGAGCGCGTCGAGGATCGTGGAGCCCTCGGCGGCGCGAATGGGCTGGCCGTCCACTTCGATGTCGAACAGCCGCCTCGGTGGAGCGATCGGGGTGAGGGTCATCGCGCTCCGCTTCCGTCGAACACCCTCAGCCGAGTGATCGCCGACTCGACCGCGTTCGCGGCCAACTGGCCGAGACCGCAGATCGACGCATCGCGCATGACCTGACCGATCTCACCGATCAGCGCGAGCTCGTCCTGCCGCGACCCGATCGGCCGGTCACGCACCAGCCGGTGCAGCGCCTCCTCCTGACGGACCGTTCCCACCCGGCACGGCACGCACTGGCCGCACGACTCGTCGCGGAAGAACGCGGCGATCCGAAGCACGATGTCCGCGAGGTTCACCGTGTCGTCGAACAGCATGACGACGCCGGAACCGAGCGTCGCGCCCGCGGCCTTCGCGTCCTCGAACGTGAGCCGCAGCCCGAGGTCTTCGGGACCGACGAACGTCCCCGCCGCGCCGCCGAGCAGCACGGCCTTCAGCTCCCGGCCGCCGCGAACGCCGCCCGCGAGGTCGATCAGCTCACCGAGCGTTCTGCCGTGCTCGACCTCATAGAGACCCGGCGTCTCGACGCAGCCAGACAGGCAGAACAGACGCGTTCCAGTGGAGCCCGGCGTCCCGATCTTCACGAACTCCTGTCCTCCGATCCCCAACACCTCGAGCACGTTCATGAGCGTCTCGACGTTGTTGATGCCGGTCGGCTTGCCGAACAGACCCTTCTCGACCGGGAACGGTGGCTTGTTGCGCGGCTCGCCACGCTTGCCCTCGATCGAGTTGAACAGTGCCGTCTCCTCGCCGCAGATATAGGCGCCAGCGCCGCTACGGAGCTCGACGTCGAAGCGGAACCCTTCGCCCATGACGTCGTCGCCGAGGAACCCGTGCGCGTACGCGCGCTCGATCGCGTGCTCGAGCCGGTGGATCGCCGTCGGGTATTCGCCGCGGATGTAGATGAATCCCTTCTCCGAGCCGGTCGCGTACCCCGCGATCGTGAGCGACTCGATCACAGCGAACGGATCGCACTCCATGAGCACGCGGTCCTTGAACGTCCCCGGCTCCGACTCATCCGCGTTACAGACGAAGTAGTGCGGCCGGACGGGCTGCCGCGCGACGGCTTCCCACTTCACGCCGGCCGGGAAGGCGGCGCCGCCACGGCCGAGCAGGTTCGAGTCCTTCAACTCGCGGATGATGCCCTCGGAGCTAAGTTCGACCGCTCGACGGAGCGCCTCGTAGCCACCGTGCGCGCGATAGTCGTCGAGCGATGTGGGGTCGACAGATGAGGCCCGTTGTAACAGGCGGAGGTGCTCGCTCGGCTGGGGAATCGCTCCCCGGTATCCCGCACCGTAGCGGTGCTGGTATGGCCCACCGTCGCTCGGCCCGCGCGCCTCTTCGAACAGCGCAGTCGGCGTCGCGGGAGCGACGGTCACGTTCGTGAGGTCGACACCCGCACGTTGGATGAACGCGGCCGGCGCGTTCTCGCACCGGCCGAGGCAAGGGCTCCGGACGACGCCGAGCGGGACCTTTGCTGCCGCTTCCTCCATGAGCGACACGATCTCTTCCGCCCCCGCGATTCGGCAGGCGATGTCATCGCACACGTGAACGACACGTCGAGGTTGCGGCTCGGTCGAGAACAGCGCGTAGAAGCTGGCAACGCCGTACGCCTCGGCCGGCGGAACGTCGAGGCGCTGACATACGTAGTTGAGTCCTCCCTCGCTGATCCACCCGGCCGAGCGCTGCTGCAGCGCGTGCAGAGCCGGAAGCAACAGGTGCCGTTGTTCGCGGAGCTCGTGTCCACCGCGTGCGACGTGCCGGTCGTCCTGCACCGCTGCTGCCGGCGGACCCAGCACGAGATCGACCGCGGTTCGTTCCTCGGCGGTCGGTTCGGCCGCCATCAGGCGGAGGTCCACGGCACCTCCGTCACTCGCCTCCACCGCCGCCGACGATCACGGGCGCGTCGAGCTTGTCGATGCGAACCGCCGTCGCCTTGAACTCCGCAGTCCCCGACTTGGGATCGGTGGCGTCGATCGTCAACACGTTCGTCTCGACCTGATCGGGGAAGTGCAGTGTCATGAACACGAGCCCCGCGCGAAGGCCGGGATCGACCCGGACGGGAACGTCCAACGAACCGCGGCGCGAGGTCACTCGGACGATCTCGCCTTCGGCGAGGGCGAGACGCTCCGCGTCCGACGGCGAGACGTCGATCGACTCGCCCCGCCGGAGCGGCGAGGTGTACCCGCTCGTCTGCACACCCGTGTTGTACGAGTCCAGCCTCCTGCCGGTCGTCAGCCGGAGCGGGAACTCGTCGGTGAGCTCGTCGACGGGCGGCTCGAACGGCGTGACGCTGAACGGCGCCGCCGGCCCCCGCTCGTCGGGGTCCTCCGCCCACAGCCTCGCGTGGAGGAACTTCGTACCCGGATGGTCCTCGGACGGGCACGGCCACTGGATCCCGCCCATCTCCTCGAGGCGCTTCCACGACATGCCCGCGTGCATCGGCGAGAGAGTCCGGAGCTCCTCCCACGCCTCGAACGGCGTGGGGTCCCCCCAGTCGTGGCCGAGACGCTTCGCGAGCTGGGCGATGATCCACACGTCGTCCTTCGCTTGGCCCGGCGGATCGAGCGCCTTGCGAACGCGCTGCACGCGCCGCTCGCTGTTCGTGACGGTGCCGTCCGACTCGAACGCGGAGTTCGCCGCCGGGAGCACGACGTCCGCCATCTCGGCCGTCCGCGTCATGAAGATGTCCTGAACGATCAGCGTGTCCAGGTTGTCCAAGAGCTTTCGCGCGCGGTGGGTGTCGGCCTCCGAGCTCGCGGGGTTCTCCCCGATGCAGTAGACCGACGTGAGGTCACCTCGCTCCATCGCCTCGAACATGCCGGTGAGGTGCCACCCGCCCTTTGGCGTGATCGGCCGCCCCCACGCCTTCTCGAACTTCCCCCGTGCGGCCGCGTCCGTCTCGATGTCCTGGAACCCGGGCAGCTTGTTCGGGATCGCGCCCATGTCACCGCCGCCCTGCACGTTGTTCTGGCCCCGGAGCGGGTTGAGGCCGCTGCCGTACCGTCCCACGTGGCCGGTCAGCAACCCCAGGTTGATCAGCGCGAGGACGTTGTCGACCGCGTTGTGGTGCTCGGTGATGCCGAGCGTCCAACAGATCACCGCGCGATCGGCCTTCGCGCACGCATGAGCGAGCTCGCGGATCGCGTCGGCCGGGACCCCGGTCACCTCCTCGCCGCGCTCGAGCGTCCAATCCATCACCGAGTCGCGGTACCCGTCGAAGCCCTCGGTGCCTCGCTCGATGAACGCGGTGTTGTGGAGGTCGTTCACCATGATCTCGCGCGCGATCGTGTTCGAGAGCGCGATGTCCGAACCCACGTCGATGCCCAGCCACAGGTCGGCCCACTGTGCAGAGGACGTGCGGCGCGGGTCGACGACGATCAGGCGCGCGCCGTTGTGCACGCCCTTCAGGACGTGATGGAAGAAGATCGGATGCGTCTCGCGCGCATTCGACCCCCACAGCACGATGAGGTCGGAGTTCGCGACCTCCTCGTACGAACTGGTCCCGCCTCCTGCTCCGAACACCGTCGCCAGACCGACGACGCTGGGAGCGTGTCAGGTGCGGTTGCAGCTGTCGATGTTGTTGCTGCCGAGGACCTGACGGATGAACTTCTGCGCGACGAAGTTCATCTCGTTGGTGGCCTTCGAGCAGCTGAACACGCCGACCCCCCAACCGGGGTTCCGATCGATCGCCGCCTGCAGACCGGACGCGGCCCTGTCCAGGGCCTCGTCCCACGTTGCCGCTCGCAGGCCGCCGTTCGAGCGGACCATCGGCTCGGTGAGCCGAACGAGCCCGTTCCTCATCGAGCGCGCTCCTTCCGAACGTCCTTCAGCCCAATTGTAGGCCGCTCATCCCAACGGGTGGCGCGGCGGGGATCACGTCGCCGAGCGCCTACTCAGACGCGGATCCGCTCGGGATGCGTGTACACGTTGAACCGGTCGTCGCGCACGAACCCGACGAGCGTCATGCCGAGCCGTTCACCCGCATCGACGGCCAGCGACGAGGGCGCCCCGACGGCGCTGATCACCGGGATGCCGCCGCGACCCGCCTTCTGAACGATCTCGAACCCGATGCGACCGGACACCTGCAGCACGCCGTCGGACAGCGGCAGGTCACCGGCGAGCAGCCGCTCGCCGACGATCTTGTCCACCGCGTTGTGCCGGCCGACGTCCTCGCGGAGGGAGCACAGCTCGCCGTCCGCGGTGAACAGACCGGCCGCGTGGAGGCCGCCGGTCTGTTCGAACACGCGTTGCGCGCGTCGAAGCGCACCGGGCAATCCCGAGATGACCGCGCCGGCGACCTCCGGACCCGGAGCGATGAGAGCGCAATGCACCTCGACATCGTCGAGCGTCGCCTTCCCGCAGATGCCGCACGACGAACTGGCGTAGAAGTTGCGACGAAGCAGCCCCGCGTCGAACGGGCGTGCGAGCTCGACGGTGACCACGTTGTAGTGCTGTTCGTCCGGCTCGAGGTCCTCGCAGTACGAGACGCGGCGAACGTCGTCCGCTCGATCGATCAGTCCTTCAGTGAAGAGGAACCCAGCGGCCAGCTCGAAGTCGCCCCCCGGCGTCCGCATCGTGACGGCGACGGACACGGCGGGCTGACCCGCGCCTTCGACGCGGATCTCCATCGGCTCCTCCGCCGCGAGGACGTCGGGACGTTCGGCGGCAACACCGGCGTTCACCGCGGTGGCGCGGACCCGTCTGACGTTCCTGCGAAGGGGTACGGCCTCGGCCATCTCGGCCAGTATGGCGCCCACTCGCGAGGCACAGCCACGTGGTGACCCTCGCAATCCCGCGGCGGAGTAAGCTCCTGCCCGCTTTGAACGACGGGTCAGGAGGCGCGCGCAGATGAAGAGCGCCCTGCAGATCGCCCAGGAAGCGACGCTTCGCCCGATCGCCGACGTCGCGGCGGACGCCGGCATCATGCAGGACGAGGTCGAACCGTTCGGCCGGTACCGGGCGAAGCTCTCGCTCGGCATCCTCGAGCGGTTGGCCGACCGGGCCGACGGCAAGCTGATCATCACCACGGCGATCACGCCGACGAAGGCCGGCGAGGGCAAGACCACGACGTCGATCTCGCTCACGCAGGGACTCGGTCGGCGAGGGCACAACGTCATGTTGTGCCTGCGGGAGCCGTCGATGGGCCCCGTGTTCGGGATCAAGGGGGGCGGGACGGGCGGCGGGTACGCGCTGATCGTGCCCATGGAGGACGTGAACCTCCACTTCAACGGGGACTTCCACGCCGTGACGGCCGCGCACAACCTGCTCGCCGCCGCGCTCGACGCGTCGATCTACCACGGCAACCCGCTCCGTATCGATCCGGCGACGATCACGTGGCCCCGCACGCTCGACGTAAACGACCGCGAGCTCCGCTACTCGGTGATTGGACTCGGTGGCAAGGCACATGGCGTCCCACGCGAGAGCCAGTTCGTCATCACGGCGGCGTCGGAGGTCATGGCGGTGCTCGCGCTCGCGGATGGATTGACGGACCTGCGCGAGCGACTCGGTCGCATCGTCGTGGCCGAGACGGGTGAGGGCCAACCCGTGACCGCGGAAGACCTTCGTGTCGCCGGCGCGATGGCCGTGATCATGAAGGATGCGATCAAGCCGAACCTTGTGCAGACCCTCGAGGGACAACCGACACTCGTCCACGCGGGGCCGTTCGGCAACGTCGCGCACGCGAACAACTCGATCATCGAGGATCGCATCGCGCTGAAGCTCGCCGACTACGTGGTCACCGAGGCGGGCTTCGCGTCGGACCTGGGGTTCCAGAAGTTCTGCGACATCGTGTGCCGCCTCGGCGGGTTCACGCCGAGCGCCGGGGTGCTCGTCACGACGGTTCGAGCGACCAAGTCACACGGCGGCGTCGCATTCGACGAGCTGTCGAAACCCGACCTCGCTGCGGTTGAACGCGGGATCGCGAACACGGCTGCCCACATCGCGATCGTCGGCGAGTACGGGCTCCCGTGCGTCGTCTCGATCAATCGGTTCCCGACCGACGACGAGTCGGAGCTCCAGCTACTCGAGAAGCTCGCCCGGGACGCGGGTGCCGAGAACGTCGTGGTCAACGAGGGCTTCTCGCGCGGCAGTGAGGGCGCGGTGGAGCTCGCGGACGCCGTCGTTGACGCGTGCGAACGGCCCAATCGCTTCTCTCAGCTCACGCCGGCAGCGACGCCGATCCGCGAGCAGATCGAGGCGATCGCGACGCGTCTGTACGGCGCGGACGGCGTCGATTACCTGCCGCAGGCCGAACGCGACATCGCCCGCATCACGTCGATCGGCATGGACGACTCGCCAGTCTGTATGGCCAAGACCCACCTGTCGCTCTCCCACGACCCGACCCTGCTCAACCGGCCGACCGGGTACCGGTTGCCGATCCGCGGCGTCGTGCCGAGCGCCGGCGCCGGGTTCGTGGTGGTCTTGTGCGGGGACATGCAGCGGATGCCAGGGCTGGGTAGAACGCCGGCCTTCATGGGCATCGACGTCGACGAGAACGGCCGGACGGTGGGCCTGTTCTAAGGCCCGGTGCGGATCTGGGTCACCCCGCGAGCTGGATCGACGCGACCTGCGCGGGCCCCTCGACCTGGATCCATTCGGCCCGCGTGACGGCCTCGTTCCGGTCGAAGTCGAAGATCCCCGCCCACGGCACGGCTTCCCACGTCGCACCGCAGTCGGGGCAGACCCACAGCGACATCGTCTTCGGTTCCTCGCCACGCGGTGGCGCGCAGGTATGGAGCGGCATGGTCGCGCCTCCTCGAATCACAGACGTGTGATTCGAGGAGTGTAGACGGCGAGACCCGCGAGTCAACGACTCCCGGCTTTCGCTACGCCCGCGGGCGCTGCTTGTTCGTGTCGTAGATCGGCAGGACGTCGACGATCGCCGGGGCCGTCCCCTCGCCCGCCGCCACCTCCAGCTGCGCGTCGGGCGCCGCGTGACCGCTCCGCACGATGGCGATGCCGATCTTGCCGTAGCGCGGGCTGTCGGTGGGGCTCGTCAAGACGCCGACCTCGTCGCCCTCCTTGGTGACGGTCGCGCCGTATTCCGGCAGCGTGTCCCCCTCGACCTTCAGCGTCACCAAGCGGTTCGGCGGGTTCGCCGCGATCTCGCGCAGACGCTCTTTGCCGGCGAAATCGACGTCCTTGTCGAGCGCGACGAACCGGTCCAGGTTGAAGTCGTACGGCGTCCGCTGGTGGGCCTCGTAGTCGTAGTCCGTGACGATCAGGCCCGCCTCGATCCGCAGGATCTCGATCGCCTCGGCTCCGAACGGCGTCGCGCCCGCCCCAAGCACCGCGTTCCACAGCTCGGTCGCGTCGGCCGGATCGGTGAGGAACAGCTCGTAGCCAAGCTCGCCGCCGTATCCGGTCCGGGACAGGTACACCGGCACGCCGGCCACCTCGACCGCGTCGGGGATGAACCGGAAGTAACGCAGTTGCGACACGTCGGCGTCGGTGAGCTTCTGTACGAGCTCGCGCGAACGGGGGCCGATCACGCCGAGATGCGGCATCTTCGGTGCGATCCACTCGGTCTCCACGTCGAATCGGCCGAGCATCGTGCCGAAGTACCCGTCGTGTTCCTTGCCGTTCGTCATGACCCAGCAATGGCCGTCCCGGCCCGTGTTGAACACAGTGCCGTCGTCGACCATGAGCCCTTCGTCGTCGAGGAACGCCCCGTAGCGCGCCTGCCCGGGAGCGAGGCCGACGGCGTCGTTGCTGAACACGTACTGCGCCGCACGGAGCGCGTCCGGTCCCCGGAAGTCCCACTTGTTGAGGGGCGAGACGTCCCAGACGGCGACGTCGTCACGCACCGCCGCGTACTCCTTCCGGACGTCGCCGAACCCCTCGGCCCACATCCATCCGCCGTCCTCCACGTGGCTTCCGCCCTGCGAAGCGATGACGTCGTGGAACGCGCTCTTGATCGGCTCCTGTTCGCTCATCGAACCCTCCGGGGAGTCGGGGGGCCTTCGCTGCGGGTCGGCGCAACGCTCAGTTCGCTCGCTGTGCTGCCTTTGACCGCATCCTCCCACGGCATTGAGCGGCCGTTCAACCTCGGCCGGGTCACGCGCCGTGACGGATTAGCTCCTCCTCCGTGACCACCACGTCCACCAATCGGTCGTACCCGCCCCTCGGGACCTCGTCGACCAGCTGCACCGCGAAGGCCAGGCCGATCACGGGGGTATCGGCGCGGACGGTTCGCAGGAACCGGTCGTAGAAACCTCCTCCGTAGCCGACGCGCCCGCCGTTCGGGTCGAACGCGACGCCCGGCGCGATGACGACGTCGATCTCGGTTGGACGGACGATCTCCGCGCTCATCGGCTCCATCGCGCCGAACGACGTCGCGGCGGTGGGATCACCCGGCACGTAGACGACCGCCACGACCTCTCGGCCATCGACGCGCGGAAGCACGACGCGTTTCCCCGCTGCGTGCAGCCCCTCGATCAGCCCGGAGGTATCGACCTCTGAGCCGAACGACCAGAACGCCATCACCGTTCTGGTGGATCGGAGCTCGGGAAGGGCCATGACGCGCTCGGTGATCGCCGCGCTCCCCGCGCGACGATCTTCCTCGGGGAGCGCGTCTCGTTCGTGCAGCACCGATCGACGGATGTCGCGTTTGCGCTCCGCAAGGGCGTCCGGAAGGCGTTCGCTCACCTGAGCGTCGCGACCCGCGGCAGCACTCGTTCGGCGACGAGCTCGACGCGCTCCCGTCCGCCGGCGACGAGCAGGATGGCCCACGTCGCCCCGGAGCTCGCGAGCCGCTCGAGCCATTCCGTCGCGGCGCGGACGTTGCCGACGAACGCGTCGTCCGTGATCCCCCGCGCCCGGCGCTTTGCTTCGAGGTCATCCGCCTCCTCCGTGGTTCGTCCCACGACGACCACGCCGGCCCACGTCGCGTCGACGCCTTGTCCGTGCGGTTCGTTCCGCAACAGCGATGCGCGGTCGGCGAACGTCTCGACGTCCAGGTTCCAGCCGTTCCAGCCATCGGCCTCGGCCGCGGCGAGCCGTACGGCCGCCGGTGACTTGCCACCGATCCAGATGGGCGGCCCGCCGCCTCGGCGCGGTGCCGGCAGCAGCGGGCCGCGAATCGCCGGTACGAGCTCACCGCCTTCCCACGCCTCGCCGCGGAACAGCCCACGGATCGCACGCACCGTCTCCACCAAGTGCCTGCGTCGCACGTTCGGCTCCAGGTACGGCAGACCGAACGCGTCGTGCTCCGCCTTGCTGAGCGAGTCGCCCGTCCCGATCCCCAGAACGAACCGTCCCTCCGCGACGTCGTCGAGCGTGACCGCCTGCTTCGCGAGGAGACCCGCCGGACGGAGCGACGCTCGCGTGACGAGCGTGCCGATCGCGACGCCCCGAGTGATGGACGCGACCGCGGCGAGCGACGCGTACGCCTCAGCGGATGGCCGGTCGGACGGCGCGCCGGGTGGAAACAGGTGGTCGAAGGCGAACAGCCCGTCGAAACCGAGGTCCTCGGCTCGTCGCGCGAACGTCGGGACCCCCTCCGGGTCCGACGACGTCAGTGGGAGGACGAGCCCGATCCGCAGCCGGCTCACGCCCGCATGCGCCCGAGCTCTTCGAGCGCGAGGGTCGCCGCGCCGACCGCTCCGGCGTCGTTGCCGAGCCGAGCGGCGACGATCGGGACGCGGGGACGATGCTCCTCGCCCTCCACCGTGTCGACGAACGCGGCCCTTGCGGGTTCGAGCAGCAGGTCTCCGGCGACCACCGCCCCGCCCCCCACGACGACGATCTGCGGGTCGATGATGTTCACGAGCCCCGCGATCCCCTCTCCTAGTCGCCGCCCCGCCTCGGCCAGGACGCCGATCGCGACGTCGTCACCTTGCGTCGCCGCCTCGGTCACCAGCTGACCCGTCACGCTCTCCGGATCGCCGCTTGCCAGCCGGGCGAGAAGGGAGTCGGGGTCCGCGCGCGCCCGCTCACGACCGAGGCGGTCGATCGCCCTGCCACCGGCGACCTGCTCCCAACAGCCGAGGTTTCCGCAACCACACTTCGGTCCGCCCGGCTCGACGATGATGTGACCGATCTCGGCGGCGAAGCCGTACGCGCCCCTGAACAGCCGACCGTCCGAGACGATGCCGCCCCCGATCCCGGTTCCGACGGCGACGAGAAGCATGTGGCGATAGCCGCGACCAGCTCCGAAGCGGTACTCGCCGTAGGCGGCCATGCTTGCGTCGTTGTCGACCTGACACGGTAGGTCGATCGCGTCGCGCATGCGCGACGCGATCGGCAGTTCCCGCCACGCGAGGTTGGGCGCGAATCGCAAGCTGCCGGCGGCGGCGTCGACCATCCCGGCCGCCCCGATGCCGATCGCGAGCACGTCGTCGGTGACCATCTGGCGGGCGAGCTCGATCATCTGCGCCAGCGTCGCTTCTTCGTCGTCGGCGCGAGTCGCGGCCTTCCTCCGATCGAGGATCTCGCCGTCGCGCGCAACGCGGAACGCGTTGATCTTGGTTCCGCCGACGTCGAGGCCGATCGCTTCGCCCTCGCCCACGCGGTGTTGCTTACAGGCGTTCGGTTAGAAACGCAACAGGGCGCCGATCCCGTCGAGCTCCTGCAGGCCCTCGTCGAGGACGACCTCGACCCTCGCCCCCGTGCGGAACGCGGCCGCCACCGCCGACTCCACGACGTCGGGCACGCGCTGCATGGTCTCGCCGCAGGTCGGGCACCTCCCCACGCGCGTCGTGAGTCGCCCGCACGCGCCGCACGCAGCTCCCGGCGCCGACAGATCGAACGACACGACGAGCTCGTCGACGCGCGCTTCCGAGATCGCCCGAAGCGTGTCCTCCAGGCCGATCACACCTCGGTCGGTCGCCGCGGCTCGCGAGAGGCGTTCGACCGCGCTCCGTTCGCGCTCGCGCTCCGCGTCCTCCTCGCGCTGGAGGATCCGGTCGAGAACATCGGCGCGCGAGGCGGTCATCGGCAACGTGAATGTCGCCTGGACCCTGCGTCGGAGGTAATCGTGCAAGGACGTCTCGAGCTCGTGCTGCGCCTCGGGCGGACCGGCCAGCGCAAGCTGCTCGAACCTCGTGCGCTGCCATAGCTTGAACAACACGTCGGCGACGTGCTTGATGTGCCGGGTCCGGTGGTCGTCCACGTGTCGCTGCATCCGCATCTGCGCCCATCCACCTTGGTCGTGGCGGCCCGGCACGTCGTCCCACAGGTCGCTGACCTCATCGATCCGCCCCATGTCGACGAGGAACAGCCGCGCCTTCTCGAAGTCGACGAGCGCCACGCCCGTCGGCCTGTACGTCTCGACGAGCGATTCGAGCGGCACGAGATCGGCCTCCGGGGCGACGATCGCACGATCGCGGACGGGCCTCGAGACATGCACCACCTCCCACAGCCCCGCGCCGTTCGACGAGAACATCGCCAGTCCCTTCGTGTCGCCCCGATCGAACTCGTCTCGCACGAACTCCGACATCGCTGCGACGTCGCGGTCGACCGAGCGGATCGCGTCGCGGTCGAGAGCCCGCGCCTGGCCACGGGCGTTCCGGAGAAGGTCGTCGAGCCGCAGCTCGTAGTCGGTCTTTCGCGGGTAACGGCGCCCATCGACCGTGACGTACACCGACGTGACAGGAAGGGCGGCGTCCCACTCCGCGAGCTTCCGGAGAAGTCCGCGGTCGAGCTCGCTCATTCGATGTCGATCCTCTCGAGCCGGCGCGATGTCTCGTCCTTCCGTTCGAGATCATCCGCGCGCGCGTCGATGACCGCGCGCGCCGCGAGGAAGAACTCACGCGCCGCGTTCAGCAGGTGCTCCACTGCGTCGGGCGACGATCCCTGTGTGGCCGTGACCGCCATGCAGATCGGGCAGAACGCCACCGTGCACACCGGTCTCGTCGAGGTGTCCCCACTCGTGTCGGCGGTCACGCGTCCGGCCCGTTGACGGCCCGACTTGGCCTCAGCCACGCTCGGTCATGTCCTCTGCGTTCCTGATGCCTCCCCGCCCGCCGAATGCGTAGCGGTGTCCGTCGGAGCGAAGGCGATCTCGAGATGGTCGCCGACGAAGTTCGCGCCGCGCACCTCGAGCCGCTGCAGCGTCTGGGGGAGCGCGAGGTTCCGCTTGTACGTGCCGACGCGAACGTAGAGCTCATCGCCTCGTCGATGGATGTCCATGTCCTCACGAGAGACAAATGGCAGGCGCATCACCAGGACGTACCCACGTCCGCGCCGCCGCACGCGGATCGGGTGGTCCTGAAAAAGCACGTCGACGACTCGGCGGGCCCCGTACACCTCGTGGCCCATGTCCTCGAGCAGCGGGACGCCCACCATCTCGCGGTCGAACAGCTTGGCGGTGAGGATCGGAACCGGCTCGAACGACTCCTTCACCGTCTGCAGGTGCTCGGCCTGGATGTCCTTCCACTTGCCGAAGTAGGGGTCGGTGACGTCCTCGGGGATGATCCGATTCACGACCACGGCGTCCACGCGGTACCCGAACAATCCGAGGTACGTGTAGGTGCGGCGCGCCTCCGCGATGACCATCTTCTCCGGGTTGACGACGAGCCGAACGGTCGAAGACTTCTCGTCCGTCAGGATCCGGTGCACCGCGTCGAGGTTGTGGTGCAATCGTTCGACCGCGGCGAAGAACCGATCGCCGGCGATCGGCAGCGACGTCATCTTCGTCACGATCGGCCGGACGCCCCGGACGAGCCGGCGCTGCACGGGGAAGATGCGCTCGATGTACCAGTTCATGATCTCCGGCAGCGACAGGAGTCGCAGCGTCTCAGCGGTCGGTGCGCAATCCACCACGAGCAGGTCGTACTTGCCCTCCTCGACGTGCGTCTTCACGTCGATCAGGCTGAAGATCTCGTCGAGGCCCGGGATCACCGAGAGCTCCTCTGCCTGGATCGTGTCGACGCCGGCCCAGTTCATAAGCTGTACGAAGTAGTCCTGGATCTCGCGCCAGTTGGTCTCGAGCCGACCTTGCGCGTCGATCTGCTCGGCCCACAGGTTGTCCGTGACCGGGGTCGCGTGGTCGCCGATCTGCGTGTCGAACGAGTCCGCGAGGGAGTGCGCGGGGTCGGTGCTCATCACCAGCGTTCTGTTACCGGACGCCGCGGCCCGAACGGCGGTTGCGGCGGCGACGGTCGTCTTTCCCACACCGCCCTTGCCGGTGAAGAGCAGGACGCGCATCCGAGCGTAGCCTACCCGCCGGCGTTTCCCACGGCGACGTCTCGCGTGGAGCGCCACGTGAGTGGAACGAACGTCGTGCGGCTCGCGCGTGCGAGTGGTTCAGACGCCCTCGACGCGGCCCTTCAGCCCGTCGAGCGCGTTCTCGATCACGCGACGCTCGCCTTGGGTCCTGACGAACCCGGGCAGCAGCACGCCCAGATCGACCGACAACCGGTAGATCACCTTGGTTTCGCGGTCGTCGACCTGGGACAACAGGTACTCACCGGAGATGTGTGAGACGGCACCTTGCGCCTGGGTCGAGACCCACGACATGCCGCCGTCGGCGGGCGCGTAGCGGTACGCGAGCGTGTAGCTCGCGGCGCCGAGGACCGGTACGTCGACCTCGAAGTGCACCTTCGTGCCCAGGCCTCCTTCGCCCCGCTCGAGGACGCGAACGGACTTCACCTCGGCCCACTCCGGATACGCCTCGAAGTCCGTCAGCACGTCCATGATCTCCGCGGCCGATGCGTTGATGACGGTCTGGCCCTCTGTCTGCTCACTCATGCGGAAACCGATGCTACTAACGCGACCACGCCGTTCTCCCGATGCGGCCGAGACCGGCCGGAGATCGCACTTCCCGAACGAGATCCCACGTGTTCTCGTTCGGGCCTAACGAGGCGAAGCTTGAGGCCTGGAATCGGCGGCCTCGCGGAGCCACCCGGCGAGCTGCTCGGCAGCGCGCTCCCACGTGAAGCGGCGCTCGACGCGGGTCCTGCCGGCCGCCCCCATCGCATCGGCGCGCGACGGTTCCTCGAGCAGACCGGCGACGGCGTCCGCGACCGCGGCCACGTCGCTACCCTCGACGAGCACTCCGGTGACCCCGTCGATCAGTGTCTCCCGCGCGCCGCCCGAATCGCCTACCACGACAGGTCGAGAGCACGCGGCCGCCTCCAAGAAGACGAGACCGAGGCCCTCGACCTCCAGGCCGCCGGCTCGGTTCCGGCACGGCATGGCGAAGACGTGACCTAGCCGGTAGTAGCGCGGCAGATCTGCCTCGGAGACCTCACCGGCGAAGACGACCGAGCCGGCGGGCGCCTGCATCGCCAGCTCCTCGAGCCGCGCCCGGTACGGCCCGCCGCCGACGATCAGGAGCGCCGCGTCCGGGACGCGCTCGCGGATCGCCGCCATCGCCCGGATGAGCACGTCCTGACCCTTGCGACGAACGAGACGACTCACGCAGACGACGAGTCTCCGGTCGCCGAGGGCGTGAGCGTCGCGGATCCCCTCGAACGCCACGTCGGGATGGAACGTCTCGATGTCGGCGCCCGGGTACATCACCGATACCGGGACGCGTTCGGGGACGGCCGTGCGGACGACCCGCGCGATGAACGCGCTCGACATCACGACCATGCGCGCGGCACGCGAGGTCGCGCGACGCATGAGGCCGTGTGCCCCGGGCGCGATCGACAGCCAGTACTCGAACCCGTGGGCGCCGGTGACGTACGGAGTTCCGCGTTTTGCCAGCCCCGGTCCGAGCAACGCGAGCGGGTATGTCGATCCGAACAACACGACCTCCGCGCCGAACTGTTCGATCGCCGCACGGACCTGCCGTGCGACGCCGGGCGTTGGCCACAAGAAGCGATCGGGCTGTCGGAACACGCGGTACGGCGCGCTGGCGTCGAAGACGTCCGCGCCGTCCCAGGCGGGGCACAGCACCGCGACGCGGTCCGCCGGAAGCCGTCCCACGAGCGCCTCGAGCGACCGCTGGATGCCCCCGATTCGCGGCGGATAGTCGTTGGTCACGACGAGCGTCCGCGGGATCTGCACGGCCGCCTATCCTCTCAGAGTGGTCACCCAGGCTCTGGAACGAGCGGTCGACGCGCTCGACTCCGGCCGCGCGTTCGCCGAGCTCGACGACGTCGCCGTCACCATCGTCTCGGCAGGCGACGCGCGCGACTGGCTGAACGACCTCGTCAGCACCGACGTCATGACGCTCGAGCGCTTCGACACGCGGCCTTCGCTGCTGCTCTCGCCGACGGGCCGGATCCGCGCGAGCTTTCACGTGTTGGGTCTCGGCGACACGGGGTTCGCGCTCGCGCAGGCGTCAGATCAGCCCGCGCGGATCGCCGACCTGCTCGTGCCCTACGTCCTGTCGTCGGACGTCACGATCTACCCCTCGCGCTTCCGGTTGTTCGCGGTCCCGGGGAGCGATGCGTCACCGTCGTGGCTGGACGACGTGTGGCGCCCCTCGGTACTGGCGGGCGGGTTCGACATCCTCGTCGGGGCGAGTGACGAGGATGTCTTGGACGACGTTCGGGAACGGCTCCGAAACGATGGGCTGGAGGCCGTGGGACCCGACGCGGTCGGCGCACGGCGGATCCTCCGCGGTGACCCCGCGTTCCCCGCGGATCTGGATGAGGATTCGCTGCCGGCCGAGGCCGGTCTCGATGGCCCGCCGGTGACCGATCGCTCGAAGGGATGCTTTCTGGGACAGGAGGCGGTGGCGAAGGTGGCGAACCGCGGACATCCCACCCGGGTGGTACTCGCCGTCCACGTCGGAGGGCCGGTCGCGACCGGCGAGGAGGTGCTCGCCGACGGGCGAGCCGCCGGAGTGGTCACGAGCGCGTGGGGCGACAGAGGTCTGGTCCGCGTCCGGTGGGAGGCCCGGGACCTGGCCCTTTCCACAGCGTCCGGAACGCCGATCCGGCGCCGCTCAGGCTAGTCCGACCGAGCCACCTACTCCTCCCCCTTCGAGTTTTCAAGACTGTTTCCACGGTCCTTCCACTGATACAAAGCGGCCGTCGCCTCCCGTGGACCGAGGTGCGACGACGTGGAAACGCGGCACGCAGGAGCGAAGGTGACCAAGGAGCGCATCGCGGGCATCGACCTGACGTCACTCCCACCGAACCCCTCTCCCCCAGACATGTGGCAGGAGAGCGCTGCCTGTCACGGCATCGATCCGGACGTGTTCTTCCCCACCTCGGAAGAGGAGGCGGGGCCGGCACTCGCCTACTGCGCTGCTTGCGGCATCCGCGAACTCTGTCTCGCGTGGGCGCTGAAGAACGGGGAGCGCTACGGCGTGTGGGGCGGGCTCACCGAGCAGCAGCGCCGCCGCCTCGTCCGCTTCGTCGCCTGACGCTCGCGTCAACTCAGACGGGCGCCGCTGCTCGGGTCTTGACGCTCGAACACGTGTTCGGATAGCCTGACGCCCCCTCGCGCGGCCCGCCGGGAGGGACGCGGTGGCGCTCGAGGCCGTCCAGGGTGTTCTCGACGATGCCGTTCCTCTCGCCGACGTCACCTTCGTCGTCGTGGATCTCGAGACGACCGGCGGCTCGCCTGTCGAGTGCGGCATCACCGAGATCGGCGCTCTCAAGTTCCGCGGGGGCGAGCGCGTCGGCACGTTCGAGACGCTGGTGAACCCCGGCGTACCGATCCCTCGCCAGATCACGCACCTCACCGGCATCGACGACGCCACCGTTACGAGCGCACCCGCGATCGACGCGGTCATCCCCTCGTTCGCGGAATTCGCCCACGGCGGCGTGTTCGTCGCGCACAATGCGCGCTTCGACTTCACGTTCCTGAACGTCGCGCTGCAGCGGTTGGCGTACGAGCCGCTGGAGCCGCCGCCCGTTTGCACCGCACGACTCGCGCGCCGCGTGGTGTGGCCCGATGTGCCGAACGTCAGGCTGCAGACGCTCGCCCAGTACTTTCGGACGACCGTCCGGCCCAACCACCGAGCGCTTCCGGACGCCGAGGCGTGCGCCGAGGTGCTGCACGGCCTGCTCGAGCTCGGCGGGCGTCTGGGGATCCTCACGCTCGGCGACCTGCACGCGGCCGTCCGGGCACGAGGCCGGCCGAACTACGGAAAGATCCGCCTCGCCGACGCGTTGCCGCACTCGACGGGCGTGTATCTGTTCCGAGGACGCGACGGGCGCGTCCTGTACGTCGGCAAGTCGAACGACCTCCGCGCCCGCGTCAAGAGCTACTTCTACGGCGATCCGCGCAAGAAGGTCGAGGACCTCCTGGCAGAAACGCGTTCGGTCGACGGCGTGGAGTGCGCCTCGGAGCTGGAGTCGCTCGTCGTCGAGGCGCGGCTGATCCGGGAGCACGAGCCCAAGTACAACCGCAGGGGCAAGACGTGGCGGCGCTACGCCTACCTCGCGCTCGACACGCGTGAGGCGTACCCCCGCATCAGGGTGGTCCGCGACGCCAAGCGGCCCGGCGTCTACCTCGGTCCGTTCCCCTCCTCGCAGAGCGCGCGCCTGGCGAAGGAGGCGCTCGAGGAGTTCGTCCCCATCCGCCGCTGCACCAAGGCGATGCGTGCGTCAACGCGGTTCGCGCCGTGCGCCCTCGCCGACATCGGTCGGTGCACCTCGCCGTGCGACGGCCGTATCACCCCCGAGCGTTACGGGGAGCTCGTCCGGTCGCTCGTCTCCTCCCTCTCCACTCCGGGCGAGCTCCTCGCTGCGCTCGAGGCGCGGATGCACACGCTGGCGGACGCCGAACGGTTCGAGGAGGCCGCGCTGGCGCGCGATCGCCTTCGCCCCCTTGCCGAGGCGCTCGCACGTTCGCGGATCGACGGCTGGCTCGTGGCGCCCTCCGATCTCATCCTTCGCCAGCCCGATGGGGTGACGCTCCGACTCCGGCACGGCGCACTGGTCCGATCGGACGCCGTGGAGGCGCCGCTCGGGTCGCCGTGCCAGCGTGAGCGCGCGGACGAGCTCGGGGCTCTCAGGGCGTGGATCGCGCGGAACGGCCCGACGATCGAGTCGACCGACGTCCCACTCGCCGAGCCAATCGACGGGGGGTCGCGTCTGAACCACCTGCTGGCGACGCTGCGCGCCGGCACGCGCTCGTCGTGACGTACGCGCGGTGACGCATCAGGTGCACGCCCGATCCAAGCCGGGCCGTCGATACACTTGGCGCGTGGAGACGGCCGTCATCGTCGAGGGCGCCAGGACGCCGATCGGCCGATTCCTCGGCGCGTACGGCGACGTCTCGGTCGTCGAGCTCGGCGTCCTCGCGGCGCGGGAGGCGATGCGCCGCTCGTCGGTGGAACCGGATGACGTCGACCAGGCGATCTTCGGCCACGCGCGACAGGCGGGGAACGGTCCCAACACCGGGCGGCAGGTGAGCGTTCGCGCCGGCGTCCCGACCGACGTCTCGGCGTACAACGTCAACATCGCCTGTGGTTCGGGCATGAAGGCGATCCAGCTCGCGGCACAGCAGGTCGCGCTCGGCGAATCGGAGATCGTGTTGGCGGGCGGTATGGAGAACATGTCGCGCGTGCCGTTCATCCTCGATCGGATGCGTACCGGGTACCGCCTCGGCGACGCGAAGGTCTACGACGCGATGTACCGCGATGGCTTGCTCGACCCGCTCTCCGGACTGGTCATGGGCGAGACGGCCGAGAACCTCGTGGACATGTATGGCATCTCGCGCGAGGAGCAGGACGAGTTCGCGCTCGAGTCACAGCAGAAGGCCGAAGCGGGACGCGGCGGGCGGGCCGAGGAGATGTTCGACGTCGAGATCCCCGACCCCAAGGGCGGGACGCTCGTCGTGAGCGCGGACGAACACCCGCGTCCCGGCACCACGCTCGAAACGCTGGCCAACCTGCCGCCCGTGTTCCGCGATCCGGGCACCGTCACGGCGGGCAACTCGGCGGGCATCACCGACGGCGCGGCGGCGACCGTCGTGATGAGCGAGTCGAGGGCGCGCGGAGAGGGACGTGAACCGCTCGCGAGGATCGTGGCGTCGTCGTGGGCCGGCGTACCACCGGAGATCATGGGGATCGGACCGGTCCCGGCGACCAAGAAGGTGCTGGACAAGGCGGGGCTTTCGCTCGCCGACATCGATCTCATCGAGATCAACGAGGCGTTTGCCGCGCAGATCATCGCGTGCGAGCGAGAGCTCAAGTTCGACCGCGACCGATTGAACCTCCTCGGCGGCGGAATCTCCCTCGGGCATCCGATCGGGATGAGCGGCGCGAGGATCGTCCTCACGCTCGGGTATCAGATGCGAGAGCGCGGTGCCGCGCTCGGCCTCGCCACACTGTGCATCTCGGGCGGGCAGGGGCTCGCCGTCATCCTGGAGCGCTCGTGACCGGGCCGGGTGCCTGAACGATGGCCGTTCACGCAGTCGTGTTGATCCAGTGCGAGATCGACGAGATCCTCGAGGCGGCTCAGGCCATCGCCGGCCTCGACGGCGTGAGCGAGGTCTACTCGGTCGCCGGCGAGTTCGACCTGGTGGCGATCGTCCGCGTGGCGAACCACGACGACCTGGCGAAGGTGATCCCCGGCGGCATCGCCAAGGTAGAAGGCGTCGCGCGGACCGAGACGCTCATCGCCTTCCAGGTGTTCTCGGCGCACGATCTGGAGCGGCTGTTCTCGCTCGGGTTCGACGAAGCCGGTAGCTAGTCGCCCTCCCGAGCGCTGGGCAGCTCGATCGCCACGGGTAGCGCCGTCCGACCCCATTCCTCCAGATCGTCCGCGTACCGAAGGGCATACTTCTCCACGAGGAGTCGCCGCGCCAGCGCGTCCTCCATCTCGTCCTCGACGATGCGTGCGCGACAGATCATGTCGCGGTCGCCGAGACGGAGACCAACCGTCGGGTCGACGCGGATGTTCTTCACCCAGTCACTCGTCTCGCCTCCGCCCGAGAGCATGTAGACGGTGTCGGCGTGGAGCGCGAACCAGATCTCGATGGTGTGCGGTGAGCCGGTGCGTCGTCCGGTCGTCGTGACGTAGGAGTAGTCGAGATCGGAAGGCTCGACGCCTCCCACCTATCGCGTCGCCCAGACGATCAGGACGACGATGACGACGATCGCGGCGACGAGGTACAGCAGGTCGGCGCGTTTCACCTTCCCCGGCTGCATCGCGTTGAAGCCCACGTCTAGCCTTCGTGCTCCGGCGACAACCCGTAGTACTCGCCGAACCGAGCCTCGGAGAGCCACTCGATGTGCTGTCGAACGGTCGAGGCGTACGTTCGCGCTTCCACGTCGTCACGACATGCCCGGGTGGACACCTCGCGTCCCGCCGGATCGACGATCGCGACGACCCAACCACCCGTGTCGCGACGGCTCACGACGCCGTAGCGATTTGTGTTCGACTCAGGCCCGCTGGCGTCCGTAGGCGCGCTCCAGCCTCTCGAGGTGACCTCGGATCTCGTCCAGCACCGAATGCTCGTCCAGCACGAACTCCGGCTCCACATCCGCCACGATCTCCAGCGCGTTCTCCAGCGTGTTGCCGGCGACCTCCGCATCGCGAAGGGCATCGACGAGGACGGCGGCATAGTCGACCTGGAACGGTTTGCCGTCCCACGGACACAGGCCGCCGTTCTCGAGAACCTGTTCGACGAAGAACTCGCGGCCGCAGCGACGGCACGTCCCCTTGATCTTCACGCTGTCTCCTTCGCTGCCCGCCGGTCGACGAGCTCCATGAGGCGATCCGTGAGCTGAAAGGGGTCGACGGGAGGGGCGAGCCATGCGTCGGCGCCCGACCAACGCGCGAGCCACGCGTCCTGTGGCCGTGCGAGCAGGACGACGATGACGCCGTCGTAAGGATCGGTGCGATCGCGCACGGTCCT
>Ga0299907_10000017_pt1 | contig 48293 bp, 46 predicted proteins | sample RVTome_16_FD_198680 | JGI IMG/M metagenome (GOLD analysis project Ga0299907, IMG submission 198680) | Soil microbial communities from uranium-contaminated site in the Upper Colorado River Basin, Wyoming, United States - RVT152D67 (version 2) ...
ACCGTGGCCCGGTCGGGCTCCGGATCTGCGGCGACCCGGGCCGAGCACAGCGCCACCAGGGCATCGGCCCGGCGAGCCGACGCGTACACCTCGTCTTCTTCACCGGGCATCGCGGCGATCCGCTCGGCCTCCCGTTCCAGGGCGTTGGTGATCACCGGGCCGGACGCCGCGGGCAGGTCGGCCTCCAGCCCGAACCGCCGTCCCTCGTCGTGATACCACCAGGTGACCTCCCGGCTCCGCTCGGTCTCCCGGACGTCTTTGATCGACGCCCTGGCCTCGAGGTCGCCCCGGTGGCGGACCGCGCCGACCGACACGGTCGTCGCCCACCGGATCAGTCGCGCTTCGGCGCCTGGCTCCGCGAACCGGGTGAGCTCCACCACCTTGTCGATGCCGAGCTGTCCTTCCTCGAGCGCCTCGGCGATCAGAGGCAAGGACTCGAGGGCGTGCGCCGCGGCGACCCACCGCCTGGACTTCCACTCGGAGATGCCGTAGCGGATGGCGAGAAAGTGAGCGGTGTCGCGGGCACCGGAATCACGCCAGATGTCACGGCGATCCGCGTCGGCGATCAGATGCAGCATCTGTCGCTGCGCGCGACCGACGTCTGCATTCGAAGTGTCGAGTGCGGCGGTAAGCGATTGCGTCGTTGTTGAGTCGAACACGAGTGCGACGCTAACACCCGCCACTGACACTCCATGCGAGTGGTGTTCGAACAAGGAGAAGGATGTCGTGCCGCACAAAGCGACATCGCGTTGGACACTCTTCGATTGGACGACCCGAAGCGAGTCCGCAACAACTCTGACAGCGGTTGCATAGCCAGCAGCTGGGTATGCTCCCCGGCCGATGCAGGGCACCGGTCCTCAGGGGACGGACGTACCCGCCGGCCGACACCGATCGGTGAGGCGCCGGCGGTGGGGCCTTTCCATCCTCCTCCTCCTCGTCCTGCTGATCGCCGCGGGGGGCGTCGCCGCCGCGCGGTACTACGACTGGTGCAAGGGAGCTTCGGGCCCGCGCGAGCCGGTCACGTTCGAGGTGGAACAGGGCACGAGCGGATCCGAGATCGTTGACAGTCTTCACGACCGCGGCGTCCTGCGGTGCGGACTCGTGTCGAGGTGGGAGCTCCGCCGCAGAAGCCTCGAGGACGAGCTACGGAGCGGCTCGTTCGAGCTCACGACCAACATGAAGCTCGACCGGGTGCTCGTCGTCCTGACCACTCCGCCGGAGCAGGTACCGACGGTGCGGTTGACGATCCCAGAGGGGTACCGCCTCACGCAGATCGCCGAACGAGTGAGGAAGGAACTGAGGATCTCGTCGGAGCAATTCAACCGCGCGGTCGCAAAGGGTGACTGGTCCCTACCGCCGTACCTTCCCGACGACGCCGAGAGCGTCGAAGGGTTCCTGTTCCCCGAGACGTACGAGTTCCGCGCGGAAGGTACGACGGCGGACGACGTGATCGATCGACTGATCGATCAGTTCGGCACGGTGGCGGAGGACCTCCCGTGGGACAACGCGGAGGCGCTCGGCGTCATGCCGTACGAAGTGGTCACGATCGCCTCGATGATCGAGGAGGAGGCGAGGGTCGCCGAAGAGCGACCCGTCATCGCCGGCGTCATCTACAACCGGCTGGAGTCCGGCATGACGCTCGGCATCGACGCGACACTGCTGTACGACGACCCCACGCCTGATGGACAGCTGTCCTTCTCGGATCTCGAGTACGACAGCCCGTACAACACGAGGATCTACGGCGGCTTGCCCCCTACGCCGATCTCGAGTCCCGGCCTCGCGTCGCTGCAGGCAGCGCTCGAGCCGGCTGATACGGAGTTCTTCTTCTATGTGCTCTGCGGCGAAGACGGACACCACGAGTTCGCAGTGACGAATGCGGAGCACGAGCAGAACCGGGCGCGTTGCGGTGAGTGACGCGGCGCCCGCCGCGGCACCGTGGATCGGAGGCGGCACCCGCGTCGTCGGCGTCATCGGCTGGCCGGTCTCGCACAGCCTCTCCCCGCTGATCCATAACGCCGCCTTCGCTGCGCTCGAGATGGACTGGGCATACGTGCCGTTGCCGGTCCCCCCCGGGAACGTGCTCGAGGCCCTCATAGGATTGCGGGGGCTCGGATTCGCCGGCGCCAACGTGACGATGCCCCACAAGACCGAGATCGCCGCGCTCGTCGACGAGCTCACCGACGACGCTCGGCTCCTCTGGTCGGTGAACACCCTCGTGGTCACGACGGACGGCATCGTCGGACACAACACCGACTGTCCCGGGTTCGACCGGTTCATCACGCGCGACGCCGGGTTCGACGCGGCCGACAAGATTGCGCTCCTGTTCGGCGCCGGGGGAGCGGCGCGGGCGTGCGCGGTCGCGCTCGCCCGCGCTAGACTCCGTGAGCTCGTCATCGCCCTGCGTGATCCATCCCATGCCCAGTCGCTCCGCGATGCAGTCGACGACATCGGCACGAAGGTCACGGCGGTCACGTTCGACGAAGCCCCTACCGTGACGGCGGACCTCGTGGTGAACGCCACCCCGCTCGGCGCCCACGGCGAATCCCTGCCGATCCCGGCGCTCGGTCCGGACGTGCTCGTCGTCGACCTCCTGTACCGGCCGCGCCAGACCCCGCTCCTTGCCGCGGCGCGCGACGCCGGTGCGAGCTCGTACGGCGGTCTCGGCCTGCTGCTTCATCAGGCGGGGCTTGCGTTCGAGCTGTGGACCGGTCGGCCGGCGCCTCTCGACGTCATGTCCGCCGCCGCCATGACCGAGCTCGCCGCCCCGGGCAGAGGAGAAACGCCGGAAGGCTGATCCCGCCGTGCCGATCCAGCGCCCGCGGCACCTCAAGGGCGCGGCGCCGCGGCCCGATGTTCGGATGACCCACCATGTCGCACGCTAGCCTCGCGCCCCGATGACCTGGGTCCGGGTGCTCGTTGCGTTGCCGCTCGGACTAGCGTTCGGGAGCTTTCTGACCCTCGCAATCCACCGAGTCCCCGCCGGCGAGTCCATCCTGCGATCGCGCTCGAGGTGCCCGTTCTGCGGAACGCAGCTGCGCGCGGTGGACACCGTTCCGATCGTCTCGTGGATCGCGCTCCGCGGCCGGTGTCATGCGTGCGGTGCCCGGATCTCTGTGGCATACCCCCTGACGGAGCTGGCGACGGGAGGGTTGTTCGTCGCCACCGCGCTGATGTACGAGGACGTCTGGGCGACGGCGTTGCTCGCGCCGTTCCTCGGCCTTCTGTTTGCGCTTTCCGTAATCGACATCCGCCATCACAAGATCCCCAACCGCCTCCTTTATCCGGCCATCCTGCTGTCGGCAGCGTGGGTCGTCATCGCCGATCTCGCCGGTTCCGAGCTCTCCGCCCCGTCGGCGGGGATCGGTTTCCTCGCGTACGGCGTCGGGCTCCTCATCGTCGCGCTCATCTCGCCGAGTGGGATGGGCATGGGCGACGTGAAGCTCGCCGCGTTGGTCGGGCTCGTTCTCGGCTCGCTCGGCCTGGATCGCGTCGCCGTCGCGGCAGGTCTGGGGATCCTGTTCGGAGGAGTTGGGGCGATCGTCGCCCTCGTTGCCGGCGCCGGCCGAAAGACGCCGATCCCGTTCGGGCCGTACCTGGCGGCGGGCGCGGTCGTGGCGATGTTCGTCGGCGAGCAGATCGCCGACGCATACCTGAGTCTGATCTCGTAGCGCAGGCTCGGCGTCGACGCGTCGAAAGCTTCGTGCGACTTCCTGCAAAGGACATCTCATGATTCGGCCAACCGTGCCGAAGGAAGTCATCAGGGATATCGAGGCGCATTGAACCGCTGTTGCGGTTCGCGCCTGGTCGCGAGGTGCCGTGTTCGCGATGGCGAACATGGGACGTGCGTGAGATTCAGCCTCGTGACATGGACGGGAGCTCCGCGCGGTTCGTGGTGGGCGACAAGAGCGTCAGACTCTGCCGCCGCTGCTGGACCGACGCGATGGGCTGCCGGCGGCGCGCTCGGGGGGAGCGGTCGCCGGTCGGAAGGGGGCGGTTCCGATAGGGACCGCCCCCCACCACGCATGTCGGGGTTCGGGGGGCGCCGACTACCCGTCTCTATGATGGGTACCACCGATGCTGCGGCTGCTCACGGCGGGTGAATCGCATGGCAAGGGCCTCGTCGGCGTGCTCGAGGGTCTTCCGGCAGGAGTACCAATCTCGCCGAAGGAGATCGCGGGGGAGCTCGCGCGCCGTCGGCACGGACACGGCCGCAGCGGCAGGCAGAAGCTGGAGACGGATCGCTTCGAGATCCAGTCGGGCGTTCGCCACGGGCGGACGCTCGGAAGCCCCATCGCCGTCACGATCGACAACGCCGAGTGGGAGCAGAAGTACCGGGAGCTGATGAGCGTCGAAGGTGACGCCGATCCCGACGAGAAGCTCACGCGTCCCAGGCCCGGGCACGCCGACCTGGCCGGCGTGCAGAAGTACGGCTTCGACGATGTTCGCAACGTTCTGGAGCGGGCGAGCGCGCGCGAGACCGCGATGAGGGTGGCGCTCGGCGTGTTCTGCAAGGCGTTCCTGGCCGAGCTCGGCATCGACGTCGTCTCGCACGTCGTCCGCATCGGCTCGGTGGCGGTTGGTGGTTCCGACCTGCCCGGCCCTGAGGACCTCGAGGCGGTCGATTCGTCCCCGGTGCGGTGCTTCGACGATGAGGCGGGCGCGAAGATGGTCGAGGAGATCGACCGGATCCGGAAGGAGCGCGACACGGTCGGCGGGGTGTTCGAGGTCCTCGCCTATGGATGTCCGCCCGGGCTCGGGTCGCATGTGCAGTACGACCGCAAGCTCGACGCTCGGCTCGCGCTCGCCCTGATGAGCATCCAGTCGGTGAAGGGCGTCGAGGTCGGCGACGGGTTCGCCACGGCCTCGCGCTCCGGTTCGGAGGCCCACGACGAGATCGCGGAGGGGCTTCGGCGAACGAGCGCGCGCGCGGGGGGGATCGAGGGCGGGATGAGCACCGGGGAGCCGATCCGCGCTCGAGCCGCGATGAAGCCGTTCTCGACCGTGCCGAAGGCGCTGTCGACGATCGACCTTCGCACGGGTAAGGGCGATGTGGCGATCGCGCAGCGAACCGATGTGTGCGCCGTACCGGCCGGCGGGGTCGTCGGCGAGAGCGCGGTGGCGTTCGTTCTGGCCGGCGCGGTGCTCGAGAAGTTCGGCGGCGACTCGCTCGTGGAGACCCGACGCAACCTCGACGGCTACGTGGCCGGGCTCGGGATCTCGCCGGGGCGGTCGTGATCGTCTACCTCGTCGGCATGCCCGGCTCGGGCAAGTCGACCGTGGGTCCGGTGCTCGCCGCTCGGTTGGGCGTTCCGTTCGTCGAGCTCGACGCAGAGGTCGAACGCGCCGGCGGCGCGTCGGTGCGCGAGATCTTCGACCGCGAGGGCGAGGCGCGGTTCCGCGAGCTGGAGGCGGCGGCGCTCGTCGACGTCGCTCGGCATGATCCGTCGGTCGTCTCGTGCGGGGGTGGCGTGGTCCTCGAGCCGGCGAACCGGGTGACGCTACGTGCGACGGGTGAGGTCGTGTTCCTCTCCGTTCCGCTCCACGTCCTTCGCGACCGCGTCCGTCCGGCGTCCGACCGACCGCTCATCCGGGAGGAAGGCGATCTGGAGCGATTGTTCAAGGAACGGGAGCCGCTGTATCGCGAGTTCGCGGCGCACGTCGTCGATGCGAGCGGTCCGGTCGAAGAGGTGGCCGCCGCGATCCAGAGGGAGCTGCTCCGGTGGAGCGCGTGACGATCGCGGTTCCGACCCGGACGTACGACGTGACGGTGGCGTCGGGGATCCTCGACGAGGCCGGCGCGCACCTGCCCGAGCTCGCCGGCGTCGAGCGCGCGTTCGTCGTGGCCGACAGCAAGGTGGCCGAGCGCTACCTGGAGCCGCTCGGACGAGGGCTCGCAGAGCGCGGCTGGGCGCGCGTGCACCTGGTGGTTCCGGAGGGCGAGGACGCGAAGACGCTTCCGATGGCGACGGTGCTGCATCGTCAGCTCGCGACACAGGAGGCACACCGCGACGACCTCGTCGTCGCGCTCGGCGGCGGTTCCGTGGGCGACCTTGCGGGCTTCGTCGCGGCGACGTACATGCGGGGGGTTCCCTTCCTCCAGGTGCCGACGACGCTCACCGCGCAGGTCGACGCGGCGGTGGGGGGCAAGACCGCGGTCAATCTGCCTGAGGGGAAGAACCTCGTCGGCGCGTTCCACCAGCCCGTTGCCGTGCTCGCCGACGTCGCCACGCTCTCGACGCTCGGGGATCGCGAGTACGGCTCCGGCCTTGCCGAGGTGGCCAAGTACGCGCTGACGCTCGACGTCGAGCTGCTCGAGATGCTCGAGCGCGATCCCGCAGCGGTGTTGGAACGCCGGCAGCCGGTGCTCGAGCCGCTTGTCGCGCGGTGCATCCGGGCCAAGGCCGCCGTCGTCGGCGAGGATGAACGCGACGCGGGACGGCGTCTCGTCCTGAATTACGGCCACACGCTCGGCCACGCGTTGGAGCGCCTCGATTCGTTCGCCGGGCGATCGCACGGCGAGGCGGTCTCGATCGGGATGACGTTCGCCGCGCGACTGGCCGAGGAGCTCGGCATCGCGACGTCCGGCCTCGTCGCGCGGCACGCGCGGCTGTTCACGGCGCTCGGCCTCGACCCGCTCGGTTCGTTGCCACCAGCGGATGAGGTCCTCGCCGCGATGCGGATGGACAAGAAGTACCGCGGCGGCATGCGGTTCGTGTTACTCGAGGACGTGGGCCGCCCGATCGTCGTCGATCCCATCGACGAGGATCCGCTGCGCCGGATCCTGGAACAGATGAGGACCCGCGAAGGGTCGGGGAGATAGCGTGCGGGTCCTGTTCGTGTTCGGTCCGAGCCTCGGTGCCCTCGGAACGCGAGAGCCCGAGCGATACGGCACGCAGACGCTCCAGGAGATCATGCACGAGGTGACGAAACGTGCCGATGCGCTCGGCCACGAGACAGAGTGGCGGCAATCCGATCACGAGGGCGAGCTCGTCGGCTGGCTACTCGGATCGCGCGGCGACGGGTTCGACGTCGTCGTGGTGAATCCCGGCGCACTGACCCACTACTCGTACGCGATCCGCGACGCCATCGAGGCGTCGGGCGTTCCGGCGATCGAGGTCCACATGACCAACATCTACGCCCGCGAGGAGTTCCGGCGGCAGTCCGTGATCTCGCCCGTCTGTCGCGCGAACATCACCGGCGCTGGTGCCGGCGGATATCACCTGGCGCTCGAGGCGCTTCCTTGGATCACGCGCTGAGGCGCGAGCGCCTCGACGAGCGTCTGCGCGAGCTCGGCGTGGACGCGTTCCTCGTCACGCGTCTTCCGAACGTCCGGTACCTCACCGGCTTCACCGGCTCGAACGGCCAGCTCGTCGTCGGCGCGAACGAATCAGTGTTCTTCACCGACGGCCGCTACGAGCATCAGTCGTCGAGGGAGGTTCCCGACGTCCGCCGTGAGATCTACTCCGAGACGTTCGCGGAGCGGGCCGCCGCGTGGGGTCGAGCCGCGGGCGTGACTCGCATCGGGTTCGAGGCGGCCGGTCTCACGTACAAGGGTTGGAGCGATCTCCGCGACCGTGTGGCGGGCGCGTTCGAGCTCGTTTCGACAGACGGCGAGGTGGAACGCCTTCGGGTGGCCAAGGAACGGTCGGAGATCGAGGCGATCGCCCGGGCGCAGGCGTGCGCCGACGAGGCGTTCGATCGCGTGGTCCTCGGCGGCGGGGTTCGCGAAGGCGTCACGGAGCGCGGGCTCGCTCGCTCGCTGGAGGAGGCGATGCGTGATGCGGGCGCCGACGACCTGGCATTCGACCCGATCGTCGCGTTCGGCGAGCAAGCGGCCGAGCCACATCACTCTCCGACGGATCGTCCTCTCGCACCCGGCGACATCGTGAAGCTCGACTTCGGCGCCATCGTCGACGGTTACCACTCCGACATGACGCGCACCGTCGCGTTGGGCGAACCGAGGCCTGAGCTCCGCACGATGCACGATCTCGTGGCGGTGGCACAGCGCCGGGCGATCGAGACCGTTCGCGCCGGTGCGAGGCTGGCGGTCGTCGATCGCGCCGCGCGCGACGCGATCGACGACGCGGGCTTCGGCGACAGCTTCCCCCACGGCCTCGGCCACGGCGTCGGCCTGGAGATCCACGAGGATCCCCGCCTCCGATGGGACGCGGACGGTGAGCTTGCGGAGGGGACCGTGGTCACGATCGAACCCGGCGTGTACGTTCCGGGCCTCGGCGGCGTCCGGATCGAGGACATGGTGGAAGTGACATCGGATGGCTGCCGCGCGATGCCGCGCTCGACGAGAGAGATGGTGGTCCTGTGAGCGTCTCGACGAACGACCTGAAGAACGGGATGACGCTCGACCTCGACGGCACGCTGTTCCAGATCGTGGAGTTTCAACATGTCAAACCGGGGAAGGGTGGCGCGTTCGTGCGGACGAAGCTCCGCAACGTCAGGACCGGCGCCGTGGTCGAGCGCACGTTCAATGCCGGCGTGAAGGTCGGTCTCGCCATCGTCGAACGCAAGGAGATGCAGTACCTGTATCGCGACGGCGACCATTACACCTTCATGGATATGGAGAGCTATGAGCAGCTGCCCGTACCGGCGGGCGTCGTGGGCGACGCCGCCCATTACATTGCGGAGGGCACCAACGCGCAGGTCGCCGTTCACCAGGGCACGCCGATCGCCGTCGAGCTTCCGGCGTCCGTACCGCTCACGGTCACCCAGACCCAGCCAGCGGTGAAGGGGGACACCCGAACCAACGCCATGAAGCCCGCCACGGTCGAGACCGGCCACGTAGTCCAGGTCCCACTGTTCGTCGGGGAAGGCGAGCGAATCAAGGTGGACACGCGCTCGGGCCAATACATCGAGAGGGTGAAGTGACGGCGCGGGCTAGGGGGGTAGCACAGTGAGCGAAGCGAACGTTGTGCGGACCCCAGATAGCGGATGACGTCGCGGCGCGAGGGGCGCCGCCAAGCGATCGACGTCCTCTACCAGGCCGACGTCACGAAGAAGGATCCGCGTTTCGTCCTCGTCGAGTGGCGCTCCGCAGGTCGGGAGATCGACCCGTTCGCCGAAGAGCTCGTCGACGGGGTCGCGGCCAATCGTGCTGAGATCGACTCGGTCCTCCAGTCCCACGTGGAGAACTGGTCGCTGGAACGGATGGCGACACTCGATCGCAACATCCTGCGCGTTGCCGTGTATGAGCTTCTCCACCGTCCCGAAATCCCGTCGAGCGTCGCCATCAGCGAGGCCGTCGAGATCGCCAAGCGCATGTCCACGGAGGACTCGAGCCGCTTCGTGAACGGCATCCTCGGCAACTTCGCCCGCGAGTCCGCGGTCGAAGACCCAGCCGACTCCGAGTAGCGACCTACCGCACGCCTCGGTCGGCGGCGAGACGCATGGTGAGCGTGGGGCCTAGTCCGACGTTTCGGCCTTGCGCTGAGCGCGTTCCTCCACGTCGTCCGCCGTGCCGGCCGCGTCCTCATCGGACGCCCCCTCGGACATGCCCTTCTTGAACTCCGAGGTGGATTTTCCGACCGACCGCGCGAGCTCCGGCAGCTTCTTCGCCCCGAACAGCAGGACGAGGACCACGAGGACGACGATCCACTCGGGACCCGGGCTGTACGCGAGCATCTTGTATCGATCCCCCCGTTCGTGGCACTGCGGCCGAGCGATCGGCCGCACGTGCCCTCAGTCTAGGCGCTCGAGCGCGATCCGTGGGCTCACATCGTTGCGGAGGGTATGGGTCGCGACTATCCTTTCCTTGAACCTTCCCCCTTTAAGTCCGGTCCCGCGAGGCCGGGAAGGGAGTGCCCGATGGAACACGGTGCCCTGTCGCACGCGCGACAGGGCGTCTTTGCTTCTCCGGGATGCGATCAACGTGCACGGTGAGGCATCGTGAACGCCCTGATGGACGAGGCCGACGTGCGCCGTGCCGTCACCCGCATCGCGCACGAGATCCTCGAGCGGAACAAGGGAGGGAACGGCCTCGCGCTCGTGGGGATCGCCGCGCGCGGCGACGACCTGGCGAGGCGTCTTGCCGTGGAGATCGAGCGGATCGAGGGCACCTCCGTTCCGGTCGGCGTCCTCGACATCACGTTCTATCGAGACGACATCGGGATGCGGGCGGAAGCGCCAGAGGTGCACCAGACCGACGTTCCGTTCGACGTCACGGGCCGAACGGTCGTGCTCGTGGACGACGTGCTCTTCACGGGCCGGACGATCCGAGCGGCGCTCGACGCGCTCGTCGATTTCGGACGCCCACGCGCGATCCAGCTGGGGGTCCTCATCGACCGTGGGCACCGCGAGCTCCCGATCCGCGCGGACTTCGTTGGCAAGAACGTCCCGACACGCAAGGACGATGACGTACGGGTCGCGCTTCGGGAGGTGGACGGCGACGACGGCGTCGTGATCGAGCCGGCCCCGACGCTCCGAGTCGCGAAGACTGGAACGGGGGACGACCGAGCGTGAACAAGCATCTGTTGTCGATCGACGACGTGACGGCCGAGGACATCGTTCGGATCCTCGACACTGCGGAGTCGTTCCGCGAGGTGGGGACTCGCGTGATCAAGAAGGTTCCGGCGCTGCGCGGCCGGACCGTGGTGAACTTGTTCTACGAGAACTCGACGCGAACGCGCATCAGCTTCGAGCTTGCGGCGAAGCGTCTGTCCGCAGACGTGATCAACTTCTCCACGAGCGGATCGAGCGTGAGCAAGGGCGAGAGCCTCAAGGACACCGCGCTCACGCTGCAGGCGATGGGCGCCGACGCGATCGTGATCCGACACTCGTCGAGCGGGTCACCGCTGACACTGACCAAGTGGGTCCGCGGCAGCGTGCTGAACGCCGGTGACGGCACACACGAGCACCCCACACAGGCGCTGCTCGACATCTACACGATGCGCGAGCGGCTCGGTCGGCTCGAGGGACTCCGCGTGGCGATCGTCGGCGACGTCCTGCACTCACGCGTCGCGCGGTCGCTCTCGTTCGCGCTCGTGAAGGTGGGCGCGGAGGTCACGCTCGTCGGTCCGCCGACGCTCATTCCGCCGGACGCGCCCGGTTGGGGAGCTCAGGTCTCCTACGACATCGAGTCGGTCCTTCCCAAGCTCGACGTCTGCTACATGCTCCGTGTCCAGCGCGAGCGGCAGCGCCAGCAGTACTTCCCGAGCGTGCGCGAGTACGCGCGGCTGTTCGGTCTCACGAGCGGGCGTGTGGCGATGCTGCCGCCCGAGGCGCTGATCATGCATCCCGGTCCCATGAACCGCGGCGTCGAGATCGAGAGCGACGTCGCCGACCTTCCGAACTCGGTCATCGAGGAGCAGGTGACGAACGGGATCGCCATCCGGATGGCGCTCCTGTACCTGCTGCTCGGTGGAGCCCGCGACGCCCGCCCCGGCGGCGTGAGCGACCTGGGCGGGGACGAGGAGGAGGCCGGAACGTGAAGCGGATCGTCGTGAGGGGCGCGCGCGTCGTCGATCCCGCAGGTGGACGGGACGAGGTGGCCGATCTGTTCATCGAAGACGGGCGGATCGCGGCGCCGGACGGCTCCACCTCGGGTGCGACCGTCGTCGATGCCGATGGTCTCGTCGTCACGCCCGGACTCGTCGACCTGCATTCGCATCTTCGGGAGCCGGGGCGTGAGGACAAGGAGACGATCGAGACCGGCTGTCGCGCGGCCGCGCTGGGGGGATACACCGCGGTCTCGGCGATGGCGAACACCGACCCCGTCGCCGACAACGCCGCGGTGGTCCATGAGGTTCGAGACCTCGCCGAGCGGGCCGGCATGTGCGACGTGTTCCCGGTTGGCGCGATCACACGGGGCCTCGGCGGCGAGGAGATGGCGGAGCTGGGGGAGATGATCCAAGCCGGGGTTCGGATGTTCAGCGACGACGGACGATGCGTCCCGAGCACGCGCGTCCTCCGGAACGCGCTCACATATGCGCGCGCGTTCGATGGCGCCGTTATCGCCGAGCACTGCGAGGACGCGTCCCTCGCCGAGGGCGGACAGATGCACGAGGGATACCACTCGTACTCTCTCGGCCTCGCCGGGCAGCCCCGCGAGGCGGAAGAGATCGTCGTCGCGCGAGACCTCGCGCTGGCACGGCTGACCGGCGGGCGCCTGCATCTGTGTCACCTCTCCTCGGCCGGATCGGTGAGCCTCGTCCGACGTGCGAAGGCAGAGGGACTCCGCGTCACCGCGGAGGTGACGCCCCACCACCTCGTGTTCACCGACGAGGACCTTCGCACGTACGACTCGAACTTCAAGGTGAACCCGCCGCTTCGAACGGCGGAGGACCGCGATGCGCTTGTCGAGGGGCTGGCCGACGGAACCGTCGACGCCGTCGCGACGGATCACGCGCCGCACGCGGTCGAGGAGAAGGAGACGGAGTTCGACCAAGCCTCGTTCGGGACGACCGGACTCGAGACCGCGCTCGCTGCGGTGCTCACGTTCGTCGTCGGGAGCGGAGCGATGACGCTGACTGATGCTCTCGAGGCCATGTCGACCCGGCCGGCGCGGATCCTGGGGACGGACGATCACGGCCGGCCGCTCGAGCCGGGAGCGCCGGCAAACGTGGTCGCGTTCGATCCGGCCGCCGAATGGGTCGTAGAGCCGCCGTTCGCGTCGAAGAGCCGGAACAGCGCGTTCCTCGGTAGAACGCTCCGCGGGCGAGTGGTGCACACGATCTATCGTGGAGAGCTGGTCGTGGCCGACGGGAAGGCGCAGCGGTGACGACGCCGGGGCGTCACCGAAAGCGACACGCGTCGGCGGGAACGGCGTGACCGAGGCGCTTCTGGCGCTCGAGGACGGGACGGTGTTCCGAGGCCGGTCGTTCGGCGCGACGGGCGAGGCGTTCGGCGAGGCGGTGTTCAACACCGCGATGTCGGGCTACCAGGAGGTGCTCACGGACCCGTCGTACGCCGGTCAGATCGTGACGATGACCTCGCCGCATCAAGGCAACTACGGGACAAACGCCGAGGACCCCGAGTCGGCGCGGGTACGCGTCGCGGGGTTCGTCGTTCGAGAGGCGTCCCGGCGAGCCTCGAGCTGGCGCGCCACCGGAACGCTCCACGACGAGCTCGCGGATGCGGGCGTCGTCGGGATCGACGAGGTCGACACGCGGCGGGTCACGCTCCGGCTGCGCGAGCGCGGTGCGATGCGATGCGCCGTCTCCACCGAGGACGTCGACCCCGACTCCCTCGTCGAACGGGTCCGCGCGGCGCCCGGCATGGTAGGTGCCGATCTCGCTACAGGCGTGTCGACGACCGAGCGCTACGACGCACGCGACCTGGTCGGACCGGCCTCCTCGGCGCTCGGGCGCGTGTTCCGCGTCGTCGCGTACGACTTCGGTCTGAAGCGCACCATCCTTCGCCGGCTGGCCGACGAAGGGATCGAGGCGAGTGTCGTTCCGGCCGTCACGCCGGCGAGCGAGATCGGAGAGGCGGACGGCGTGCTCCTCTCCAACGGTCCCGGCGATCCGGCCGCGACGCGCTACGGTATCGCGGCCGCGAAGGCCGTGCTCGGACGCGTTCCCGTGTTCGGGATCTGCCTGGGACATCAATTGCTCGCGCTCGCGCTCGGCGGACGCACGTACAAGATGTCCTTCGGCCACCGCGGCGCGAACCAGCCGGTGAGGGACACCCGGACCGGGCGGGTCGAGGTCACAAGCCACAACCACGGGTTCGCCGTCGATCCGGACGGCTGGAGGGGCGAGGCCGACGAGGCAGGGAACATGGGGGGCTCGAGAAGCGAGCGCACCGACCATGGCCCGCGCGTCGTGGAGACCGCGTTCGGCAGCACCGAGCTCACGCACTGGAACCTGAACGACGGCACGCTCGAGGGGCTTCGATGCCTGGACGTTCCGGCGATGTCCGTGCAGTTCCACCCCGAGGCCGCCCCGGGGCCACACGACGCTGGCCACCTGTTCGGGGAGTTCAGGCGGTTGATGGCAGGTGCCTAGGCGGACCGACATCGAACGCATCCTGATCGTGGGATCAGGACCGATCGTCATCGGGCAGGCCTGCGAGTTCGACTACTCGGGTACGCAGGCGTGCAAGGTGCTGCGCCGCGAGCGGTATCACGTGTCGCTCGTGAACTCGAACCCGGCGACCATCATGACGGACCCCGAGTTCGCCGACCGAACCTACGTCGAGCCCCTCACCCCGGAGTCCGTGGCGCGCGTGATCGAGCGGGAACGGCCCGATGCCCTCCTCCCTACGCTGGGCGGGCAGACCGCGCTGAACGTCGCCGTTGCGCTCGCGGAGTCGGGCGAGCTCGACCGGCTCGGCGTCCGACTGATCGGTGCCGGGCTCCACGCGATCCGCCGCGCCGAGGACCGGAGCGGCTTCCGTCGAGCCATGAATGAGGCGGGGCTCGACGTACCGCGTGCGGATACTGCGACAACAGTCGCCGATGCCGTCTCGCTCGGCGACGAGATCGGCTACCCGGTCATCGTTCGGCCGTCGTTCACTCTCGGCGGTGGCGGGAGCGGGTTCGCCGGGGATCGCCCGGAACTCGAACGTTTGGCGTCCCGGGGGCTCGACGTCAGTCCGGTCACCGAGGTCCTGATCGAGGAGTCGATCGCCGGATGGAAGGAGTTCGAGCTGGAGGTCATGCGCGACGGCGCCGACAACGCGGTCGTGATCTGCTCGATCGAGAACATCGACCCGATGGGCGTGCACACCGGAGACTCGATCACCGTCGCGCCGGCGCAAACGCTGACCGATCGCGAGTACCAGCGGATGCGCGACGCCGCGCTCGCGTGTATCCGTGCGATCGGCGTCGAGACGGGTGGGTCGAACGTGCAGTTCGCAGTCGACCCGCGGACGGGTCGGCAGGTGCTGATCGAGATGAACCCCCGCGTGTCGCGCTCGAGCGCCCTCGCGTCGAAGGCGACGGGCTTTCCGATCGCGAAGATCGCCGCGCTCCTCGCCGTCGGGTACACGCTCGACGAGATCACCAACGACATCACCGGTGCGACGCCGGCCGCCTTCGAGCCGTCGCTCGACTATGTCGCCGTGAAGGTGCCACGGTTCGCCTTCGAGAAGTTTCCGGAGGCCGATCCCGTGCTCACGTCGACCATGAAATCGGTCGGCGAGGTGATGGCGGTAGGTCGCACGTTCAAGGAGGCGCTCGGCAAGGGGTGGCGCTCGCTCGAACGCGGCGCGGATCTCGCGGTCCGTGAACCGATCTCGTTGGCGCAGCTCGGCGTGCCGGGGGAACGACGGCTCCACCTGGTCGAAGCGGCGCTTTCGGCAGGGCACTCGGTCGACGAGGTCGCCGTCGCCACCGGGATCGATCCATGGTTCATCGACCAGATCGCACAGGTCGCGGAGCGGGCGCGCGAGCTCGAGAACAGGGAGATCGATTCCGTCGATGCCGCCGAGCTCCGACGCCTCAAACGCGCCGGGCTCTCCGACCGACGGATCGCGACGCTGACCGGCTCGACCGAAGCCGACGTACGGGCGCGCCGAACGGCGCTCGGCGTCCGATCGGTGTTCAAGACCGTCGACACCTGCGCGGGCGAATTCCCCGCGCAAACGCCCTACCACTACTCCGCGTACGAAGAGCAGAGCGAGGTTCAGCCCGCGGAACGCCCACGCGTCGTGATCCTGGGTTCCGGACCGAACCGCATCGGCCAGGGCATCGAGTTCGACTACGCGTGCGTCCACGCCGCCTACGCGCTCCGCGAGGCGGGATACGAGGCGGTGATGGTGAACTCGAACCCCGAGACGGTCTCGACCGACTACGACGCGAGCTCGCGACTGTACTTCGAGCCGGTTTCGACCGAGGACGTGCTCGCGGTGTGCGAGGCGGAGCAGCCGACCGGGGTCATCTGTCAGCTCGGCGGCCAGTCACCCCTGAAGCTCGCCCGCGACGTGGAGGCCGCCGGATTTCGTGTCCTCGGCACACCGCCGTCGGCGATCGACCTGGCGGAAGACCGCGGCAAGTTCGCGGAGCTCCTTCGCGAGCTCGACATCGCAGCGCCGCCGCACGGCCAGGCGCGTGATCCGAATGAGGCCCGCTCGGTCGCGGCGCGGGTCGGCTATCCGGTGCTCGTCCGGCCGTCGTACGTCCTCGGCGGCCGGGCGATGGAGATCGTCTATGGGGAGGAGGAGCTCGAACGATTCGTCGCCACGGCCGTGGAGGCGAGTCCGGAGCATCCCGTGCTGATTGACAGGTTCCTCGAGGGCGCTATCGAGGTCGACGTCGACGCGGTCTCCGACGGCTCCAACGTCTTCGTCGGCGCCGTCATGGAACACATCGAGGAGGCTGGAGTCCACTCTGGGGACAGCTCGTGTCAGATCCCGCCGGCGACGCTGTCGGACGAGGAGCTCGACGAGGTCGAACGCATCGTGTGGACGATCGCGCGAAGGGTGGGCGTCGTCGGGTTGATCAACGTCCAGCTCGCGGTGAAGGACGAGCGAATCTGGGTCCTCGAGGCAAACCCGCGGGCGTCGCGCACGGTGCCGTTCGTCTCGAAGGCCGTCGGCGTTCCGCTCGCGAAGGTGGCGACGCTCGTTCTGCTGGGCAGAACGCTCGACGACCTCGTCGCGGACGGCACGGTTCCGGCGGATCCGCGCCACTATCGGCACGTGCCCTACACGGCGGTGAAGGCCGCGGTCCTTCCGTTCGGTCGGTTCCCCGGCGTGGACACGGTCCTCGGTCCGGAGATGAAGTCGACCGGCGAAGTGATGGGCCTCGACGCCGATCCGGGCCGCGCGCTCGCGAAGGCATTCGTCGCAAGCGGCGCTGCGCTTCCGCGTTCGGGAACGGTGTTCGTCTCGGTCGCCAACCGCGACAAGCGCGCGATAGCGTTCCCGTCTCGGCGCCTTGCCGAGATGGGTTTCGAGCTCCTCGCGACGAAGGGAACGGCCGGGGTGCTCGAGCGCGCCGGCATCCCGGTCACCCGCGTGGCGAAGGTCTCGGAGGGCCGCCGAAGCATCGCCGATCTGATCCGCGAACGCCGCGTCGATCTGGTGATCAACACACCGTTCGGTCGTGGGGCACGGACGGACGGCTACTTCATCCGGACGGCGGCCGTCCAGGCCGGTATCCCGTGCGTGACAACGTTGCCGGGGCTTCTCGCCGCGCTGCGAGGGATCGAGGCGCTTCGGTCCGACGCCTCCGAACCCCGTGCGCTGCAGGAGTTCCATGCCGCGGCGCGCAGCGTCCCGGTGCAGGCGCGCCTGGCCGAGTGGAGCGAGGTCGTCTCGTGAAGCGCGCCCGCGCCGAGGTCCTGAACGCGCGGCGGTTCGGCGTGTATCACTCGATCACGGTGGTGGCGCCGGAGGTGGCGCAGCGTGCCCGGCCCGGCCAGTTCGTCTCGATCGGGATGCCACAGGGGCGTTCGTTCATCTTTCGGCGACAGTTCTCCATCCACGAGGCGTCGCGTCGCGGCGGCTGGGCCGGCACGCTCGAGTTCGTCTTCGACCGCCACGGTTCGGGAACGAGCTGGCTGGCAGGCGTGCGGGTACATGAGTTCCTCGACGTGATCGGCCCGCTCGGCACCGCGTTTGCCTATCCGGCGAAGCTGAACGCGTGCCTCCTCGTGTCCGAGGGTCACGCGTCGGCGCCGATGTACTTCCTCGCACAGGAGCTCCGCGCGCGCGGCAAACGCGTCGACATGATCGTGGGCGCGGAGACGCACGAGCACGTCTTCAAGCCGATCGAAGGCAAGCGGCTGTCGCAGACGTTCTCGATCGTTACCGCCGACGGTAGCCTCGGCGAACGCGGGTCCGTGCTCGACGCGCTCCCCGGGATGCTCGAGACCACGGGAGCCGAGGTGGTGTACGCCGCCGCGCCTCGACCAACGCTCCGGGCGATCGCCGAGATGTGCCTCGAACGCGAGATCCCTTCGCAGATCGCGATCGAAGACGAGATGCCGTGCGGCACCGGCCTCTGCTACACGTGCGCGATCCCGGTGATCCGCAAGGACGGCGGGGGATACGACAACCTTCGCGCGTGCGCGGAAGGTCCTGTGTTCAACCCGGCACGCATCCTGTGGGACCGGTGGATCGGTGACGCATCGGGATCGGCGCCGACTCCTCCCGAGGGATACGCGAAAGTCCGCACGTGGCCCGGATGACGACGAGCGCGCTTGGACAGACGATCGCCGTCGACCTGAACGGCCTGGTCTTCTCGCATCCCGTCCTGGCGGCCTCCGGTTGCTTGTCGACGGGTCGCGACGTTCCGAGCGTGGTCGACGTGCATCGCCTCGCCGGGGTCGTGACGAGGAGCATCACGGTCGCACCGTCGAGAGGTTCGGTGGTGCCTCGTGCGGCCGAGACGGCGTCGGGATTGCTCTCGCACGTCGGCCTGCAGAACCCCGGCGTCGACGAGTTCTTGGCCGAGGACCTCCCACGGCTGGTCCGTGCAAAGGTGCCTGTGATCGCCTCGATCGCGGGAACGCGACTCGACGAGTACGTGCGCCTCACCACCGCGCTCGATCGCCGCCCCGGCATCGTCGCGCTCGAGGTGTACGTGTCGACATCGGACGAGGAGTTCGCCGGCGAACCGTTCCACGGGAGCCCCGAGCGGCTGAACGAGATCGTCGGCGCCGTCGCGCGGATGTCGCGACTGCCGGTGTTCGTGAAGCTTCCGCCCATGCTTCCGGAGCTCGTGGAGACGGCCCGCGTGTGCATTCGCGCCGGGGCCTCGGGGCTCACGCTGATCGACGCCGTGCCCGGGCTTGCCGTCGATGCCGATCGGCTCCAATCCAGGCTTGCCGCGCCGATCGGAGGATTGTCCGGACCGGCCATCAAGCCGATCGCGCTCGCGGCCGTGTATCAAGTTGCCCACGTGATGCCGCGGGTCCCGATCATGGGTGTGGGCGGCGTCTCGACGGCGGCCGACGCCATCGAGTTCCTGCTCGCCGGCGCGTGGGCCGTTCAGGTGGGGACCGCGATGCTCGTGAACCCATCTGCTCCGGTCGAGATCGCACAGGGCATCGCGTCCTACCTCAAGGAGAAGGGGATCTCCTCGCCGGCGGATCTCAGGGGCAGGCTTCGCGTACGAGGCGAACCGGCCGGGGACGCGGCCTCGTGATCCCGCGACCGGCCAATCCGCTCGTCGTGGCGCTCGACACGTCGGACGTCGCGACGGCCGAGGCACTGGCGCGGCGCCTCGGGTCGGAAGTCGCGCTGCTGAAGGTGGGGCTCGAGCTGTTCACCTCGGGCGGCGCCGGCGCGGTCGCGGCTGTCCGCGACAGCCGGCCGGTCCTGCTCGATCTGAAGCTTCACGACATCCCGAACACCGTCGAACGCGCGGCGTTCAACGCGGGTCGAATGGGCGTCGAGATGCTCACGGTTCACGCGCTGGGCGGTGAAGCGATGGTCGCCGGGGCCGTGCGCGGGTCGGCGGACGGGGCGCGCGACGCGGGGTTCGAGCGGCCGCTCGTCGTGGCGATCACGGTCCTTTCGAGTATCGCCGGGGAAGGGCTCGCCTCGCCGGCATCGCTCGCGTTCGAGGCCAAGGCAGCCGGCGCGGACGGCGTCGTCGTATCCGGTGAGGACGTCTCCGTCGTCCGGGAGGTGACGGGCGAGGAATTCTGTCTCGTCGTCCCGGGCATCCGGCCGGCGGGATCGAACGGCCACGACCAGTTTCGGATCCTGACGCCGGAGGAAGCGATCGAAGCCGGAGCCGACTACATCGTCGTCGGTCGACCGATCACGTCGTCGAGTGATCCGGCGGGCGCTGCGCGTGCCATCCTCGGCTCGATCCGCTGACGAACGAAACCGCAGGTGAACGTGCATGCGTCGCCTTGCTGGCGCCGAACGGCCGTGTCTATACTCGCCGGGTTTCCGGCCCCAATGCCAAGATCGCCAAGATCCGAGAAAAGGAGTGCGTATGCCGCTTCCCGTCCTGACGGAGGAACAGCGCAAGCAGGCTCTCGAGAAGGCCGCCGAGGCGCGAAGGAAGCGGGCAGAGCTCAAGGGCCAGCTCAAGTCGGGAAAGCTCACGCTCACCGACGTGCTGTCCCGCGAGGGCGACGACACCGTCGGCAAGATGAAGGTGTCCACGGTTCTGGAGTCGCTCCCGGGCGTGGGGAAGGTCCGGGCGCGGAAGATCATGGAGCGCCTCGATATATCCGCGAGTCGTCGCGTTCGCGGACTCGGCGCGAAGCAGCGCGATTCACTCCTCGGCGAGTTCACCAAGAAGTAGCGCCGCGATCGAACGTCGCGGCATCCTCTACGTCATCGCCGGGCCATCCGGGGTCGGCAAGGGAACCGTCGTTCGGCGGGTGCGCGAGCTCGTTCCGGATGTGACGGTGTCGATCTCCGTCACGACGCGAGCGCCACGCGAGTCGCTGGGGGAGCGGGACGGCGAGCACTACTACTTCGTCGACGCGGCGGAGTTCGACCGGATGATCACCGGGGGCGAGCTGCTCGAATGGGCGGACGTTTTCGGCTCCCGGTACGGGACGCCGGCCGCGCCGATCAGGGAGATCCTGGAGCTCGGCGGGGATGCTCTCCTCGAGATCGACGTGCAGGGCGCGCGCCAGATCAGGGACGCCATGCCGAACGCCGTCCTCGTGTTCCTCGAGCCGCCGTCCCTCGAGGAGCTCGAACGCAGACTCCGGTCGCGGGGCACCGAAGACGACGCCCGTCTCGCCCGTCGACTCCAGAAGGCGAGCTCAGAGCTCGAGCAGCGGGATTGGTTCGACCACGTCGTCGTGAACGACGACGTCGAACGAGCGGCGAAGAGGGTCGCTGCTATCATCGAGGCGTCCCGGACACCACGGGACAACCAATCGCTGGAGGATCCGTGATCGATCCCAAGATCGACGACCTGCTCGCACAGGTCGATTCCAAGTACACGCTGGTCATCCTCGCCGCCAAGCGTGCGCGAGAGATCAATTCGTACTACAACCAGCTCGGGGAGGGCCGCGCGGAGTTCATCCCGCCGCTCGTCGAGACCGGGCTGAAGAACAAGCCGCTCTCGATCGCGCTCGAGGAGATCGCCGACGGCGACATCTCCGCGGAGCGCCCGGAGGAATCCGTCGTCAAGTAGGCCGCCTCCCCCGAGGAGGGTGGGTGCAGGGGTAGCACAGCGAGCGGAGCGAGCGTTGTTCGAACCCCTCGCGAGAAGATGGATACCGTGGAACCGAGCGGCCGTTCCGTCCTGAAGAGTCGGCGGCTCCTGCTCGGCGTCACGGGCGGCATCGCTGCGTACAAGGCATGCGTCCTCACCCGGCTGCTCCGGCTGCGCGGCGCATCGGTGCGGGTCGTGATGACGCGCACCGCGGAACGGTTCGTCGGTCCGGCGACGTTCGCGGCGCTCACCGATCACCGCGTGTACACCGATCTGTTCGACGACGATCCCGGCCACGTCTTGCACGTTCGACTGGCGCATGAGGTAGACATCGTCGTCGTCGCGCCGGCCACGGCGAACGTGATCGCCAAGCTCGCGTTCGGGATCGCCGACGACTTGCTCACGTCGACGTTGCTCGAGGCGCGATGCCCGTTCGTCATCGCCCCGGCGATGCACACGGGCATGTGGGAGCACGAGGCGACGCAGGCCAACATCGCGGCGCTCGCCGAACGCGGAGTCCGGGTGGTCCCACCGGCACGCGGCTCGCTCGCGGCCGGCGACGAGGGTGTCGGACGGATGAGCGAACCCGACGAGATCCTCGCGGTCATCGAAGATGTGCTCTCGCGCGACAAGGACCTCGCCGGTCGTCGCGTCGTCGTCTCGGCCGGTCCGACGTGGGAGCCGATCGATCCCGTTCGGTTCGTGGGGAACCGTTCGACCGGGCGCATGGGGTTCGCCGTGGCCGCTGAGGCATACGGACGGGGCGCCGACGTCACGCTCGTCGTCGGCCCCGGAACGATCGAGCCGCCCGAGGGACCGCGCGTCGTTCGGGTCACGACCGCCGACGAGATGCGTCACGCCGTGTTCGATGCCGCCGAGGGAGCCGACGCGGTCGTCATGGCTGCGGCCGTCGCCGACTTCCGTCCCGAGCGGGCCGCGGGATCCAAGATCAAGAAAGAGGAGGGGGCGCCGAATCTTCGGCTGGTCCCGACACCCGACATCCTCGGCGAGCTGTCGCGACAGGCCGGCGAACGCGTCCTGGTCGGATTCGCCGCCGAAACGGATGACGTCGAAGCGGGTGGTAGGGACAAGCTCGCACGCAAGGGCGTCGACCTGCTCGTCGCGAACCAGGTGGGTCGGGAGGGAACGGGGTTCGGCTCCGAGACGAACCGCGCCGCGATCTTCTCGCGTACCGGCGAGGACGAGCCGCTCCGGGAGTGGTCCAAGCGCGAGCTCGCTGCGGCGATCTGCGACCGGCTCGCGAAGCTCCTCGCGCGATGACGGGAGATCAATACGTCCGTCAGCACAACGTTCGTCGGAGCGCCGGGCGCGTCTGAGGTGGCTGCTATGCTCCGCCGCGTCATGGGCGGGCGCTACCTCTTCTCCTCGGAGTCCGTGACCGAGGGGCATCCCGACAAGCTCGCCGACCAGATCTCCGACGCGGTACTCGACGCCATTCTGTCGGTGGATGCCGACGGCCGCGTCGCCTGCGAGACGCTCGTCACGACCGGTCTCGTCATGGTCGCCGGTGAGATCACGACGTCCGAGTACGTCGACATCCCGCAGGTCGTCCGCGACACGATCATCGATATCGGGTACACGGACGCGAACTTCGGCATCGACGGGCACACGTGCGGCGTCATCACGTCGATCCAGGAGCAGTCGCCGGACATCGCCCGCGGCGTGGACGACGCGCTCGAGCATCGCGAGGGGCACTCCGCCGACGAGCTGGACACGCTCGGGGCCGGCGACCAGGGGATGATGTTCGGATTCGCGTGCCGCGAGACCGACGAGCTGATGCCGTTGCCGATCGCCTTGGCGCATCGCCTGGCCAAGCGCCTCGCCGACGTCCGCAAGGCGGGGGTCGTGCCGTACCTTCGGCCCGACGGCAAGAGTCAGGTCTCGATCGAGTACCGGGGCGGTGTGCCCACGCGGGTCGACACCGTCCTCCTCAGTGCCCAGCACCGCGAGGAGGTGGACGTCGAGACGCTCCTCGCGCCGGACATGAAGGCAGAGGTGATCGATCCGGTCCTGCGCGAGCACGAGATCGACGCCGACGATGTACGGGTCCTGGTGAACCCGACCGGACGGTTCGAGATCGGCGGACCCAAGGCCGACACCGGCCTCACCGGCCGGAAGATCATCGTCGACAGCTACGGAGGGATGGCGCCGCACGGCGGCGGCTGCTTCTCGGGCAAGGACCCGACGAAGGTCGACCGCTCGGCGGCGTACATGGCGAGGTTCGTCGCCAAGAACCTCGTCGCGGCGGGACTCGCCGACCGTCTCCAGATCCAGGTCGCGTACGCGATCGGCACGGCACATCCGGTGTCGTTCGCGATCGACACCTTCGGGACCGAGCAGATCGACCCCGTTCGCATCGTCGACGTCGTTCGGGAGGCGTTCGACTTCCGGCCGGGGGCGATCATCCGCGACCTCGATCTTCGTCGACCGATCTATCGCGAGACCGCCGCGTACGGCCATTTCGGACGGAAGGAGTTCGCGTGGGAGTCGACCGATCGCGCGGATGATCTCCGCCGCGCGCTCGGGTAACGCGGTCGACGCGCCCGCTCCCAGTCCACCCGGGGGGCCGAACGCTCGCCCTTCGGGCTCGCTTCTGCGGCCCCCCGCACCCCCCACGCGGGAACGTTCGGTCGACATCCTCTCGGGTCCGGTCGCGATCTGCGTCGATCGACCCGTGCTCTCGCTCGACCGTCCGTTCACGTACGAGCTCGACGGCGACCTCGGCGGCGGGGTGGGGTCGCTCGTCCAGGTTCCGTTCCACGGCAGGCTCGTCCGGGGATGGGTGCTCGGCCCGACCGACGACGTGCCCGAACGCATGCTGCGCGTGCGTCGCGTCGTCTCGCCCGTTCGGCAGTTCGACGCTTCGATGCTCGAGCTCTGCCGATGGGTGAGCGGGCGTTACGTCGCGCCGCTGGCGTCGGTCATCGTGAGGTCCCACCCGCCGAGGGTTGCGTCGGAGGACTCCCGACCCGGCGTCGCCTACGACGCGCCGCACCTCGACGTTCGATCGGATGTCCTCGCCGGCTACGCCAACGGCGACGCGCTCGCGGCCGCACTCCGGGACGGCACCGGGACGTTCGTCGTGAGGAACGCGCCCGGCGAGGAAGCCGCGATCGCCGTCGAGTGCATCGCCGGCGCACGCGCGGCAGGCAGAACCGCGATCCTCATCGTGCCGGAAGTCGACCCGATGCCAGCGACGGTTGCGGCCGTCCTGGATGCGTTCGGCGACGGCGTCGCAAGTTTCTTCGGTGGCGACAAGCGGTCGCGCTATCGGATGTGGCTCGACATCGCGCGCGGGCGGTATCCGGTCGTCGTCGGCACGCGCTCGGCGGTGTTCGCGCCGCTGCGCGATCTCGGTGTCGTGGTCGTCTCCCGCGAGCAGCACGTACTGCACCGCGAGGAGCGCTCGCCGTACTTTCACGTGCGGGAGGTCGCGGCGGCCCGGGCGAGGATAGACCTGGCGACATGCGTGTTGCTCTCCGTGATGCCGTCGCTCGAGGCGTTGGCACTCGACCACGTCGACATTGAGCCGAGGGAGAGGACGTGGCCGCCCGTCGAAGTGGTGAAGCCGGGACCCGAGGGGCGCGCTCCTCGGTTGGTGGCGTCGTTGCGCTCCGCAATGCGCGCGTTCCTGTACGAGCCGCTGCGAGGATACGGCGTCGCGCGTGTGTGTCGCGCGTGCGGCGAGCCCGTAGCGTGCGCCGCGTGCGGCGGCGCACTCCGCTCGGAGGGGGGAGCGATGCGTTGCGTGGTATGCGGAGCGGACGCACGCTGCCCGAACTGCGGCTCGTCGAACCTCGGCATCGTGCGCGGAGGCGCCGAGCGTGTCGAGGAATGGGCACGCGGCGTCGCGTCGGTTCCTGTGACGCATCTCGCGCCTGGCGAAACGAGCAGGCCCCCGGGCGACGGCGAGGTCGTGGTCGGTGGTATCGACGCGGTGAAGGACTTCGGCGCGCTCGGTCTCGACCTCGTCGGCATCCTGAACGCGGACACGTCGCTCCGCCGCCCGGGCATCGCGGCGCGGGAGCGTGCACTCTCGACGTGGGGGGAGGTCGCCGCATGGGCCGCGCTCAACGGTCGAGTGATCGTGCAGACCACACACCCGAACGACCCCGCGGTGCAGGCGCTCGTCGTCGGCAAACCCGATCGGTTCGCGAGGACGGAGCGCACGCACCTCGAGGAGGCAGGTTTCCCGGTCGGCGCTCCCGTCTTTCGCGTGGTCGGCGGCGTGGAGCTGGAGGGGGAGCTCGGCGCTCTGCCGCACCGAACGATGCTCATCTCGAGCGACGGAGTGCACACGTTATGCTTGGTCGTGCTCGATCCGAGCGATCTGCGTGCGTTCGGCGACGGCGTCCGTCGGCTTGCGGAACGCGGGATCGTCTCGAGGGTCGAGGCCGAGCCGCACCTGTAGGCGGCGGCCTCGTCGAGAAGGAGCGTCGTCGTGACCGTCATCCCGATCCGCACGTTGGGCGACCCCGTCCTGCGCCAGCCCGCGCGTGAGGTGACGGACTTCGACGACGCGCTCCGCCGACTGGCGGACGACCTGTTCGAGACGATGTACGACGCACCCGGGGTCGGCCTTGCCGCGAACCAGGTCGGGCTACAGATCGCGTGCTTTGTCTACGACGACCACGAGGAGCACAAGGGATTCGTCGCGAACCCTCTGCTTTCCGAGCTCGACGGTGAGCAGCTCGAGGACGAGGGGTGTCTGTCGATCCCGGGGCCATATCACCCCACGGCGCGAGCGCTGCGGGTCCGGCTCCGGGGACGTGACCTCGACGGCAACGAACGAGACATCCGCGCCGAGGGCTTGCTCGCACGGATCTTCCAGCACGAGACGGACCACCTGCTCGGGGGCCTGTACATCGACCGTCTGGACGACGAGGGCCGGCGCGACGTCATGCGGCAGCTGCGCGAGCTGGAGCTCGAGCGCGCGAGCGGCGGCGGAACGAGCCGCACCGTCGGCCATCGGGAGCGCGCGCTCGAGTAGCGCATCGCCGTGCAGGCATCCGCGCGGGTCGTGTTCCTCGGCAACGACGCCTGGTCGGTTCCGTCACTGGAGGCACTGGCGGGGTCCCGTCATGAGATCTCGCTCGTCGTCACCGCCGCGGCGAAACCGGCCGGGCGCGGCTCGCGGCCGAGACCGACCGCGGTCGCGACGGCGGCCCGCGACCTCGACCTCCCCCTGGCCGAGGTCGAGACCGCGAAGTCCGGGACCGGATTCGAACGCCTGGTGTCGGCCACGCCCGATGTCCTGGTCGTCGTCGCCTACGGCGAGATCCTGCCCGCCGCCGTCCTGAACGTTCCGGCGATCGCCCCGGTGAACGTGCACTTCTCGTTGCTGCCCGAGCTTCGTGGAGCGAGCCCCGTGCAACACGCCCTGCTGCTCGGTCTGGAACGAACCGGGGTGACGACGATGGTCATGGACGAGGGGCTCGACACGGGACCGGTCCTTCTCCAGCGTGAGGAGCGCATCCTGCCCTCGGACGACGCCGGAACGCTCGGCGATCGGCTCGCGATGGCCGGCGCGGGGGTTCTGGTCGAGACGATCGACGCCCTCGTGACGAACTCGATCACGCCCACGCCGCAGGACGACTCGAAGGCGACGTACGCGCCGAAGCTCCGAGCCGACGATCGAGTCCTCGTTTGGACGGACACGGCGACGGACCTCGTAGATCGATGCCGCGCGCTGTCGCCGGAGCCCGCCGCGACGACGACGTTCCGCGACAGGACGCTCAAGGTGTATCGAGGAGACGCCGTTCACGAGACCGGCGCGCCGGGGGCGATCGTCGCCGTGACGCCGGAGGGACCCGTCGTCGCAACGGGAATGGGTGGGTTCCGTCTGCTCGACGTCGCGCCGGAGGGCCGGAAGCGCATCGGCGGTTCCGACTTCGTCAATGGGTTCCGTCCGCGGGTGGGCGAGCGGCTCGGATGACCGGACGCGGAGGTCGCGGCGCGCGACGTCCGACGCGCGGATCGAACGCCTCACGCGGGAAGCCGCCGGTGGTCGCGGCGCGCGCCGCCACACCGCACTCGCCGACCGCGCGATCCGTCGCGCTCGACGTCATCACGCGCGTGATCGAGGAGGGCGCCTACTCCAACCTCGCGCTCGCACGGACGATCGAGCGAGCCGAGCTCGACCGGCGAGAAGCGACACTCGCCTCGGAGCTCGCGTACGGGACGATCCGGCGGAAGATCTCACTCGACCACGCGCTCGGCCCGCTCCTCGATCGTCCCATCGAGACCGCGCCGAAGCCCGCTCGCTCGCTGGTACGGCTCGGCGCGTATCAACTGCTGTTCACGCGCATCCCCCCTCACGCCGCAGTGTCCACGACGGTGGAGCTCGCGGAGGCGCGTCACCGAGGGTTCGTCAACGCCGTCCTCCGACGCCTGTCGAGCGATCGCGTGCGCTGGCCGAGCGGCGACGACGACGCGTCGATCGCGGTCCGAACCGGCCTCGCCTCGTGGGCCGTTCGAGAGCTCCGGCGGCAGCTGGGCGACGAGACCGAGGCGGCCGCGACGGCGCTCGCCACGTCGGCGCGGACGACGATCCGGACGAACACGTGCCGAACGACGACCGACGAGCTCGAACGCATCCTCCGGAACGCCGGCATCGGCGTCGAGCGCGGCACCGTTCATCCTGATTCCCTGGTGATCTCCTCGGGCGCGCCGTCGTCGCTCCCCGGATTCGAGGACGGATCGTTCGCCGTCCAGGATCAGGCGTCGTCGTTCGTCGTTCGTGCGCTCGACCCGAAACCGGGGGAACGCGTCCTCGACGCGTGTGCCGGCCCGGGTGGCAAGGCCGCGCACGCCGCGTGCCTCGTGCAACCACGTGGCGATCTCGTCGCCGCGGACGCGAACGCGTCGCGTGCACGTCTCGTCGCCTCGACGCTCCAACGCCTCCGCGTGGACGGGCGCGTTCTCGTCCAGGACGCGCGACGGCCGGCCCTGGCGGCGACGTTCGACGCCGTGCTCGTCGACGCGCCCTGTTCCGGACTTGGCTCCACGAGACGCCGGCCCGAGCTCCTGTGGCGCCCTGAGAAGGACGAGCTCTCGTCCCTGGCACGACTGCAGGTGGCCATCGTGGCGGGTGTCGCCGACGTCGTTCGCAGGGGCGGCCGCCTCGTATACAGCGTGTGCACCTTTCCCCGGGCCGAAACCGACGCGGCCTGCGACGCGATCCTCCGGCACCGGCCCGATCTCGAGCCGCTCGAGCTCAGGGGACCGAACGGCCCGGCGGCCCGGATCCGGCTGTGGCCGCATCGGCACGGCTGCGATGCGATGTTCGTCGCGGGGTTTCGTCGCCGAATGACGCCCCACTAGAATCCGCCCCGATGCGCATCGAGGCGACCCCGAGGAGGCACGAAGCCGGCGCAGGCGTAAAGCACGCACCGGCGTGTGCCGACTCCATCTATGTCGCCCTCGCCGAGGTCGACGTCCACCCCCCGCGGAGCGACTGAGAGATGCCCGAGACCATCCTGGTCGTCGACGACGACCCAGATATTGCGCGGTTCGTCGAGGTCAACCTGCGGAGCGCGGGGTACGACGTCTCGGTCGCGTCGGACGGGGAGCAGGCGCTCGAGAAGGCCGCCGCGCTCCGTCCGAACCTCGTCCTGCTCGACGTGATGATGCCGCGGATCGACGGGTTCGAGGTCGCCCAGCGTCTCCGACGGAACCCGCAGACCGCCAGCACCTCGATCATCATGCTCACGGCAAAGGCGCTCTCCACGGACAAGGTATTGGGACTCACCGCCGGCGCGGACGACTACATCATCAAGCCCTTCGACCCGATCGAGCTCCTCGCTCGGGTCAAGGGCACCCTCCGGCGTGCCAAGGAGATGCGGAACCTCTCACCCCTCACGGGACTTCCCGGCAACATCCGGATCCAGGAGGAGATCGAGCGCAACGTCCGCGACGACCGCCCGTTCGCGGTTGTGTACAGCGACCTCGACAACTTCAAGGCGTACAACGACGAGAAGGGGTTCGTTCGCGGCGACCGGTTGATCCAGGCCACTGCGCGGATCATCCAGGACGCGGTCGTAGAGTTCGCTGGGACCGATGGGTTCGTCGGCCACGTCGGGGGCGACGACTTCGTGGCCGTCGTGCCGCCCGGGAGCGCGGAGGACATCGCCAAGCGAATCGTCGAACGCTTCGACGGCGACATCCACGAGTTCTACGAGCGCGAAGACATCAAGCGCGGCTACATCGAGGTCGAGGACCGCAAGGGTGTGATGCAGAAGCTGCCGCTCGCGGGCATCTCGGTGGGGATCGCGACGACCGAGGTTCGCCGGTTCGAGCACTACGGCGAGGCGGTCGCGGTTGCCACCGAGATGAAGCAGTTCGCCAAGCGCGAGCCGCGCTCGTGGTACGCGATCGACCGCCGCAAGATCGACTAGAGGCGATGTTGGGCGGGCTGCGACCCGCCCATCGCGGGCCTATACTTCCGACGAACAGCTCGTCTTCGGGGCGGGGTGCAAGTCCCCACCGGCGGTGAGAGTCCGCGACCTCCCGGGAGCCACTCGGGGGTTGATCCGGTGAGATTCCGGAACCGACCGTGAGAGTCGGGATGGGAGAGGACGGGTGTCGCCTTCGGCGCGCTATGGTCGCCGCGCGACTCCTTTCCTTGGGCATCCGCCTCGGGAAATGGAGTGAACGTTGTCCGACGAGGCGTACATCGGACGAGCGTTGGTGCTCGCCGAACGGGGACGCGGTCTCGTGTCTCCCAACCCGATCGTCGGCGCCGCCGTCGTCTCCGCCTCGGGGAGCGTCGCCGGTGAGGGCTGGCACGAAGGCCCCGGAACCGCACACGCGGAGGTCGTCGCGCTCCGCGAAGCGGGGGAGGCCGCCCGCGGCTCCACGCTCTACACCTCGCTCGAGCCGTGTGTTCACACCGGTCGGACACCACCGTGCGTCGAAGCGATCGTCGCCGCCGGTGTGGCGCGGGTCGTCTCGGCGATGTGCGATCCGAACCCGATCGTCGACGGCCGCGGATTTGCAGAGCTCGAACGGGACGGGGTCGAGGTTCGACACGGCGTCCTGGCAGATGAGGCGGCTCGGCAGAACGAAGCCTTCGTGAAGCACGTTCGAACCGGCCTCCCGTTCGTCACGTGGAAGATGGCGGCGTCGCTCGACGGCAAGGTGGCGGCGCGGGACGGCTCGTCCCGGTGGATCACCGGCGACTCGGCGCGCGCCGACGTGCACCGCCTGCGGGCGTGGTCGGACGCGATCGTCGTCGGCGCCGGTACGGCGCTGATCGACGACCCGTCGCTCACCGTTCGGGAGCCCGGGTACCGGGGGCGGCCACCGCTGCGCGTCCTGGTCGACGGGCGAGGGCGGGTTCCCGCGACGGGAGACCTATTCGACGACGCCGCCCCGACGCTCGTCGCGACGACGGACCTGGCGCCGCCGGAACGCCGTGACGAGTGGGAAGACTCCGGCGCGGAGGTGGTCGTGCTCGCGGCGGAGGGCGATGGAGTGCCGATCGGCGAGCTCGTCTCCCTTCTCGGCAAACGTGACCTGCAGGGTGTGCTGCTCGAAGGTGGACCGACGCTGGCGTTCGCCGCCATCGAGGAGGGCGTGGTCGACAAGGTCGTCTTGTATCTGGCGCCGAAGCTGATCGGCGGGGTGGACGCGCCGACGGTGCTCGGCGGGCGAGGGTTCGCGCCGATCTCGAGCGCCGTGCGCCTCCGCGTTCGATCGTTCAACCCGATCGGCGAGGACCTCAAGGTGGAGGCGGATGTTCACCGGGATCGTTGAGGAGCTCGGCGTCGTGCGCCACGTCGACGGCGCACGAATGACCGTCGGCTGCCGAACGGTGACCGCCGACTCGGAGGTGGGGTCGTCCGTCGCCGTGAACGGCGTGTGCCTGACGGCCGTCGAGCGCTCGGACGCGCACCTTGCGTTCGACCTCTCGGAGGAGACGCTCGGGCGAACCAACTTGTCACGACTCCGAGATGGCGACGGCGTGAACCTCGAGCGTCCGCTGCGACTCGCCGGGCGGCTGGGCGGTCATCTCGTCCAGGGCCACGTCGACGGCGTCGGCGAGATCTGGGGTGTCGAGCCCGACGCCGAGGGCGGCGTCTGGCTCACGGTGCGAACGCCGGCGGAGCTGCGTCGGTTCGTCGTCGAGAAGGGATCGGTGTGCGTCGACGGTGTGAGTCTCACCGTCGCCGCCCTCGACACGGCCGCCTTCTCGGTGGCCCTGATCCCGCACACGCTCGCCGTGACGACGCTCGGCTCCGCGCGACCCGGCGACCTTGTGAACCTGGAGGTGGACGTGATCGCCAAGTACGTCGAGGCGCTGCTCGCTGATAGGACAACGAGCCAAGCGAGCGTTGTGCGGCCGGCGCGAGAGGGGAGGACCGCATGACAGAGATGCCCGACCGAGTGGATCCGGCGCGCCCGATGACGGCAGCGAACGTGGTCGGAACCTCGGGACACGGCACCGGCGCGTTCTCGACCATCCCGGAGGCCCTGGACGACATCCGGCAGGGGAAGATCGTGATCGTCGTCGACGACGCCGATCGCGAGAACGAAGGCGACTTCGTGATGGCCGCCGAGAAGGTCACGCCGGAAGCGATCAACTTCATGGTGACGCACGGCCGGGGGATCGTCTGCATGCCGGTGACCCAGCAGCGGTTGGAGGAGCTCCGGATCCCGTTGATGGTTTCCAAGAACAACGAGAGCCACGGCACCGCGTTCGCCGTATCGATCGACATCCGAGGAAGGACGACGACGGGCACGAGCGCATTCGACCGGGCCGAGACGGTCCGTTCGGTCGCCGAACCCAACCTGAGATCCGACGACGTTCGCATGCCCGGTCACGTGTTCCCGCTGATGGCGCAGGAGGGCGGGGTGCTTCGGCGTGCCGGTCACACCGAGGCGGCCGTGGATCTCGCGCGGCTCGCCGGCCTGTACCCGGCGGGGGCGTTGTGCGAGGTGCTGCACACCGACGGCACGATGGCGCGGCTGCCGGAGCTCGTCCGCGTCGCGAACGACCACGACCTCAAGATCATCTCGATCGCCGACCTGATCGAGTACCGGCGGCGTCGGGAGCAGCTCGTGGATCGCACTGCCGAAGCGGTCATCCCCACGGAGCACGGCGAGTTCACGGCGTACACGTACGAGAACCTCGTCGACGGGCGCGTTCACGTCGCGCTCGTCCTCGGCGAGGTCGGCGACGGTGAGCGGATCCTCGTCCGCGTACATTCGGAATGCCTCACGGGGGACGTGTTCGCGTCGCTCCGATGCGACTGCGGCGAACAGCTCCGCTCCGCGATCGAGCAGATCGGAGAAGACGGTCGCGGCGTCGTTCTGTACATACGAGGCCACGAGGGCCGGGCGATCGGCCTCACCCACAAGCTCCGGGCGTACCAGCTCCAGGAGCGAGGGCGCGACACCGTCGAAGCGAACGTGGAGCTTGGGTTCCCTGCCGATCCACGCGACTATGGCATCGGCGCGCAGATCCTCGTCGACCTCGGCGTTCGAAGCATGCGGCTCCTCACCAACAATCCCTCCAAGCGCGCGGGCCTTGAGGGATACGGGCTGTCGATCGTCGAGCGCGTTCCGCTCGAGACGCACCCGAACGCTCGCAACATCGAGTATCTGCGGACGAAGCGCGAGAAGCTCGGTCACCTGCTCGACGGGCTCGAGACCCTGGGCGCCGAGGAGGTCAGGTGAGAGAGATCCGCGGGGAGTTCCTGGCCCGTGGTCGACGGTTCGCGCTCGTCGTCTCCAGGTTCAACGAGATCGTTACCGGCAAGCTGCTCGCCGGCGCGATCGAATGCCTCCGCGCGCACGGCGTCGACGAAGATGACGTGGTCGTCGCGTGGGTTCCTGGCGCCTTCGAGCTGCCGACTGCGGCTCGGCGTGCGGCAGCGTCTGGGTACGACGCCGTGATCTGTCTCGGTGCCGTGATCCGCGGCGAGACCGCGCATTTCGAGCACGTCGCCGGGCAGGCGGCGAACGGCATCCGAGCCGCCGCCGACGAGACCGGGGTGCCGGTCATCTTCGGCGTCCTCACGACCGACACGTTCGAGCAGGCGATGGACCGCTCGGGCGGAAAGCACGGAAACAAAGGCTGGGACGCGGCGATGGCGGCCATGGAGACGGCATCCGTCCTCGAGCAGTTCCCGAAGGAAGCGGGCGGATGATCGTCGACAAGCCGTGGGGCAAGGTCGTCACCTACGCGCTCAACCAGCCGAGCTCCGTACGTGTGATCACGGTCGAGTCCGGACAGGAGACGAGCGTTCACTACCATCAGATGCGCGACGAGATGTGGATCGTGCTCGACCCGGGATTGACCGTCCAGATCGGAAACAAGGTGGTCGAGGCGACGCCCGGCGAGGAGTTCATCGTCTCCGCCGAGACGACGCACCGCATCACCAACCATGGTGACGCTCGTGGGCGCGTGCTCGAGATCGCTTACGGCTACACCACCGAGGACGACACGCTCCGCCTCGAGGATGACTACGGACGCTCCCTCCAACCGGACTGGTGATGGCGTCGCCTGTGCCGTGAACTCCCTCCGTCCTGTGGGCGCGAACGGATTGAGCGCGTCGAAGGGCCGTGCTAGGCTCCGCGCCGCCGCCGCGCTCGAGCAGCGCGCGACGCGAGGCACGCAACAGGAGGCATCGGTTGGCAGAGCACGGCACCGTCAAGTGGTTCAGCAACGAGAAGGGCTTCGGTTTCATCTCGCGTGAAGGTCAGGACGACGTGTTCGTTCACTTCTCCGCGATCCAGGGCGAGGGATACCGCTCGCTCACCGAGGGTCAGGCGGTCGAGTTCGACGTCGTCGACGGCCCCAAGGGCAAGCAGGCCGCCAACGTTCGGCCCGTCTAGATTCGGCACGCGCGGCGGTTCCGAACCTCGACACCCCACGGACCCGCACCTATACTTTTCCGCAGCGGTTCGCCGTGTTCCACCGGAGGCACCGGGATGCGCCCGGTGCCTTTTCATCGGACGGGAGGTGATGCGGGGTCTCGGCTGATCCACGGATAAACGACCGGATCCGATCGGCGCAAGTGCGTCTGGTGGGTCCGGACGGAGCCCAGATCGGCATCGTCTCCACGCAGGAGGCGCTGCGGCAGGCCCAGGAGCTCGATCTCGACCTCGTCGAGGTCGCGCCGCAGGCGAACCCGCCCGTCGCGAGGATCATGGATTACGGCAAGTTCAAGTACGAACGCGACATCCGGCTGAAGGAAGCGCGAAAGAAGCAGGCCAGGGTCGAGGTCAAGGAGATCAAGTTCCGGCCGAAGATCGACCCACACGACTACGAGACCAAGAAGGGCCACGTCGTCCGGTTCCTGAAGGCGGGCGCGCGGGTCAAGGTGACGATCATGTTCCGGGGGCGGGAGATGGCCCACACGGAGCTCGGGCGACGGATCCTGGACAGGTTGGTCGGCGACCTTGGCGACATGGCCACGGTGGAGGCAACACCCAAGCAGGACGGACGCAACATGGTGATGGTGATCGCGCCGACGAAGAAGCACGCCGAGCAACGGAGCGCCGCGAGGCCCGCGGCTGCACCGGCGCCCGAACCAGAGGGAACCCGAACATGAAACAGAAGACGCATCGGGCTGCTGCCAAGCGGTTCCGCATCACGCGGACGGGCAAGATCCTTCATCGCAAGGCGACGGGCAACCACATGCTGACGAAGAAGCGGAGCAACCGGCGCCGCCGCGTCGAGGGGATGGCCTCGGTGACGGCAGAACGCACGAACATCCGCCGGCTGCTCGGGAAGTAGGGGACGGATGGCACGCGTCAAGCGTTCGGTCCACGCCAAGAAGAAGCGCCGCGAGGTGCTTCGCAAGGCCAAGGGCTACTTCGGCTCCCGTTCGCGGCGGTACCGGATGGCCAAGGAGCAGCTGTTGCACTCCGGGCAGTACGCGTATCGCGACCGCCGTGACCGCAAGGGCCAGTTCCGCAGGCTGTGGATCGCCCGGATCGGCGCGGGCGCGCGCCAGAACGGGCTCTCGTACTCGCAGCTGATCCACGGGCTTCAGCGCGCCGGCGTCGAGCTGGACCGCAAGGCGCTCGCCGACCTCGCCGTGCACGACCCGTCGGCGTTCGCGCAGCTGGTTCAGACGGCCAGGGACGCGCTCGCCGCCTGAGCTCGGCCGAGTCCCGGGATCGCGGCGACGGTTCCCGGTCGCGCGGGAGCGGCCCGCTAGGATTCCCCGTCGGCAGCGGTTCGGCCCTGGGGAACGCGTGATCACCTCGATCCGAAACGAGCGGGTCGCCGCCGCGCTCCGCCTGAAGAAACGGGCCTTCCGGGAACGCGAACGGTGCTTCCTGGTTGAGGGCGCTCAGGCCGTCGGCGAGGCGCTTTCGAACCAGCCCGGCCTCATCAGGCTGTACCACTCCGACCCCGACCACCCGCTCGTCGAACGCGCTCGTCGGTCCGGGGTCGAGCTCGTGCACGTGAGTGAGACGCTTGTCGAGCGGCTGACGTCGACGGTGACACCCCAGGCGCTCGTCGGCATCGCGCCGTTCGTGGATTTCGAGCTCGCGTCGATCGGCGAGCCGGAAAGGTGCGTCGCCGTGTTGCACGCTGTCCGAGATCCCGGCAACGCAGGGACCGTCGTGCGATCCGCCGACGCAGCCGGCGCAGATGGCGTCGTGTTCACGTCGGGATCCGTCGACGTGTACAACCCGAAGACGGTGCGCGCGACCGCGGGGTCGCTGTTCCACCTGCCGATCGTTCGAGGCGTCGAGACGGATGCCGCGATCGGCCTCCTGCGCGATCGCGGCATGCGCGTGCTGGCCATGGATAGTTCCGGCGACACCGACCTGTACGAGCTCGACCTGACCGATCCGGTGGCGTTCGTCTTCGGGAACGAGGCGTGGGGACTCCCGATGGAGATCGCCGAGCTCGCGGACGCGACCGTTCGCGTTCCGATCGCCGGGCGCGCCGAGTCGCTCAACCTCGCCGCCGCGGCGACGATCTGCCTGTTCGAGCGGGCGAGACACCAGCGAGAGGGTCGTCGCGCCGTCCTTGAGACGATCGTCGCGGCCGCCGCGCACGACATCCGCTCGCCGCTCACCGCGATGAAGGGGTTCGGTCACGCGCTCGCGACGCGATGGGATCAGATGACCGAAGAGGAACGCACGTTGATGCTGACGGGGATCGTCTACGACACCGACCGGCTGAACGCAATCCTCCGCCAGCTCGTCGACGCCGCGCGCCTGGCGGCAGGTTCGCTCGACCTGTATCCGGAGCGAACGGACCTGGGCAGGCTCGTCCGGCAGGTCGCGGAGTCGCTCGGGCGTGACCCGGAGCACCCACCGATCGAGTGGAAGCACGGCGAGGTAGAGGCATTCGTCGACGGCGATCGGCTGCGGCTGGTGCTCGAGGCGTTCATCGAGTCGGTCGTGTGGTGGACCAACGACGGTCCCGTGTCCGTCGAGGCGGCCATGCGTGAAGGCCGACTCGTCCTCACCGTGTCGCGGGGAGGTACCGACCTCGGGCAGGACGAGGCGGAGCGGCTCTTTCGGCCCCGCGCGCCGGGCGCCGGCACCGGCAGCAAGATCGGGCTGTTCGTCGCGCTCGGCATCGCCGAGGCGCAAGGAGGAACCGCCGAGGTCCGGGCGGACGAGCGTCTGTCGTTCATCCTCGACGTGCCGGTCGCGGTACAGGGGTTCTCGGACCGAAGCGACGGCTAGACTCGCCGGACCATGGACTCGAACGAGGCGCGTTCGATCGCCGACGCCGAGCTCGAGCGCGGCCTCGGTTCGTTCGCCGCAGCGGACTCGATCGACGAGCTCGAAGCGGCGAAGACCGCAATCCTGGGGCGTAAGAGTCGCCTCTCAGATGTTCAGAGGTCAATCGGATCGGTGTCGCGCGAGGAGCGCGGCGAGCTCGGCAAGCGCGTCAACGAGGTGTTCGCCGACCTCCGGAGCGCATACGACGCGCGCCGAACCGAGCTCGAGCTGGCCGGCGCAGAGATCCTCGACGCCGATGCCGTCGACGTGACGCTCCCCGGCAGACGACCGCGTCCCGGATCGCTCCATCCACTCACGCTGGTCGAGCAGCGAATGGTCCACATCTTCACGCGGATGGGCTATCGCGTCGCGGAGGGGCCCGAGGTCGAGGACGAATGGCACAACTTCGAAGCCCTCAACATCCCGGCCGATCACCCCGCCCGCACGTTGAAGGATTCGCTGTACGTCGACGTCGATGCGCTGCTGCTGCGGACCGAGACGAGCGCCGTGCAGATCCGAACGATGCAATCGCAGGAGCCCCCCGTGTACATCGTGGCGCCCGGGCGCGTGTACCGACGCGAGGCGCACGATGCGACGCACAGCTCGGTGTTCCATCAGTTGGAGGGGCTTGCCGTCGACGAGGGCATCACGTTCGCGGATCTGAAGGGGACGCTCCACGCGTTTGCGAAGGAGATGTTCGGATCGGACGTGCGCGTCCGGATGAAGCCCGACTACTTCCCGTTTGTCGAGCCCGGATGCGATCTCGCGGTGTCCTGCTTCGTGTGTGGAGGCACCGGGTGCTCGGTCTGCGGCAACGGATGGCTCGAGCTCCTCGGCGCCGGAATGGTGCATCCGAAGGTCCTGGAGAACGGTGGCTACGACTCGGAGCGGTACACGGGGTTCGCGTTCGGGATCGGGATCGAGCGGGTGGCGATGCTCCTGTACGGCGTGAACGACCTGCGTCTGTTCACCGAGGGCGACGTCCGGTTCCTCCAGCAGTTCGAGGGCGCCGTGTGAGGATTTTCGTGCCGTGGCTGCGCGATCTCTGTCCGACGGAGCTCGATGCCGAGGAGCTCGCGGAGCTTCTCACCAGCAAGGGCGCCGAGGTCGAATCGATCGACCGGCCCTGGCGAAGGCTTTCCGGCGTGGTCGTCGCGCGCGTCGTCGAGGTGCGCGACCACCCCAACAGCGACACGCTCTGCGTGGCGCGCGTGCAGATCGGCTCCGGAGAGCTCGAGGTCGTCGTGGGCGTCCGGAACATGCAGCCGGGCGATCTGGTGCCGCTCGCGCCGCCGGGGTCACGGGTGCCGGCGCTGCCCCAGCCGCTGGGGGCGCGAGAGATCCGCGGCGTCGTGTCGAACGGAATGCTGTGCGCACCGGACGAACTTGCCATCTCGCCGTCACACGATGGAATCCTGATCCTGCCGGCGGACCTCGAGCCCGGGGCGGACGTCGCGGCCACCTTCGGCCTCTCCGGTGAGGTCCTCGACGTCGAGGTCACGCCGAATCGAGGGGACCTTCTCTCGGTGATCGGGGTCGCCAGGGAGGTCGCGGCGGCGACGGGTACGCCGCTCATTGCGCCGAACGTGCGTGTCGACGAGGCCGACGAAACCGTCGAGGGCGTAGCGACCATCGAGATCCACGACCTCGACCGGTGCCCGCGGTATCGCGCGCGGATCCTGCGCGACGTTCGGGACGTCACCGCGCCGATTGCCGCGCAGGCACGTCTCACCGCATCCGGGATGCGGCCGATCTCTGCGGCGGTCGACGCGACGAACTATGCGATGCTCGAGATCGGACAGCCGCTCCACCCGTTCGACCTGTCACTGCTGAAGGGACCGGGCATCGTTGTCCGTCGGGCGAGGCAGGGCGAACGCATGATCACCCTCGACGGCGTCGAGCGGACGTTCACCGACGACGACCTGTTGATCTGCGACGCGGAGCGTCCGGTCGGCGTAGGTGGCGTGATGGGAGGCGAGCTCGCGGAGATCTCGCCCTCGACGACCGACGTCCTGCTCGAAGCCGCTTCGTTTCAGCGTGAGGGAATCCAGCGGACGAGACGCCGCCTCGCGCTCTCGACGGAGGCGTCGACGCGGTTCGAGCGAGGTGTCGATCCCGAGGCCGTGGTGACGGGAGGGGATCGTGCGTGCCGGCTGATGGTCGAGTGGTGCGACGCCTCGGTGCTCCGCGGAGCGCTCGACGTCGGCGACCCGCCGAGACGGCGATGGGTCTCGATGCGGGCGTCCCGCTCGTCGGCGATCATCGGATACGAGGTCTCCGTGTCCGATGCCGAGGCTGTCTTCGACCGGCTCGGGATGGCCCACGACCGAGCGGACGAGGACACGATCCGCGTCGAGGCGCCCGGGTACCGCTTCGACCTGGAGCGTGAGGTCGATCTCATCGAAGAGGTCGTGCGCGTACAGGGGTACGACCGCGTCGGCTCGACGCTTCCCGCGATCAGGCAGCCGGGCGGCGTTCCCGAGCGATACGCGTTCGTCGATCGGATCCGTATCGCGATGACCCGCGCCGGGCTTCGCGAGGTACGCCTGATGCCGTTCCTCTCCGACAAGGAGCTCCGGCTGTTCGGAGGCGGAGACGCCGTTCGGGTCACCAACCCCTTGCAGGCGGATGACGGGCTGTTGAGAACGCAGCTCCTTCCGGGACTGCTTCGGGTTGCCAGGCGGAACACGTACCGCCAGGTGCGGCAGGTCGCGATCTTTGAGGTGAGCCCGCGTTTCCGCCTCGTCTCAGGCGCGGTCGACGAACGGCCGAGCGTCGCGTTCGTGATGATCGGCAGCGCCGACGAGTCATGGCACACCGCGCGGCGCGAGTTCGATGTCTTCGACGCGAAGGGAGTCGTCGAGGAGCTGCTTGCGGCGGTCGGCGTCGCATGGACGGCGGGTGACCGAGCGGGTGCTCCCTTCCATCCGGGCAGGTCCGCGTACGTCGTTGCCGGCGCGAAGACGGTCGGCGTGTTCGGCGAGCTGCACCCGTCGGTCGCGGCCGCGTTCGATCTCACCGGGCGGGTCGCTGTCGGTGAGCTCGACGTCGATGCGATCGCCGATCGCGCGACGGACATGCCTCAGGTGAGCGACGTGCCGCGCTTCCCGCCGGTGCGCCGCGACCTGGCGTTCGTCGTCGACGCTTCGACGGAAGCCGGCCGATTGCACGCGGCGCTCGAGGAGGCCGGCGGCGACCTCGTCGACTCGGTCGTCCTGTTCGACGTCCACGCGGGGCGGCCTCTGCCCGACGGCAAGAAGAGCCTGGCCTTCTCGGTCGACCTTCGTGCGTCGGATCGGACCCTCACCGACGCCGAAGCCAACGACGTCGTCGCGGCGATCGCCGAGCGGCTGGCGCGCGATTTCGGCGCCGAACTGCGCTCGTCGTAGCCCGTCCGAGCAGCGGAAACCGGCCCGGGCATAGACTTGTCCGATGGAACGCGACGTACTGTCCGTCGATGACCTCTCATCCGAGGAGGTCACGCGCCTCCTCGACCTCGCCCAGAAGGTCAAGGCACATCCGGGCGATTACGGCGAAGCGCTCAAGGGCCGCTCCGTGGCGCTGATCTTCGAGAAGCCGTCCACCCGGACACGCGTGTCGTTCGAGCTCGCCGTTGCCGCGACCGGAGGGCACGCCGTGACGCTCTCGGCATCCGAGCTGCAGCTCGGGCGGGGCGAGACGATCGAGGACACGGGCCGCGTCCTGTCGCGCTACGTCGACGCGATCGTCCTTCGCACGTTCGAGCAGGAGCGGCTCGAGGTACTCGCGCGCGCCGCGTCGGTTCCCGTGATCAACGCGCTCTCGGACTTCGAGCACCCGTGCCAGTGCCTGGCAGACCTGCTCACGGTCCGCGAGGTCAAGGGCGAGCTCGCGGGTCGAACGCTGACGTTTCTCGGCGACGGCAACAACGTCGCGCACTCGCTGCTGCTCGGCGGGGCGAAGACCGGCATGAACATTCGCGTCGCCACGCCGCGCGGGTTCGAGCCCATTCCGTTGATCGTCCAGCGCGCCACCGAGATCGCATCGGAGACCCGGGGGAGCGTCCTCACGACGCACGACGCACGTGAGGCGTGCGCGGGCGCCGACGTCCTGTACACGGACGTGTGGGCGAGCATGGGCCAGGAGTCAGAGGCGAGCGAGCGAGCGCTCGTGTTCCAGGCGTATCAGCTCGACGCCGAGAAGGTGTCGCTCGGACGACCGGACGTCACCGTGCTGCACTGCCTTCCCGCGCACCGTGGCCATGAGATCACCGCCGAGGTGATCGACGGTCCGCATTCGGCCGTGTGGGATCAGGCCGAGAACCGTCTGCACACGCAGAAGGCGCTGCTGCTTTGGCTCCTCGGCGCCGCCTGAACGAGGGCTGACGGTGCCGCGCGCGAACGACGCGGTCGAGGCCGTGCTCCTGGAGTACGCCGACCTGCTCGCGATCCTGTCCGAGGACAGGTTCAAGCCGCGTTCGTACGAGAAGGCCGCGCGCGCCGTCGGCGGGTACCACGCCGACATCGGGACGCTCGAGCCCGCTGAGATCCTGAAGATCCCCAACGTCGGCAAGTCGATCGCCGAGAAGATCCAGGAGTTCCTGCGCGAGGGAACGATGGAGGCGCTCGAGAGCCTGCGCGCGAAGATCCCGCCGGGCGTTCGGGACATCATCGCCGTCCCCGGCGTGGGACCGAAGAAGGCGATGATCCTGTACCAGGACCTGGGCATCGCGAACATCGACGACCTTCGGGCGGCCGTCGAGAGCGGCCGGATCGCCGAGCTGAAGGGGTTCGGCGCCCGGACCGAGTCGAACATCCGTCGTGGCCTCGAGCGGCTCCAGCAGCAGACCGGTCGCGCCCTCGCCTCCGTCGCCATGGACCTCGCGGAGGACTTCATCGAGCGCATCCGCTCGAACGTCGACGTCGAGCGGATCGACTACGCGGGATCACTCCGCAGGATGGTCGAGACGATCGGCGACGTCGATCTCCTCGTGGCGAGCGACGACCCGGTGCCGGTGATGGATGCCTTCACCGGCATCGGCATCGTCGAACGCGTTCTCGCCAAGGGCGAGGCCAAGGCGAGCGTGCTGACGCAGCAGGGGCTTCAGGTCGACCTCCGCGTGGTCCCCGCTGAGGCGTGGGGCGCCGCGATGATCTACTTCACCGGGTCCAAGGCGCACAACATCCGCATCCGCGAGATGGCCGTTCGCAAGGGCCTGAAGCTGAACGAGTACGGGCTGTTCGACGCGAAGTCCGGCACCCTGATCGTCGCCGAGACGGAGCAGGAGGTGTACGAGCGACTCGGCCTCCCGTGGATCCCTCCGACGATGCGCGAGGACCGGGGCGAGGTCGAGGCCGCCCTCGACGGTTCCCTTCCGGACGTTGTAACGCAGAAGCAGATTCGCGGAGACCTCCATACCCACACGAACCTGACCGACGGGCTCGCGCCCCTCGAGCAGATGCTCGAGACGGCCTCAGCGATGAAGTACGCGTACTATGCGGTCACCGATCATGCGCCGAACCTGTTCATGCAGCGGATGACGGACGAGAAGATGCTCGCCCAACGCGAGCGGCTGCGAGAGCTCCAACCCAAGTATCCGAAGATGACCTTGCTCCACGGCGCGGAGCTGAACATCGACCCCGAGGGCAATGTCGACTGGGGACCCGAGTTCCTCGACGAGTTCGACGTGCGCGTCGCGTCCGTGCACTCGATGTTCGGACAATCGAAGGACGAGATGACCAGGCGGATCGTCCGGGCGATGGAGAACCCATACGTGAACGTGATCGGCCACCCCACCACGCGCAAGATCAACCAGCGACAGCCCGTCGAGTTCGACGTCGACGAGGTCTTCGCGGCCGCCGCGCGGACGGGGACGGCGCTCGAGGTGAACGCCTACCCCGACCGGCTCGATCTCAAGGACGAGCACATCATGTGGGCCAAGCGCTACGGCGTGAAGTTTGCCGTGGACACGGACTCACACGCGACCACGCACCTCGACCACATGAGGTATGGCGTCGCCATGGCGCAGCGCGGGTGGCTGACGAAGGACGATGTGATCAACGCGTGGCCGCTCGGCAAGTTGCGGACGTTCATGCGGAAGGGCCGGTGAGGCTCGGCGGCAGACTGCCGCGAGCGTTCTTCGCGCGGCCGTCGACGGAGGTGGCGCCCGACCTGCTCGGGCGGGTCCTCGTCCGAATCCTTCCCGACGGGAAGCGCCTCGCCGCACGCCTGGTCGAGGTCGAGGCGTACGGGCCGAACGACCCCGCGAGCCACGCGTTCCGCGGTCCGACGCCGCGCAACCTGGTGATGTTCGGCCCGCCCGGCCACCTGTACGTGTACTTCACCTACGGCATGCACTTCTGCTCGAACGTCGTCACCGGCGCCGACGGCGTAGGGAGCGCCGTGCTCCTCCGCGCCGCCGAACCGCTCGAGGGCGTCGATGCGATGGCGGTGCGCCGCGGCGTCGACGCGCCGACGTTGCTCTGCTCCGGCCCGGGACGGCTGACGCAAGCGCTGGGCATCTCCCGGCCGGAGAACGGCGCCGATCTCGTTCGAGATGCTTCGGTGCAGCTCCGGATGGGCGATCCCGTTGCACCTCGATCGATCGCGCGGAGCACGCGCGTCGGCCTGAACGTCGGGACGGAACGCCGGTGGCGCTTCTACGAGGCGGGAAGCGCTTTCGTTTCTCGAGGGCGACCGTCGGTGCCGGAAGCGGTCAGGGGTTCGCGTAGATCGTGACGGTCGATCCCGACGGGACCTCGCCGGTCGGCGACTGCGCCCAGACGACGCCCGGGCGGGCGTCGCACCCGGGGTCGCATCGCTCGCGAACGACCGCGACCTCGAAGCCTTCCTGACGAAGCCTGGCCGACGCCGCGCCCTCCTGAGTGCCGACGACGTTCGGAACCACAACCGTCTGGGGCTGGGGATCTCCGCGTGCGACCGTGATCGTCACGGTTCCGGTCTGGATCAGGCGGCCGCCGCCCGCCGGCTCCTGACCGACCACGGTGCCCTCCGGCTGGTTCGACCCGTCGGTGTACTCGACGGCGATGTTGAATCCGGAGCCGCGTAACGTCGAGATCGCCGCGTCCTTCTGCAGACCGACGACCGAGGGGATCACGAGCTGCTGGTACGAGTCCGGTTCGTCGCAGACCTGCATCTCCGGCTCCGAACCCGCCGCGTACTGCACCGTGTCGACCACCTGCGGCGGTGTGTACTCGTTGGCGAGACACCCGCGCGAGACGTCGACGCGTAACGTGATGTAGTTCACCACGGGCGCGATGGGGAACTCCCGTTCGGGCATGTTCGCCGTCGCGGCGACCATGAACGCGCGCCAGATCAGCGCGGGCCACGTTCCGCCGTACACGATCGAGATGCGCACGTTGCCGCAGCACATCGGGATCTGCCCCTGGGGGAACCCGATCCACACTGCCGTGGTGAGTTGCGGAACCGAGCCGACGAACCAGGCGTCGCTCGCGTTCTGGGCGGTCCCGGTCTTGCCGAACTGCGGCCGCCCGATGTTCGCGGCGGTGCCGGTCCCCGACGTCACGGTTCCCTTCAGGATGTCGACGGCCTCCTGCGCGATCGCCGGCTCGACGGCTTCTTTCGGGTTCGGGCGGGCGTGGTAGAGAAGCTCGCCGTCGCGAGTCGTGATCGAGATCACCGGCGTCGGCTGCACGTGCAGTCCGGTGTACGCGAGGGTCCCGAAGCCCGAGGCCATCTCGAGCGTGCTGACCTCGTTCACGCCGAGGACGGCCGACGGCACCGGCGCGAGCGGGGTATTCGGCTCGGTCGTCCGGGGGCAGCACCGGATCCCCATGCGAACGGCCGCCTCGACGGTGCGCTCCGCGCCGACATACGCGTTGCCGCCGCCCATCTCCGCGAGCAGGTTCGCGTACGCGATGTTGACGGAGTTCCGCGTCGCCGTCTCGAGCGTGATCGTTCCGTACCCGCTGCCCTCCGCATTCTTGGGCCGCCAGAAGGTGCCTTCGTGGAGCGGGATGCTCGCCGACGATCCGTTCAGCGTCGTGTTCCGCGTCAGGCCGCTCTCGAGCGCCGCGACGAGAGCGAACGGCTTGAACGCCGAGCCCGCCTGCCGCCCGGTGCTGCCTCCGGTGGCGAGGTTGATCCTGGCGAACCGATCACCGGCGTCCCAGTAATCACGACCACCGACCATGGCGCGGACGTATCCGGTACGCGGATCGAGCGCAGTGAGTGCTGAGTACGGATCGCTCGGGGACGTCAGGACGGACTCGATCGCGCGCTCCGCGGCCGCTTGCATCCGCGGATCCAACGTCGTGACGATCCGAAGACCGCCCTTGAACAGTAGGTTGTACCGCTCCTCCTGCGTCTCGCCGAAGCGAGGGTTCGACAGGAACCACTCTTTGACGTAGTCGAGGAAGTACGGCCCGATGAACGGCTTGCCGTCGTCCTCGTTCATGTTGAGTTCGACGCGAGCTCGCCGTGCCCGCTCGTAGTGGGCCGGGCCGATCATCTCCAGGTTGAACATCCGAGTGAGAACGCGGTTCCGCCGGTTGCGGCCGCGACCCTCGTGCGTCACCGGGTCGTACGTCACCGGGGCCGCGATCATGCCGGCGAGGAGCGCCGCTTCGCCGAGCGTCAGATCCAGCGGCTCCTTGTCGAAGTAGGTGCGCGCCGCGGCCATGACGCCGTACGCGCCGTTGCCGAAGTAGATCGTGTTCAGATACTTCGTGAGGATCTGTTCCTTCGTGAATCGGTGCTCCATCTGCCAGGCGAGGTACGCCTCGTTGATCTTTCGGTTCAACGTGGTCTCGTCGCTCAGATAAACCTGCTTCACGAGCTGCTGTGTGATCGTGGACCCGCCCTCCACGACGCGGCCTCTCGTCGCGTCGACGTATGCAGCTCGAAGCACGGCACGGAGATCGAGGCCTGCGTGATCGTAGAACCGCTGGTCCTCGATGGCGATGACGGCGTTGCGAACGACGTCGGGGATGCGCCGAGCGCGCACGACCACGCGGTCTTCGCCGGCATGGAGCCGGGTGATCAGCTGGCCGTTCGAGGCATAGACGAACGAGGTCTGCGACAGCTCGGCCGCTTCCTGGCGTGCCTCTCGCAACGTCGGGAGGTCGCAGGCAGTGGCGAGCAGTAGGACCAACAGCGCAGTCGCACCGAACCGCGCGCGGAACGTGACTCCAAACGGCCGGCTGTACGTCGTGCCGATGTGCGCCCGGCGACGCCCGCCGAACCGGGTCGTCCAGAACGTGCCGGCCATGGGACAGAAATCTTCCCACGGCGCCGAAGTTCCCACTGCTAGCATCGCCACGCGCATGGGGGGGCGGGGGCCCAAGAAGTGAGCGAGCAGGAGCGAGCGAACGTGGCCCCAGCTCGAAGCGGTCCATCAGACCTCGATGCGCTCCTCACCGGACCCGCAGAGGTCATTCCCGACAGGGGTCTCGAGGACAAGCTCGCGCTCGGCCGGCCGCTTCGCGTCAAGCTCGGCCTCGATCCGACCGCCAGCGAGGTCACGCTCGGATGGGCGGTCGTGCTGCGAAAGCTTCGGCAGTTCCAGGACGCCGGCCACACCGCGGTCCTGATCGTCGGCGACTTCACCGCGCGCCTCGGCGATCCGTCCGGAAGAACAGAGACTCGTCCGCGCCTCGACAGGGACACCGTGCGCGGGTACGCGGAACGACTGCTCGACCAGTTCTGGGTCATCCTCGACCGCGATCGAACGGAGGTGCGTTCGAACTCTGAATGGCTCGAGCCGCTCGGAATGGAGGAGATCCTCGGGCTCACGTCCTCGTACACCGTCGCCCGCATGCTCGAGCGCGACGACTTCGCGAAGCGCTACGCAGACGGCCGGCCGATCTCCATCATGGAGTTCCTCTATCCGTTGCTGCAGGGGTACGACTCCGTGGCGGTGGAGGCCGACGTCGAGCTCGGAGGGAACGACCAGCGGTTCAACCTGCTCGTCGGTCGAGACCTCCAGCGCGAGTTCGATCAGGAACCGCAGGTCGCGCTCACCATGCCGCTTCTCGTCGGGACCGATGGTGTCCAAAAGATGAGCCAATCGCTCGGCAACTACGTCGGGATCACCGAGCCGCCCGACGCGATGTTCGGCAAGCTCGTTCGGGTGCGAGACGAGCTCATCGCCGAGTACCGGCGACTGACGCTCGACTTCTTCCGCGACCCGGCCGAGCCCCAGCGCGTCGAGGTGGGCCTATCGTCTGGAGAGCGCGATCCCTGGGCCGAGAAGCGGCGGTTGGCGCGCGAGGTCGTCGACCTCTACCACGGCGAGGGCGCCGGCGAGCGCGCGCAGGCGGAGTTCGACCGCGTCCACAGGGAAGGAGCGCTTCCGGACGAGGTCCGCGACGTGGTCGTCCCACGCTCCGCGCTCATCGTGACGAAGAAGGACGGCGTCACCGTCCTCGATCGAGCGGCGCTGCTGACGACGCTCGGACTTGCCGAATCGAAGTCGGCAGCGCGCCGGCTGTTCGAGCAGGACGGGGTCCGAACAGGCGGGACCGTCGTCAAGGATCCTGAGATTCACGTCGACGTCCCCGGCCTGCGCGCGGAGGACGCCCTCGCCGAGCTCGAGGGGTCGGTGTGGCAGGTGGGGAGGCGGCTTTTCGCCAGGGTGGCCGGCTTTTCGTGATCGCCGGAGCCGGACACGTACCGGCGCTGGTAGCATTTGCTTCAAAGCAGAACGGCTGGACGTCGACACCGCCGGCGCGCAACCAGGATCCGGCGGCCGGTTGACGGATGGAGCGATCGCTCGTAGGCTGATCGGTCGGCGCGACTCCTTCTCGACACTCCATGAGTCGCCGCGCGCACCTTGAGAACTGAACAGTGTGCCAAAAGCCAGTGCGTTTCCCCGTCGAGGGAAGGACGCCTCTTTTGTGTGGCGTCCAGACTTTGACGGTCGTACGAAAACAGCAACGGATCCACAGGAGGCCGAACCGGGAGTGCTACCCGGCGAGGTCGACTCTCACATCGAACCCAAAGGCGGCCTTCGGGCCGAACGATGGTTCTCTACGGAGAGTTTGATCCTGGCTCAGGACGAACGCTGGCGGCGTGCCTAATACATGCAAGTCGAGCGGGAACCTCGGGAGGGGTAACCCTTCCGAGGGGAGAGCGGCGAACGGGTGAGTAACACGTGGGCAACCTGCCCCGGACACCGGGATAACTCAGGGAAACCTGGGCTAATACCGGATACCTCGGCGTGATCGCATGGTCGTGCCGGGAAAGCTCCGACGGTCCGGGATGGGCCCGCGGCCTATCAGCTTGTTGGTGGGGTAACGGCCTACCAAGGCGGCGACGGGTAGCTGGTCTGAGAGGACGGCCAGCCACACTGGGACTGAGACACGGCCCAGACTCCTACGGGAGGCAGCAGTAGGGAATCTTGCGCTAATGCGCGAAAGCGTGACGCAGCGACGCCGCGTGCGGGATGAAGGCCCTCGGGTCGTAAACCGCTTTCGGCAGGGACGAAGCGAAAGTGACGGTACCTGCAGAAGAAGTCCCGGCTAACTACGTGCCAGCAGCCGCGGTAACACGTAGGGGACGAGCGTTGTCCGGATTTATT
>Ga0299907_10000018_pt1 | contig 47745 bp, 54 predicted proteins | sample RVTome_16_FD_198680 | JGI IMG/M metagenome (GOLD analysis project Ga0299907, IMG submission 198680) | Soil microbial communities from uranium-contaminated site in the Upper Colorado River Basin, Wyoming, United States - RVT152D67 (version 2) ...
AAGCTCCGCGATGACACCTGCCGTCTCCATGGCGCGATCGAGCGGAGATGCGTAGAGCGCCGATAACCGGATACCGCGCAGCGCCTCACCCACGGCTGCCGCTTGCTTGCGACCGAGATCGGAAAGGCCGAAACCCGCCATACCGGCATATATGACACCGCCGGGGTTGTGAACCTCTCCGTGCCGGACACCGATGACCTTCAAGCCCACGGCGGGATGGTATCTGGTACACACATCTGACATGTCCGCCGGCCGGTCACCCAAACGCGCGCGCAAGAAAGAGCGGCGTGACGCACGTCGCGACGCCGTGCGCCAGGCCATGCGCCGCCGGCGACGTCAGCGGCTGATCCTCCTCGCGAGCTCACTCGCCTTGATCGGCGGCGGCGTCCTCATCGTCCTGTTCGTTCGAGGGGGTAACGACAACCGGCCACAGGCGACTCCGAGCGACGATCCGACCATCATCGCTCCGACCCCAGAACCCGTCGCGTGCGGCGCGGAGCTGCCGAGCGCGGCCGGATCCCGCAAGAAGATCTATTCCAAGCCAGCCGATCAGAAGCTCGATCCGGACAAGACCTACACCCTTCGTCTCGAGACGTCCTGTGGAGACATCGAGATCGAGCTGGACGTGGAGGGGTCGCCGCGCACGGCGAACTCAGTAGCGTTCCTCGCGCGCGAAGGCTTCTACAACGGGCTGGTCTTCCATCGCATCGTCCCCGACTTCGTCGTCCAGGGCGGCGATCCGCGAGGTGATGGCTCCGGTGGGCCGGGGTACGACGTCGTCGAGCCGCCTCCGGAAGACGTCGAATACGCCGAGGGCACCGTCGCCATGGCGAAGGGACAGAACGACCCGCCCGGTACATCCGGCTCCCAGTTCTTCATCGTCTCCGGACCAGAAGCGGCCGACCTTCCGGCCGAGTACGCGTTCTTCGGCAACGTCGTCGACGGCAAGGACGTCGTCGAGAAGATCGAGGCGCTCGGAACAGAGGGCGTCGCACAACCGTCGGCCTGGGCGTACATCGAGCGCGCGAACATCCTCGAGGAGTAGGACCTCGTGACGCCCATCGACGGGAGTCCCGCCGCCCCATCCAATCGTGGGAGTCGCTCCGCTCCATCCTTCGCGCAAGCCGACGGAGTTCGTATCCGTATCCACCACCTCGGCGGCAGCGGCCCGCCGTTGCTCGCGGTTCACGCGACCGGCTTTCACGGCCGCGTCTGGGAGCCGTTCGTTCCGCCGCTGAGAGTGCACTTCAGCGTGATCGCCCTCGATCAGCGCGGCCACGGCGACTCCGACAAACCCGAGTCCGGTTACGAGTGGACGAAGTTCGGCGAGGACGTCCTCGCCGTCATCGACCACCTCGGCCTCGAAACACCGGTGGGGATCGGACACTCGGCGGGTGCCACGGCTCTCGTGTTCGCCGAGTCGAGACGGCCGGGCACGTTCTCCCGACTCGTGCTCATGGATCCGACACTGCTCCCGCCGGAGTTCCGAAGCGTCGCCCCGGCCAGCTTCAACCCGATGTCCGAGCAGGCCCGGCGGCGCCGGGCGATCTGGAGCTCGCGCGACGAGATGATCGACCGGCTGCGGGACGGCTCGCCGCTGGCCGAATGGCGGGACGACTTCCTCCGCTCGTACGTCACCTACGGCACGGACACTTTGCCAGACGGCACGGTCCGGCTGAAGTGCCCGCCCGAAGTCGAGGCGCAGGTCTACGCGGAGGCGTCGAGCCACGACGGCTGGGAGCGACTGGCCGAACTCCGATGTCCCACGCTGTTGCTGACGGGCGAGTCGTCGCACATGTGGGCGGGCGGTCGCAGCCAGCTGGCTGCGGGCCAGATACGCAACGGTCGCGCCGAGGTCGTGAAGGGCGGACACTTCTTTCCGATGGAGGACCCCGAGACCGCGACAGAGCGGATCCTGGGCTTTCTCACTCGCCGATGACAGAGATACGCGAGCACGAAGCGACGGTCCTCGTCCATGGATTGGGGTTCCCGGAATCGCCGCGCTGGCGTGACGGCCGGCTGTGGTTCTCCGACTTCGTCTCGCGGAAGGTCCAAGTCGCCGACCTCGAGGGGAACCTCGCCGACGTCGTCGAGGTACCGAAGGTTCCTTCCGGCCTCGGTTGGCTTCCGGACGGCCACCTGCTCGTCGTCTCGATGGAGGACCGCCGGGTGCTCAAGCTCGAGGAGCAAGGACTGGTGCAGCACGCGGACCTGTCCGCCCTGGCGCGGTACCCGTGCAACGACATGGTCGTTGATGCCTTCGGTCGTGCCTACGTGGGCAACTTCGGATTCGACTACGCGGGCGGCGGCCGCACGCGGCCGACCATCCTCATCCAGGTGACGCCGTCCGGCCGAGCCCATGCCGTCGCCGACGGGCTGCTCTTTCCGAACGGTGCCGTCATCACACCCAACGGCCGAACGCTCGTCGTCGCCGAGACGTTCGCTGCGCGGCTGACGGCCTTCGAGATCGTGCCCGGCGGAGGACTCGGCGTACGGCGCGTGTTCGCACATTTCGGCGGACGGAAGCGTGGCCGCGTCCCCGACGGCATCTGCCTGGACGCCGAAGGAGCGGTCTGGGTGGCGTCGCCGTCGACGAACGAGTGCGTTCGCGTGCTCGACGGGGGGGCGATAACCGACCGCGTGTCCACCGGTGAGGAGAACGCGATCGCTTGCATGCTCGGTGGGCCGGGTCGCAGGACGTTGCTCATCTGTACGGGACGCCTGGGTCAGGAGGGGGCCGGGAAGATCCTGTCCGCGCCGGTGGACGTCGAGGGGGCCGGTTTGCCTTAGCGCCGACGGCCGCTCTTGCGGAACGGACCCGTCACTTCGAAGGTCACGCCGCGGCTGAATCCGCGCTGCGAGCTGAAGTAGAGCCGTGTACCGGAAGGATCCAGCGCCGGGCCCGCGAGCTCGGACCCGGTGTGCTGGAGCCCTGTGACCTTCAGAAAGCGGGCGACCACACGATCTTGCGTGATCATCACGATGTCGAGATCGCCGCCGTCCTCGGCGACAAACAGGTCACCCGAGGATTTGGCAACCATCACGTTGTCCACACCCGTCAGCGGCGGGTTCGCCAACCTGCCGGCGTCGTACAGGATCTCCGTACGACGCGTCTGCGTGTTGTAGGTCCAGACGCGGTCGTCGTTCTTGGTTGTGAAGTACACGAGGCCGTCGTCGTACCACGTTCCCTCGCCGCCGTTGAACCGCTTCGACCCCCCGACCTGCTGGCGTGTCGGCCGGCCCGTCGCCGACGGATCCGGCACGCGCCGCCACAAGGTCCGCCCTCCCGGCTGGATCACCGCGACGTCGAGGCGACCTTCGCTCAGATCGGGGTAGCGCGTTGGCGTGAACCGGTAGAAGAGGCCGTCGGGCTTGTCTTCGGTGAGATAGACGTGCTTGCGCACGGGGTCGACGGCGGCGGATTCGTGGGAGAACACGCCCATCGCGTCGTGGACGATCGGCTCGCGTTTGCCAAAAGGATCGCACTCCCACACCCGGCCACCGTCGAACTCCTCGCACGACAGCCATGTGCCCCACGGTGTCGGGCCGCCGGCACAGTTGCTGCTCGTTCCGGTGAGGATCGGATACGCGTCGACGATGGATCCGTCGCGCGCGAAACGCACCGCGCCGGCACCTCCCAGGCCGCCGGGGACCTCGCTGTTCGAGACGTAGATCCACCCGCCGTCCTTGGTCGGATACGTAACGCCGCCGTCGGGGAAGGTGTGCCAGACGTAGCTGGTTCCGACCAAAGGGACCCCGGCCATCGCGATGACGCGCGACGTGAATCCCTGCGGGAGCATCAAGCCGTTGGCGTCCGGTTCTTGCAGAGGACCGTACGGGCTCCGGCCCGGCTCCGCTTGGCTGGCCAGCGCGTGACGCCAGATGCCCGGCCCGAGCGCGGCCGCCCCAAGGGCGACGAGACCGGACGCCAGAAAGTCGCGGCGTTTGATCCCTCGCGATGACTCAGCAGCCATAGCACCGACGGTAGCGATGCCTGGACGAACGACGGACGAACGCCACGTGAACGCTAGAGCGTCGACTCGGGCCGATAGACGCCCCACTCTTCACGTAGCACACCGCACACCTCGCCGAGGGTGGCCATCCTTCTGAACGCTTCCTTCATGGGCGCCAGGATGTTCGCGTCGCTCTTGGCGGCGGCCCGCACGTCCTCCAACGCTTCCTTCACTCCAGCGGCGTCGCGCTCGGACCGGATGCGCTCGAGCTTGGCGACCTGCCGTCGACCGATCTCCGGATCGAGCTGCAAGACCTCCACCGGCTCCTCGTCGGAGAGAACGAACTTGTTCACACCGACGACGATCTGCTGCTCGGCCTCGATGCGCTTGACCTCCCGGTACGCCGCCTCTTCGATCTCGCGCTTCATCCATGTGATCGATTCGACCGCACCGCCGCGGTCGAGGACCTTGTTCAACAACGCCTCGGCCCCCGTCTCGACCTCAGCCGTGAGGCGCTCGACGAAGTACGATCCCGCGAGTGGATCCGCGGTGTCGGTAACGCCGGTCTCGCAGGCGAGGATCTGCTGGGTCCGGAGCGCGAGCCGGGCCGACCGGTCGGTGGGGAGGCCGAGGGCTTCGTCCATGGAATTCGTGTGCAGCGACTGCGTCCCGCCGAGGACGGCGGCCATCGCCTGATACGCCACGCGGACGACGTTGTTCTCCGGCTGCTGCGCCGTGAGCGTGGCGCCGTCGGTCTGCGTGTGGAAACGCAGCTTCAAGGAGTTGGGATCGGATGCGCCGAAGCGGTCGCGCATGACGCGCGCCCACAGGCGCCGCGCGGCGCGGAACTTCGCGACCTCCTCGAAGAAGGTGTTGTGGCAACCCCAGAAGAACGACAGCCGGGGCGCGAAGGAATCGACGCCGAGGCCGGCTGCGATGGCAGCCTCGACGTAGGCGACCGCGTCCGCGAACGTGAAGGCGATCTCCTGGACGGCCGTGGAGCCGGCCTCGCGCATGTGGTAACCGGAGATCGAGATCGTGTTCCAGCGCGGGAGCTCGGAAGCGCAGTAGGCGAACGTGTCGGTGATCAGCCTCAGCGCCGGCTTAGGTGGATAGATGAAGGTCCCGCGCGCGATGTACTCCTTGAGAACGTCGTTCTGGATCGTCCCGCCGAGCTTGGCCGGATCGGCTCCCTGGTCCTCGGCCGCGAGCTGGTAGAGGAGGAGGAGCATCGCCGCCGGGGCGTTGATAGTCATCGAGGTCGTGACGTCTTCCATGGGGATCTGATCGAAGAGCGTGCGCATGTCCTCGACGGTGTCGATCGCGACGCCCACCTTGCCGACCTCGGTGGCCGCGATGGGGTCGTCGGAGTCGTAACCCATCTGCGTGGGCAGGTCGAAGGCGACGGAGAGCCCGGTCTGACCGTGATCGAGCAGATAGCGGAAGCGGGCGTTGGTCTCCTCGGCCGACCCGAAGCCCGCGTACTGCCGCATCGTCCACAACCGGCCGCGGTACATGGTCGGGTGGACGCCCCGTGTGAAGGGGAACTCGCCCGGGCCCCCGAGGCGCTCGGGGAGATCGAGATCGACGACGTCGGCCTCCGTGTAGACGGGGCTGATCTCGATGTCCGAGGAGGTCCGGCGGGAATCCTCCGATGCCGCCATGGTTCGATGGTAGATGGTTTGAGCGAGGGGGGTCATCGATGGCACGTCGTATCCGTCCGAACGAGCGTGAAGTGCAGCGGAACAACCACCCAGGCATGGAGCGGTCGATCGCGGTCAGCCGCTCGACCGTCAGGAGCCAGGGGATGTACACGGCGGTCGTCCGCACGCCGCCGGGTGGTGGGACGCTCGTCCACCACCACGGCGACTGCGAGACCGTCGTCTACATCTTGCAGGGCCGTGCCCGCTTCACCTGGGGGCCGACCGGTGTCGAGGACGAGCTCATCGCCGACGTCGGCGACTTCGTGCACATCCCGGCCGGCGAGGTGCACGTCGAGTCGAACGTCTCGCTGACCGAGCCGCTCGAGGTCATCGTCACGCGCAACTGCCCCGAGCCGGTGACGGTGATCGTCGAGTAGCCCGGTTATCGCTCGCGCTCGAGATCGTCGATCCGAGCCTCGAGCTGGGCCAGGCGTCGCGAGGTCGGATCAGCATCCGGCGACTGGTGTTTGGTGATGATCTCATCGCACAGACGAACACACTCGTCGCAGATGTAGACACCGGGCCCGGCGACGCAACGCTCGACCTCGGCCGACGACTTCCCGCAGAACGAGCAGGCGACGAACATGCCATTCGGCAGCTCGGCCGGCGCCTTGAGGGGCCTGGGCGGCGCCTGGCTCCCCAACTTCTCGAGGACGCCATTGAGGACGTCGAGCACTGTTGTCCGCAGCGTCCTTGGTTTGAGTCCTTGGATCGCGAGGACCTGCCAGCCGACGCCTTCGCCCTCGCGCGTGATGGCGAGGAGGATGTGCTCGGTCCCCACGTAGTTGTGTCCGAGATGCAAGGCCACGCGCAGCGCGAGCTCGAGCACCTTGGTCGAGCGGGGAGTAAACGGGATGTGGCCCTCGGGCGTCTCGGCTCCCTTGCCAACCATCCGCGCGATCTCTTCGCGCGTGGCCTCAAGCGTCACACCTTTCGCGCTCAGCGCTTGCCAGGCGACACCTTCGCCGATGGCGAGCAACCCGAGGACGAGGTGCTCGGTGCCGATGAAGTTGTGGTTGAGGAGCCTGGCCTCCTCCTGAGCCTTCACGACGGCCTTTTTCGCCCGATCGGTGAAGCGCTCGAACATGACCGACGACTTGCGACCGAAGAACCGTGGGAGCCGAGATTTCACACCGGCCTCCGGGCGGCCGGGCTCCCGTTCGGGATGAGAGGCAATCCACGTCTCGACGGCCGTCCTCGACCAAACGCGACCGCCGGACAGCTCGACCTCCGGCTGAGGAAAGTCCTCGTAGGTCTCGATCAGTTGCGCTACGCGTTGTCTCGACACGCCGAGCATCACCGCGATCTCCGCCGTCCCCAAGAGGTGATGACTCACGTGCCAATTATAGCCCAACCATTGTCTGTCGTCAAGGGATATCTCTTGCTCAGGGTCCAGTGTTTGCGGCCCGGTACAGTCCCCCGGGTGAGCTACGAGCGCGGGCTCGTGCAGGTCGGACCGACGACGTATGCGTTCCTGCAGCCCGACGGGAGCTGGGGATGGTCCAACGCCGGCCTGGTCGTCGGTGACGAAGCGGCGATCCTCGTCGACACGTTCTTCGATCTGCCCAACACCGCCGAGCTGCTCTCGTCGGTGCGGACGGCGACCGATCGTCCGATCCGCACGCTCGTCAACACCCATCACAACGGCGACCACTGCTTCGGAAACCAGCTCGTCGAAGGCGCGACGATCGTCGGCCACCGCCGATGCCGGGACGAGTTGTTGCGCGGCGCGACACCGGCTTTGCTCGCGGCCGCGGCCGACGCTCCGGACGAACCGGGAGCTGCCGGCTATCTGAAGCGCGCCTTCTCCCCCTTCGACTTCAGCGGCATCGATGTCGTCGCGCCCACCGTCACCTTCGAGGACCGCTTGTCATTGCACGCCGGCGACCACGAGGTGCAACTCGAGTATTTCGGCCCGTGTCACACACTCGGCGACATCGCCGTCTGGGTGCCGGGCGACCGCGTCCTGTTCGCCGGCGATCTCGCGTTCATCGGATCGACGCCGCTCGTCTGGGAAGGATCGCTCATCAATTGGATCGCCACGGTGGACCGGCTGCTCGCTCTCGAGCCGGAAGTGATCGTTCCGGGACACGGACCCGTGACCAACGCCGAGGGACTCCGCTCGATGGACACCTACCTACGCCACGTGGTCACGGAAGGCTCGAAGCTGAAGGACGCCGGGCTCACGCCGCAGGACGCCGCCCGCGAGATCGACCTCGGTGCCTACGCGGCCTGGAAGGACCCCGAGCGCCTGGTCCTGAACCTCATGCGGCTCTGGCTCGAGCTGGACGGTCAGCCCGCCGAGACACGCGTCGATGCCTTCGAGGCGTTCGCCGCGATGGACGCACTTGCTCGTGCGGTCTAGCCGCCGTTGGGCCGCGAATCGATGACGGACCGGCCCAGCAACGTCTCGAGCACGCGCCGCTCGCCCGACCAGTGCTCGCTAAGGATCGGCTCGGGGACACGACGCAAAAGGGTCCGGACGCCGAGGGTGAGAACGACGACATCGTCGAGCTGACCGAGCACTGGAATCCAGTCCGGGACCACGTCAACAGGCAGCGCGAGATAGGCGGCGACGCCGACCAACCCGCCACGGACGAGCCGCGGCACGCGCTCGTCCCGGACGACACGCCACAGCAGTCGCGCGATGTCCGGCAGTGCAAAGACGAGATCGCGGGTGAAGCCGTCTCGTTGCGCCATGAGGTGATGGTAGGCGATTCAGACCGGAGACCACGTCTCCAGTGCCGTGCGGACGCGCGCGATCCACCAGTCGAGATCCGCACGCTCCTGCGCGCGGATTCCGGGATCGGGGTGTTCGACGATGTCGAGGGCCTTGTTCCATCCGAGGCACGCCAACGCGCCGACGAGTGCGATCTCCAGCGCGCGCGGGTCGAAGTGATCGCCCGAGACGAGGCGGAAGTCGTCGATGATCTCCTCCCGTGTCTCATCGATGCGAGTCGCCGAGATGATCAGGTACCAGGCGAACTCCACAGCAGGTGGTGCGCAGGCCGTGATCTCCCAGTCGAGCAGGACGACCCGGTCGGAAGTGAGCCCGATGTTGTGGAGCCGCAGGTCTCCATGGATGAGCGTGCTCGGATGCTTCTCGAGCTCGGCGGAGATCAGGCCCGGGTCGGCGATCAGCGCGCTCATAACCGACGCGACATCCGGCGGCGCCACCTCCGGGAACAGCTCCCACCCGCGGGCGATGAGCTTCGCGATGGAGAACTCCGAGGCGGCCGTGTGCAGCCGGAGGAAGATGCCGTAGTACTCCGCCAACGTTGGCAATGCCTCGACCCGCTCGCCCCAGAACGCGCGGTGTAGGGCATCGGCGGCGCGGAGCACCCGCCTGTTCTCGTCTCGCGTCAGGACGTAGTCGTCGGCCAGAACGGCATCGGATACGTCGCGCATGACGACGATCCAGCCGTCACCGGCTTTCTCCACGGCGAGGGTGGCGTGGTCGACGACGTCGGGGACGCGATGGAAGACCCCCGACGTCCACAACGTGTGAAGGAGATCGATCCGTCCACCCATCCGAGCGGCCAGACCGTCGGGCGTGACGTGCTTGACGATGACGGCGGTTCCGTCCGCCAAGACCGCGCGCTCGAACGACGCATCAGTGCGTCCACCTTCGCCGGCGAACGAGCCGCGCTCACGAGCTCCGTCGAGGATCGACGTCAGGGCTTGATCATGGGCGCTTCACGCGCCTGCCGCTCCTGCGTCTCGGGACTCCAATCGCCAGTGCAGTACATCGTCCACGACACAACCTTCCCGTCCCGGACCTCGAGCCGGTGAAGGTTGCGCGAGAGATGCTCTCGTCCATCGACGTCGTAGTGCTGCTCGACCTCCACGACGACACCCGACGGTGTCGGATCGGACCGCCACGACGGGACCCATGACCCGTTGGGCAACTCACTCGTCATCCAGTCCAGCACCGCCTGCTCCCCTTGCAGCTGGAAGCGCCACTCGGGAACGTTGATGTCGCAGAACACGTCCGGCGCGAAGACGCCGTCCGGCTCGTTCGTCTCGCAGAACAGGACGAAGCGTTCCGCCAGCTTCTTGGCTTCTTCGTGGTCCACGAAATCTCCTGTCGACTAGGGCCGCAACAGATAGAAGCGAAGCAGGGGATGGTCGATCTGGTCCAAGACCTCGACGTCCGAGAAGCCCGCCTGGGCCGCGTAGCTGCGCAGCGTATCGGGACGCATGACGGCCCCCGTCGCCGCCGTGGGCTGCTCAGACATTCCGGCGGGCAGGCAGGACAGAACGCTGAAGCTGTAGAAGATCCCGTCGTTCGGGCCGGGCTCGGCGAACGACTCACCGGTCTTCTCGTCGGCCACGATCATCAGGCCACCCGGCGCAAGGCTCTCCTTGACGCGCGACAGGATCTCGACGGGACGCGCCACGTCGTGCAACGCCTCCACCATGAGCGCGAAGTCGAATGGTCCGTGCGGCAGTGGCTCGGTGCAGTCATGGACCTCGAACTCGATCACATCCTCCGATCCCAAGTCGACCGCGAGACCTTGCGCCATAGCGATCGACTGCTCGTCGGGATCGAGACCGACGACACGTGCCGCGGGATAGTCGCGTGCGATCGTCAGGCCCGCCCAACCGACACCGCATGCGATGTCAGCGACGCGAGCTCCGGCTTGCAGGCGGTCGTGAACCTCCGGAACGGAGGGCAGATACGAGCCCGTCAGGTCGCTACGCAGCCACGGTCTGTTGAAGTCGCCCTGGGACTCGATCGCGTCCGAGCCGAGCGCCGACCACGACAGCCCACCTCCGGTGCGAAATGCCTCCATCAGCTGGGGAAGGGTCGCACCTATCGACGCCACGAACCGGGACATCGGCGCGACGCTGAAGGGACTGTCCGGATCGACCAGGACCGCCGCATGCTCGGCCGGCAACGTGAACCGTCGGTCATCGGGAGACGCAGCGGCGTCGTCCACCTCGAGGACGCGCGCCACAACCTGTTGCTCGCACCACTCGCGTGCGTAGCGAGGATCGATCCCGGCCTCCGCCGCGAGCACGGCCGACGAAAGCGAGCCCAACCGAGCGAACGTCCGGTACAGATCGAGTCGGTCGCCGAGATACACGCAGAACGTCTCCATCGCCTGTCCCGCCGCCGCGAACAGACCGTCGGCGAACGATTCCGTCCGGCTTGTGTCCAGTTCGTCCGGCGCTCCCACAGCCCCTCCTCTTCGGTCCGGCCCCGATTATCAACCCGCTCGCTACGACAACGCAGTCCGCGCCGGACGGTCGGTATGCTTCGGGCGTGCTGACGGCAGAAGACCGCGACCGCGTCCAATCCAAGGCCCGCGCGGCCATCCACAAGGCCACCCTGCGCCGCGACGCGTGGTGGGTCTACCCGGCTTTCGTCCTCGGCTTCCTCGCCGTGATGATGGTCTACTCCACGTGGGCCGGGCTCCAGACCTCGGGCTACTACGCCGAACCGTACGTCTCGCCGATCTTCTCGCCGTGCCTGGCCATCAACTGCGAGCACACGACGTTCCGGCTCATCGGCGGGTGGTGGTTCCTGTCGCCTGCGCTACTCGTGATGTGGCTGCCCATCCTCTTCCGGTTCACCTGCTACTACTACCGGAAGGCTTACTACCGGGCCGCCTTCTGGTCCCCACCGGCGTGCGCCGTCGCCGAACCGATGCCGCGCTACAACGGTGAGACGAAGCTTCTGCTCTTCCAGAACCTCCACCGGTACTTCTTCTATCTGATGCTCGTGAACATGGTGTTCCTGACGTGGGACACCGTGAAGGCGTTCATGTTCCCCGGCGGCTTCGGCATCGGCGTCGGGAGTCTCGTGTTCGTCGTGATGATCGTGACGATGGGTCTGTACATCGCGTCGTGCCACTCGTGCCGGCACGCGATCGGCGGTCACGTCGATCTCTTCTCGCGCGCGCCGATCCGGCACCGGCTCTGGATGACGGTGAGTCGCCTCAACTCCCAGCACGGCATCTATGCCCTCGCCAGCCTGTTCTGGATCCCCGTCACCGATCTGTACGTCCGCCTGGTGGCGGCCGGGGTGATCACCGACCTTCGAATCCTGTAGATGCCCGACTACGAGACGCACACCTACGACGTCATCGTCATCGGGGCCGGCGGCGCCGGCCTCCGTGCGGCCATCGAGTCCTCGGCCGCCGGGGTGAAGACCGCACTCATCTGCAAGTCGCTGTTGGGCAAAGCGCACACCGTGATGGCCGAGGGGGGCATCGCGGCTGCGCTCGGCAACGTCTATCCCGAGGACAACTGGCAGGTTCACTTCCGCGACACCATGCGCGGCGGCAAGTTCCTGAACAACTGGCGCATGGCGCAGATCCACGCGCAGGAGGCCCCCGAGCGTGTCTGGGAGCTCGAGAACTGGGGAGCCCTGTTCGACCGGACGCCCGATGGAAGGATCCTGCAGCGCGACTTCGGCGGGCACCGCTACGCGCGGCTGGCCCACGTCGGCGACCGGACGGGCCTCGAGATGATCCGCACGCTCCAGCAGAACGCCGTCGCCACTCAAACGGGCGGCGGGATCGATGTCTTCATGGAGTGCACGATCATGCGTCTCCTCCGCAACTCCAGCGGAGCCGTCACCGGGGCCTTCGGCTACTGGCGTCCGTCGGGTGAGTTCGTGCTCTTCAAGGCGAAAGCCGTCGTGTTGGCCACCGGCGGTATCGGCAAAGCCTGGAAGATCACTTCGAACTCCTGGGAGTACACCGGTGACGGACACGCCATGGCCTTGTGGGCGGGAGCCGACCTCATCGACATGGAGTTCGTCCAGTTCCACCCGACCGGGATGGTGTGGCCGCCGTCGGTTCGCGGGATCCTCGTCACCGAGGGCGTTCGTGGTGACGGGGGCGTCCTGAAGAACTCGTTCGGCGATCGCTTCATGTTCAACTACATCCCCGATCTCTTCCGCAAGGAGACGGCAGAGACGGAAGAGGAAGCCGACCGCTGGTACACGGATAAGAAGACGGCGCGGAGAACTCCAGACCTTCTCCCCCGTGACGAAGTGGCGCGCGCCATCAATTCGGAAGTGAAGGCGGGAAGAGGCAGCCCGCACGGCGGGGTATTCCTGGACGTCTCGACCCGCCTCGACGCAGAGACGATCAAGCGGCGGCTGCCGTCGATGTACCACCAGTTCATCGAGCTCGCCGACGTCGACATCACAAGAGAGCCCATGGAGGTCGGCCCGACCTGTCACTACGTCATGGGCGGCGTGCGTGTCGATGCCGACTCGACGGCCGCAACGGTTCCGGGCCTGTTCGCATCCGGCGAATCGGCCGGAGGGATGCACGGTGCGAATCGCCTCGGCGGTAACTCACTCTCGGACCTGCTCGTCTTCGGGAAACGATCGGGTGAGTACGCGGCGCAGTACGCGCAAGGCGTTCAGGGCGAGCCGGAGATCGACGAGGCGGAGCTCGCCCAGCTCGAGCGCGACGCCTTGGCGCCGTTCGTGCGCGTGGACGGCGAAAACCCCTACGACATCCACGCCGATCTGCAGGAGACGATGCAGACGCTCGTGGGCATCATCCGGACCGAGAGCGATCTCGCGAAGGCCATCGACGAGATCCAAACCCTCCGGGACCGGGCGAACAAGGCAGGGATCGCAGGCTCCCGTCGGTACAACCCCGGCTGGCACCTCGCTCTCGACCTCCACGCGCTCCTCACCGTGGCCGAGTGCTGCGCGCGCGCAGCTTTGGAACGGCGCGAGAGCCGGGGCGGCCACACACGCGACGACTACCCGGACCCCGACCCGGCCTTCGCGAAGGTGAACGTCGTGTGCCACCGGGCTGACGACGAGAACACGGTCACCCAGGAACCTCTGCCCGAGATGCCGGACGACCTCCGCGAGATGATCGAGGAGCAGCCGACCTGATGGCCATGACCAAGCCCTCAGGGCTCGAGCAGTGGGCGGACCAACGTCGCGCGGAGATCGCCGGCGGGCGGATCGCCCATATGCGGGTGTGGCGCGGCGACGAAGGCGGCGGCAAGTTCGTGGACTTCCACGTCCCGTTCGAGGAGGGGGAGGTCGTCCTCGACCTCCTCCACCGCATCCAGGCCACACAAGCCGGCGACCTAGCCGTGCGGTGGAATTGCAAGGCCGGCAAGTGCGGCTCGTGCTCGGCGGAGGTGAACGGCAAACCTCGGCTCACGTGCATGACCCGCATGAGCATCTTCGAGACGGGTGAGCCGATCACGGTCTCGCCGATGGCGACGTTCCCCATCATCAAAGATCTGGTGACCGACGTGTCCTTCAACTACGAGGTCGCGAAGACGGTCCCTGCGTTGCAGCCCAAGGCCCCTGAGGGCGAAGACGGCCACCATCGCATGTACCAGCAGGACATCGATCGCATCCAAGAGTTCCGAAAGTGCATCGAGTGCTATCTCTGCCAGGACGTGTGTCACGTGATCAGGGATCACGAGGAGAACAAACCGAAGTTCGGCGGCCCGCGCTTCTTCATCCGGCTGGCCGAGCTCGAGATGCACCCGCTCGACACCGCCGACCGCCGCGATCTCATCCAGGACCGCTTCGGGCTGGGCTACTGCAACATCACGAAATGCTGCAGCGACGTGTGCCCGGAGCACATCACGATCACGGACAACGGGATCATCCCACTCAAGGAACGCGTCGTGGATGCGAGATACGACCCCGTCGCGTTCGTGATCCGCAGGATCCGCCGTAGGCGGCCCCTTTGACTGGGATCCGCCGTAGGCGGACCCTTTGACTGGGATCCGCCGCAAGGCCTGAAAGGGATCACCTGACGCGTCGCGTCGAGTACTCGCGCGAGCTGTCCGCCCACCCGGACTCGCTGCGCGCAGCGATCCAGCAGCTGCACCCCGACGGACTCGTCGGTCCGGACGGCGGCTACTCCTGGCAAGAGACCTCGGTGCTCGGCAGCGATGCCACGATGGACATGTCGGCGGTCGTGACCACGGGGCCGGCGGGCTCCCGTCTCTCGCTCACGTGCACCTACGAAGCAGGGGTCCCGTACTTCGAGTGGGCGTTCGCCGGCCCGGTTCGGGCTTCGGTGCGCGGCATGCTCGCGCATCGGTGCAAGACCGTCGAGGCGGCGACCATGGGAGCCGAGCCTCCGCCTCCGCCCAAACGGCCGTGGTGGTCGCCGCCCGATTCGCTCAACTCCGATCAGATCCGTGTCATCGCCACGCTCAGCGTGTTGCTCGCGATCATCGAGTACGGCGGATCGCTCCTGACGCAGACGGTGGACTACGTAGCCACGACGTACGGCGCGTCCAACGCGCAGCTCGGGGTCGTCACGGCGATAACACGCGTCGGGACGTTGATCGCCCTCGTGGGCGGCGTGCTGGCGGACCGGGTGGGCAGGCGGCGGCTGCTGCTCTGGTCCCTTGCGATCGGGTCGGTCGCTACGGCGCTCACGGCGCTCGCCCCGAACCTCGCCACGTACGGGGCGTTGCAGCTGGTGGTTCGCGGTGTCGTCAACCTCGCCTTCGCCGTTGCCTTCATCGCTGCCGTCGAGGAGGCCCCCGAAGGCTCGCGTACCTACACCGTCGCCATCGTCGGTATCGCGTCCGGCCTCGGCTTCGTCGCCGGCGTTTGCCTGTTGCCGCTCGCCGATCTTGCGCCCGACGCCTGGCGCCTCCTGTACGGACTCGGTGCCGTCGGCTTGCTGTTCCTGCCGAGCATCTCCCGCCGGCTGACGGAGACGAAGCGGTTCGAGGCTCTCGTGGCCCGCGCCGCACCACGCGGACGCATGAGGGAGGTGGTCGACAGGCGCTACGGGGGCCGGTTCGCGCTGCTGTGCCTCACCGGACTCCTCGTGAACATCTTCTTCGCCCCGCAGTCGCAGTTCACCAACCGCTACCTCGGCGACGAGCGCGGATTCTCCGGGTTGGACATCCTGCTGCTCCGCGCGGTCACGCAGGCCGTCCCGGCCTTCGTGGCGGCCTACGCCGGCGGGCGGCTCGCCGAGTCCTGGGGCCGGCGACCCACCACCGTGCGCGGCCTTATCGTGGCGGCGTTCGCGTTCGCGGCGTTCTTCTCGTTCGGGGGCCCGGTGCTGTGGGTGACGCTCGCGATCGCCACGGCCGCCGAGGCACTGGCGGGTCCGGCGCTGTCCGCGTTCGGGGCCGAGATGTTCCCCACCGAGGTCCGCGGGACTGCCAACGCAGGTCTGCTGTTCACCGCCGTCATCGGTTCGGCCCTCGGGTTGTTGGCGGTCGGTTACCTGTCCGGGCCACTCGGCTCGGTCGGCGCGGCCATGTCACTGACCGCCATCGCGCCGTTGTTCGTCGCCGTCTTCCTCATCCGGCACCTTCCCGAAGCCAAAGGAAAGCTGTTGGACGACGTGAGTCCGTCCGAGGTCTAGGAAGCGGCTACCTCACCGTCCGGCCGGAAGATCTCCTCTATCGACAACTCGAAGAGCTTCGCGATCCTGAAGGCAAGCGGCAGGCTCGGATCGTACTTACCCTTCTCGATCGAGATGACCGTTTGTCGTGACACATCGAGCTGCGACGCGAGGTCCGACTGCGTCCAAGCGCGGTCGGCCCGCAAGTGCGGAAGCCGATTGTTCATGTCGGCTTCAGCAGGCGGGGGTCAAGCGCGAGCATCACGAGTACCTCCGCCCCAAGAACGCGAAAGTCACGATCCAGGTGAGCATTCCGAACGTCCACACGTTCCACAGCGACAGGGGCGGAGCATCCACCCAACTTTCCAAGAGCGCGTACGTGAGAGAAGCGAGCATCGTCAGGAAGAAGGCGACCGACGTCGACTCGGACAGCAGGAGGCGATCCAGCTCCTTGCTCCTCCGGGCGGCGACGAGGACGCTGAAGACCGCTCCACCACCCGAAAGCACCATGCCGGCGGCGATCAGGGCCGGAATCCACCGCGGCGACCCCTCGTCAATGAATGCGCTCGCCACGCCGATGAGCAGGAAGAATGGAGCGAAGAGAACTAGAACGACCAAGCGCATCTTCAAGCCAAGCCCCAGCGCCGCGGCGAAGGCGGCAAGCGCGATAGCTAAGACGAACTGATCCCGCCACTGATCTGGTCCCACGACCCCGCTCGCCACCAGCCCGAGAACCAAACCGACGAGCCCGAACCCGATGCCAACCACGCCACCCCGCTGCTCGATCCGTACGTCCGCCACCGCGGCCCCCCTCCGTTTCTGACCTCAGGGCAGCGTAAAGCATCCTTTACATGATGTCAAGGGAGCTTTACAGGGCCGTTCAGGCCATGCGGTCGACGATCGCCCGGCCGAACTCCGAACAGCGCACCGGCTCGACCGGCGGTTCCATCAGCCGCGCGAAGTCGTACGTCACGACGCGCTCGGCGATCGCGCGCTCGATCCCCCGCTCGATGAGGTCGGCGGCTTGGTCCCAGCCCATGTAGCGGAACATCATCACGCCCGAAAGGATCACCGACGACGGGTTCACCTTGTCCTGGCCCGCGTACTTCGGCGCCGTTCCATGCGTAGCCTCGAACACCGCGTGTCCGGTGATGTAGTTGATGTTGCCGCCCGGTGCGATGCCGATCCCGCCGACCTGGGCCGCCAACGCATCGGACAGGTAATCGCCGTTGAGGTTCATGGTCGCGAGGATGTCGAACTCGTCGGCGCGCGTCAGCACCTGCTGGAGCGTGATGTCGGCGATGTTGTCCCACACGAGGATCTGGCCCTCGGACGGCTTGCCACCGCAGTCGTCCCACGTGACGGCTTTGCCGGCGAACTCCCTCCGCACGAGGTCGTAGCCCCAGTCTCGGAAGGCGCCTTCGGTGAACTTCATGATATTGCCCTTGTGCACGAGACATACCGACTTCCGCCCGTACTTCAGGGCGTACTCGATGGCCGCGCGCACCAGCCGCTCGGTTCCCTCGCGCGAGACGGGCTTGATCCCGATACCGCTGGTGGCCGGGAAGCGGATCTTGCGGACGTCCATCTCCTGTTCCAGGAACGAGATGACCTTCTTGGCGCCTTCCGACTCCGCCTCCCATTCGATGCCGGCGTAGATGTCCTCGGTGTTCTCACGGAAGACGACCATGTCCACCTTCTCCGGGGCCTTCACCGGGGAGGGCACGCCTTGGTACCACCGGACGGGACGCAAGCACACGTAGAGGTCGAGCATCTGGCGCAAGGCCACGTTCAGCGACCGGATGCCGCCGCCGACCGGGGTCGTGAGCGGGCCCTTGATCCCGACGAGATAGTTGCGGAAGGCCTCGACGGTGTCGTCGGGCAGCCAGCTCTCGAACCTGTCGAATGCCGTCTGTCCGGCGAACACCTCGAACCAGGCGATCCGACGCCTGCCCCCGTATGCCTTCTCGACGGCGGCGTCGAAGACGAGCTGTGAAGCGGTCCAGATGTCCGGACCCGTTCCGTCACCGCGGATGAAGGGCAGGATCGGGTGGTCGGGAACCTGTAGCACACGATCGGTGATCGAGATCGTGGCGCCCTCGGGCGGTGTGACGTCCTGGAAAGGCATCGATGCTCCTTGGATCGGGCTTCAAGACCGCCTCAAGCCTCGCCAAGGTTTGACCCGGCGTCCACTCGGGGAACGCAAGCGTCATGCCGGCGGGGGAAACGAAACCCGAGCGCCTCGACCGAGAGCTCAGCGAGCTGCTCCAGGAGCTCCGCGTGGTCCTGCCGGGCGTCCAGGTGCTGTTCGCGTTCCTCCTGACCGTTCCGTTCTCGGAACGGTTCGGCGGGCTGTCACAGGCCGAGGAAGGCTTGTACCTCACGGCTCTCATCGGCGCCGCGGTCGCGTCGGCTCTCCTCATCGCACCCAGCGCCTTCCACCGCGTGCTGTTCCGCGAACGCGACAAGGAATGGATGATCCTCGCGTCCAACCGGCTGGCCATCGCAGGAACCGTCTTCCTGGCCATGTCCATGTCCTGCGCGCTGTTTCTCGTCACGACGTTCATCTACGGATCGAGGCTCGCCGCCGCGGTGGTCGCCTTCGTGGCAGGTCTCTTCGCCGTCGTCTGGTACGCGATCCCGCTTGCACGTCGAACCCGCGGCTGACCGAGGCGCGGACGGCTATCCTCGCGGCGTGCGGGATCTGCTGATGCTGCCGAAGACCGATCTGCACGTGCACTTCCAAGGCTCCGTGCGGGTGTCCACGCTGCGCGAGCTCGCCGCGGCGCAGGGAACCGAGCTCCCACCGGGACTCGACGGCGATCGTTACGTCTGGAACGACTTCTTCGATTTCCTCACGCAGTACGGGCTGGTGAGCCGAGCCGTCGCGGACCCGGCCGGCCACCGTCGTGTCGCCCTCGAGATATGCGAAGACCAAGCCGGGCAAGGCGTCCGTTATGCCGAGGTCACGCTCTCGATCGTCGGCCAAGCCCTCCGCACCGACGACTGGCACGGTCCCGTCGCGGCCGCACTCGACGGCTTCGACGAAGGCTTCGATCGCTTCGGCACCCGATGCCGGCTGGTCCTCGACCATCCGCGCGGGTTCCCCATCGAGTACGCCGAGAGGCTCCTGGACGTCGCGCTGGCCTTCCGCGACCGCGGCGTCGTCGCCCTCGGTCTCGCCGGGCCCGAGGCGCAGTCCGGTGCGGATCTCGGCCCGGTGTTCCGTCGCGCCATCGACGAGGGTCTGCATTCCGTCCCGCACGCCGGCGAAGCGGTGGGCCCGGAGAGCATCCGTGAGGCCGTCGAGATCCTGGGGGCCGAGCGGATCGGGCACGGCTTCCGCATCCTCGAGGACGCCGATCTCACGGCCGATGTGCGCGACCGCGGTATCCCCCTCGAGGTGTGCCCGACATCCAACGTCGTACTGGGCAACGTCGCGTCGCTCGAGGAGCACCCACTGCCACGTCTGCTGGAGGCCGGGCTCGTCGTGACGCTAAACTCCGACGACCCGGCCATGTTCGCGTCGCCGGTGGCCGGGGAATACGAAGCCGCGAGACGCTTCTTCGGGCTTTCCGACGCCCAGCTCGCGGATCTCGCGCGCGCGGGAGTCCGGGCCTCGTACGCTGACGACGAGACGAAGGCGGACATGGAGCATGGGATCGACGACTGGTTGATCGGGCCAGAGGAGGGACCAACGTGAGCAAGCAACAAGCAGTTCGGGTCGCCGTCACGGGAGCCGCCGGACAGATCGCTTACTCGCTGCTCTTCCGGATCGCGTCCGGGGACCTGCTCGGCCCGGATCAACCCGTCGAATTGCGCTTGCTCGAGATCGAGCCGGCCATGAAGGCGCTCGACGGAGTCGTGATGGAGCTGGACGACTGCGCCTTCCCGCTGCTGACCGACGTCGAGACGACGACCGACGCCAAGGTCGCCTTCGACGGTGTGAGCTGGGCGTTGCTCGTCGGCGCGATGCCGCGTAAGGAGGGGATGGAGCGCAAGGACCTCATCAGTGTCAACGCTTCGATCTTCGGCCCCCAGGGACAAGCGCTCGCCCAAGCGGCCGCAGCGGACGTACGCATCCTCGTCGTGGGCAACCCGTGCAACACGAACTGCCTCATCGCACGGTCCCACGGAAACGAGATCTCGGAAGATCGGTGGTTCGCCATGACACGACTCGACCAGAACCGTGCGCGGAGCCTCCTCGCTCGACGCGCCGGTGTCCCCGTCACCGACGTCCGGAACGTGGCGATCTGGGGCAATCACTCCAACACCCAATATCCGGACTTCGCGAACGCAACGATCACCGGCCGCCCGGCTTCCGAACTCATCCGCAACGACGCATGGCTGCGGAGCGAGTTCATCACCACCGTGCAGGAGCGAGGTGCAGCCGTGATCAAGGCTCGAGGGGCCTCGTCGGCTGCTTCGGCGGCCAACGCTGCGATCGACTCCGTTCGTTCGATCCGTGAGCGCACACCCGAAGCCGACAATGCAGCCCTCGCCGTCGTGAGCCACGGCGAATACGACATCCCCGAAGGACTGCAGTTCGGGTTCCCGGTGCGCAGTTTGGGTACGTCATGGGAAGTGATCGAGGCTTTCGAGCACGACGATTTCGCCCGGGAGAAGATCCGCATGACGACCGAGGAGCTCCTGGCCGAGCGCGATGCCGTCCGGGACCTTCTACCGAGCTGATGACGCGCTACGAGATCATCAAGTTCCTGCACGTCCTCGCGGTCATCGTGTGGGTCGGCGGCGGGGTGATGCTCCAGATCCTGCTGGCTCGCGCCAAACGCGCCGGTCCGGAGGCACTGACGATGTTCAACGAGGGGGCCGAATGGACGAGTCAGCGCGTGTTCATGCCGGCATCATTCGCAGTGCTCGGCCTGGGCATCTGGTTGGTGGTCGACGGTCCGTGGAACTTCAGCGACCCGTGGATCGGCATCGGGATCGTCGGGTACGCGCTGTCGGCGGTCAACGGGATGGTGAACCTCGGCCCGACGGCGAAGAAGATGAAGGCACTCATCGCCGAACGGGGCCCGGTCGACCCGGGCGTCCAGAAGTTGGCCAGGCGGATGGACATCGCCGGCAGGTTCGACCTGGTGATCCTCACCGCAGTCGTCTTCGACATGGTCGTGAAGCCCGGCCTCTAGGAAGGAGGATGGCATGTTCATCCAGGTGATACGCGGGAAGGTCAAGGACGCCGCCAAGATGCGGTCCGCCACTGAGGTCTGGGAAACCGAGCTCAAGCCCGGCGCCACCGGCTATCTCGGGGCGACCGAAGGCGTAGCCGACGACGGCACGTTCATCGCCGTCGTCCGCTTCGAGTCCGAGGAGGCGGCCCGGGCCAACAGCGAACGTCCGGAGCAGGGGGCGTGGTGGGAGGAGACGTCCAAGCTCTTCGACGGCGACGCCACGTTCCACGACTGCCCGCGCGTCGTGGTGTTCGCCGGCGGCGGCTCCGACGAAGCCGGCTTCGTCCAGGTGATGGTGTACAAGCCCACCGACGTCGACAAGGTCCTGAGCTTCGCCGACGACTTCGAGAAGTTCGCATCGCTCCGGCCGGACGTCATCGGTGGAGTATCGGCGGTCGCGACCGACGGCACGCTCATCGACACGAACTACTTCACGTCCGAGAAGGAGGCTCGGGAAGGCGAGAAGAAGGAGTTGCCCGCCGAGTTCCAGGAGATGATGGAAGGGTTCGGGGACATCACGGGTCCCGTCGAGTACATCGACCTTCGGGATCCCTGGTTGTTCAGCCGGTAGCCGTTGCGGGTCCTCGCGGTCCTCGCCAGCGCCTACGTGGCGTGGCGCTGGATCGGCTTCTTCGTTGGGATCCCACGCGTACGGGAGTTCACGGGTCCACCCCGCCGTGAGGCCCGGCGAACCGTGATCAGTCGCGGAGCCCTGAACGTGTTCGGATCGGTCGTCGCGATCTATCTGTGGGCGTTCGCCTTGGAGCTCCAGCTGGCCGAGACGTTCGTGGGCTTCCTGGCCGCGATGATGATGATCTCGCTCGCCCTCGGCGTGGCCGCCGCCTTCATGCAGCCGGAGGATCGGACGCCGGAGACCCTCGGCGTCTGCCGCATCATCCGCCCGCCGCGCTGAGCTCCGCCGCTCGCACGGTGTTGAACATGAGCATGGCGCGCGTCATCGGGCCGACGCCGCCGGGAACGGGTGTGATCGCACGCACCTTCTGCGACACGGAATCGAAGTCGACGTCACCAACGAGCTTGCCGCCCTCGGTCGGGTTCGTCCCGACGTCGATGACGACGGCTCCTTCAGACACGTGCTCGGGACCGATCATCTTCGCGCTGCCGGCGGCCACGACGAGGATGTCGGCCGTCGTCGTGAAGCGGGCCAGGTCACGGGTGCCGGTGTGGCAGAGCGTTACCGTCGCGTTCGCGTTCTCGGTCTTGTTCGACAAGAGCACCGAGAGCGGACGCCCGACGAGGACGCTGCGTCCCACGACGACGACGTGCTGGCCGGCGATCTCGATCCCGGAGCGCACCAAGAGCTGTTGCACCCCGTACGGCGTGCACGAGACGAACCTGGGCTGGCCCCGCATCAGCAATCCCTGGTTGGTCGGATGCAGACCGTCCACGTCCTTGGCCGGATCGATGCGCTGCAGGAAGCTGAGCTCGTCGAGGTGGGAGGGAATGGGCGACTGCAGCAGGATGCCGTGAATGGACTTGTCGCGATTGAGCGCGTCGATGAGTTCCTCGAGATCGTCGGCTTCTGTGGCCGGCGGCATCTTGTGCGTGACGCTCTCGATACCGAGCTTTCGGGCGTCCCGGCCCTTGAGGCGAACGTAGGTGGCCGAGGCCGGGTCGTCTCCGACGAGTATCACGGCGAGACCCGGGACGACACCCCGCTCGCCGAGCGCCGCGATCCGGTCCTTGAGCTCGTCGAAGATCTCCCCGGCGATCTTCGTCCCGTCGATGATGTCGGCCACAATCGCCCTCCAGACAGGTGGAACCGTAGGTTACTTCTGGTCGGCGACGCTCGCGATGCTGAACCAACTCCCGAGCTGCGGGGTTGAGGAGACAAAGGGCAGGTATGGACGAAGATCGGGAACGAGCGATGCGTTCACTCGAGCGGTGGGTCACGGCCTATCAACCTGTGGTCTACCGCGCGGCCTATCTCATCCTCCGTGACTCCTCGGCCGCCGAGGACGTGGCCCAAGAAACGTTCATACGGGCCTTCCGCGCGGCCCACCGCATGGACCCTGGTGAGGGCGCACGTGCCTGGCTGTACCGGATCGCGGTCAACACGGCTCTCAACGAGGTCCGGCGGCGCAAACGCGAGACGGCCGCCGTCGAGCGCGTTCGTCCCATCATGATCACGCCGGACCTCACGGACGCCCGCGACACGGCTGCCGTCGTCGCCGAAGCGATCGACCGCTTGCCCGACCGGCTTCGCGTCACCGTGATCTGCCGGTACTTCCTCGAACTCTCCGAACGTGAGATCTCCCAGGCTCTGAAGATCCGCCCCGGAACCGTGAAGTCGCGCCTGCATGAAGCGCGCCGATTGCTCGCCGGTGACGACGACATCGCCGTCGCCGCGGGCGCAAGTGGGTGAGTGAGGACCATGGCAAACGACATCGAATCGGACATCCGCCGGGCACTGGACGCGAAGGCTCACGAGGTCGACGTTCCCGCCGACCTCGCGACCAGGACGATCGAGGCCGCCCGCGAGGCCGCGCAGCCGTCGCTACGCGACCGTTTCCGTGCACGCGCAGACGCATGGCGGTTACGCGGGAGTGTGACGGGCTACCCACGCTGGGCCCTCGCCGGAGCGGCCGCCGCGTCGGCCGTGCTTCTGTTCTTCGTCGGCACGCTCGTACGCCCGGACCCCGTCGCGCTGGACCAGCCGGTGGCGCAGCCGGCCATCGGAGGGCCTACGGTTGTCGAACAATCCGCCGGAGCGGAAGGGTTCGCTCCGGGGGCCGAACCCGCGCAGCGCGACGAAGCCGCTCTCAAGGGTGCCCTGGATGCCGACACCAGCGGGGGCGGGACGTCCTCGCAGATCGCGCCGGTACCTCCCTCGCGGCCCGGGCAGTTCCCGCCCAAGATCGTCCGGACGGCCAACGCCGAGATCGAGGTCAGCTCGTTCGATCGGGCATGGACCCAAGCCAATTCAATAGCTCAGCGCTACCGCGGCTTTGTCACCAACGCACAGGCCGGGCTCGACCGCGGAACCGTGACGATGCGCGTGCCCGCGGCCAACCTCGACAGAGCCATGACCGATCTGCGCAAGCTCGGCAAGGTCGTGCAGATGACGACGACGGCCGAGGATGTGTCGGGCTCGATCGTCGACATCGACGCGCGATTGCGTGTCCTCAAGGCCGAGGAGGCCCAGCTGCTCGAGCTGCTGCGACGCGCCTCCGGCGTGAGCGAAACCCTCGAGGTCCGCACGCAACTGAACGCCATCCGGCAGGAGATCGAGTCCTTCGAGACCCAGAAGGAGTTCTTCGCCGACCAGGTCGACTACGCAACGATCAACGCAACCGTGTTCGAGCGAGGGGCCGACGACCCCGACGATCCGGGCGACGGGATCCTCATCGAAGCCTGGCGGACGGCTCTGCGCGCAGGGCTGACGATCATCGCCGGCGTACTCGTGGTGCTCGGCGGGCTGATCCCGCTGGCCGCGTTGGGCCTGGCCATCTGGCTCGCCGTCCGAACGATCCGCCGCCGGCGCGCATAGGCAGGTCGCCGGAGGTCGAGCTGTCAGAGGCCGGCAGAGCTTTCGGTTAGGCTCCTAGCTCATGCAACTCACCCTTGCGAACCACTCGAGTTACCCCCGCGTGGGTGAGGGCAGTGATGCCCAGCGCCTGCGCCGCGCCTACGCGCGCCGGGAGACCGGAAAGATGACCGACGACCAGTTCGAAGGGGTCGTCAGGGACTACGTCGCCGAAGTGATCGGCGAGCAGGAGGCCGCCGGCCTGGACGTCGTCACCGACGGTCTCGTCTACTGGTACGACCTCATCTCGCACCCCACATCGCGCCTGGACGGTGTCCAGATCAACGGACTCGTCCGGTTCTTCGACACCAACACCTACGTCCGTCAGCCGGAGATCACCGGCAAGCTCGGCGGGACGTTCGGCCTGGCCCCCGAGTACGCGGCAGCCAAGGCGTCGGCCACCAAGGAGCTCAAGGCCGTGGTCACCGGCCCCTACACGCTGGCGCGCCACTCGATCAGCAAGTCCAACGGCGACCTCAGCTCCCTGGCCCTCTCCTACGCCGAAGCGCTGGGGTCCGAGCTGGAAGCCCTGGGCAAAGCGGGGGCCCGGTACGTCCAGATCGACGAGCCGTCGCTCCTCCGCTTCCCCGAGGACGCCGAACTCGTCCGCAACGTCCTGCTGCGGGCCGTGGCTTCCAAGGGCGCCCTGACGATCATCCTGGCGACGTACTTCGGCGACGCGGCGTCGATCTACGGCGAGCTGTTGAACATGCCGGTCGACATGCTCGCCGTCGACCTCCAGTACGGGCCGGGGATCGTCGACACCATCACCCAGCACGGCACGGACCGACCCATCGCCCTCGGGGCCATCGACGGCCGCAACACGAAGCTCGACGACACCGAAGCCGTCGCGCGGGACGTCGACCGCATCATGGAGGCCCTCGGCTCCCGCGGCGTGAACGAGGTCCACCTGCAGCCGTCGTGCGGCCTGGAATTCCTGCCGCGCGACCGGGCCAAACGTAAGCTGGAGCGGATGCGGGAGATCCGCGACGCGATCTCGAAGGCGGGCGCATAACGAATGAAAGGCAGAGAGAAGCTCCGACAGCTCGGCATCGAGTTGCCGCCGCTGCCCATCACGGCCGTCGGCAGCTACGCGAAGCCCGAGAACCTCACGAAGGCACGCGCGCGCTACGTGAAAGGCGAAATCAGCCGCGACGAGCTGCGCGCGATCCAAGAAGAGGCCACCGCCCTGTGGATGGGGTTCCAAAACGAGATCGGTGTCGACGTCCCCGTGGACGGCGAGATGTACCGCACCGACATGGTCGAGTTCTTCGCCGAGGAGATGGACGGCTTCGAACCCGGCGGATGGGTGCGCTCCTACGGCAACCGGTATTACCGCAAGCCGATCATCACGAACGAGGTGCGCTGGAGCGGCCCGATGACTGTCGACTGGTGGCGATTCGCGCAGTCGCTGACCGACAAACCCGTGAAAGGCATGTTCACGGGCGGCTACACGGTCATGGACTGGTCGTTCAACGAGTTCTACCCCGACCGGAAGGCGACGGCGCTCGCGCTCGCTCGCGAGTTCCGCAAGGAGGTCGAGGCCCTCGTCGAGGCGGGATGCAAGGTCATCCAGGTAGACGAGCCGGCCGTCTCCGTCCGAGCCGGTGAGATCGACATCGCCATCGAGGCCATGCAGATCACCACCGACGGCATCGACGCCTACTTCATCACGCACGCACTCGAATACGGCTACCCGGAAACGGTGTTCCCGGACGTGCTCGCCATGCCGGTGGACAACTTCGACATGGAGTTCGCGAACTCGGACTTCTCGTTCCTCGAGCGTCTGCGCGACTTCGGGTTCGACAAGGACCTCTCACTCGGCGTTGTCGACGTTCACACGCACGTGGTCGACTCCGTCGACGACGTCGAGCAGCGCATCCGCCGAGCCATCGAGATCCTGCCCGTCGAGACCATCTGGCCCGACCCCGACTGCGGTCTGAAGACACGCACCGTGGAGGAGTCGATGGGCAAGATGCGCGCGATCGCCGAAGCGACCAAGCGCGTCCGCGCAGATCTTTCGAGCCGTGTCTGACCGACCCTTCGCGGGTCAGGTCGCCATCGTCACCGGCTCGTCCCGAGGGATCGGACGCGGCACCGCCGTCTACCTCGGCTCCCTGGGCGCGTCCGTGGCCGTGTGCTACGTCCGCAATAAGGACATGGCCGAGGAGGCCGCGGACGAGATCCGCAAGGCCGGCGGCGACGCGGATGCGTTCGGTTACGACCTGACGTCCGAGGAAGGAGCTCACTCGCTCATCGGCGCCGTCGTCGAGCGCTTCGGCGGCCTGCACATCCTGGTGTGCTGCGTCGGCGGGTTCCAGCGCAAGCCGTTCGAGGAGACGACCGTCGACGAGTGGCGGGACCAGTTCGCCCAGAACACCGACACGATGTTCTTCTGCATGCGCGAAGCCCTCCCGCATTTCAAGCAGGCCGGTTACGGGCGCGTCGTGAACTTCTCCGCCGCGGGGGCCGAATTCCCTACGCGCCAATCCAACTTCGCCGCGTACGCGGCCGCGAAGGCCGCCGTGGTCGGCTTCTCCCGAGCGCTGGCTCGCGAGCTCGGGCCGGCCGGCGTGACCGTCAACGTCATCGCTCCCGGCATCGTCTCGGACAACGCGCCCACGCGTGAGGAGGCGCGGGCGATCGGCTTCGTGAAGCACACGCCGGTCGGGCGCGTGGGGTCCGCGCAGGATGTGGCGGAAGCGGTCGCATTTCTCGTCCGCCCTGAAGCGGACTACATCACGGGCGCGGTCCTCGAGGTCGGCGGAGGATGGCGGGTCTAACCGTCGGCTTCATCGGGCTCGGAACGATGGGTGCCCCGATGGCACGCAACCTCCTCAAGGCCGGCTTCGACGTGACGGTTCACAACAGGACACGCGAGAAGGAGGAACCGCTCGCGTCCGAAGGCGCGGAACGCGCGGACACCGCTGCGGCTGCCGCGAGCAACACGGACGTCGTCGTAACGATGGTGTCCGACACCCCCGATGTCGAGAACGTTCTGTTCGGCCCCGCCGGCGTCGCCGAAGCGGCTCGGGAGGCAACGGTGATCGTCGACATGTCGACGATCTCACCGCAAGCGACGAAGGCCTTCGGAAAACGACTGTCCGAACGTGGCATCCGTTTGGTTGACGCTCCGGTCTCCGGCGGCTCCGAGGGAGCCGAGAAGGGAATCCTCACGATCATGGCCGGCGGCGAAGCGAGCGACGTCGAGCGGGTTCGTCCCGTCCTCGATGCGATGGGGTCGAAGGTCACCCACGTCGGTCCGCTGGGCTCGGGTCAACTCACCAAGGCCGTGAATCAGATCATCATCGGCGGCTACTTCCTCGCTCTGGCCGAAGGGTTGACCTTCGGCATGAAGGCGGGTCTGCCCATGGACAAGGTCGTCGAGGCGATCTCGGCCGGCATGTGCCGCTCGGCCGTGCTCGAGATGCGGGCCCCGAACATGCTCCGCAACGACTATCCGCTCGGGTTCAAGCTCGCCCTGCACCTGAAGGACCTCGGTATCGCGATCGAGACGGCGAAGGCCGGCGGCGTCGAGCTTCCCCTCACCGAGCTCGTGAGCGAGATCGAGCGGATGCTCGTCGACGACGGCCGGGGCGACGAGGACCTGTCCGTGGTGGCGGCCGAGCTCCGGCGTCGCGCAGGGTTGTAGCGATGGTGCTGCCGACCACCGCCGAGGCGATGGAAGCCGCCGCCCGCGAGCGGATGTCCGCGGTCGCCTACGCCTTCTATGCCTCGGGCTCGTTCGCGGAGGTCAGCGTGGTCGAGAACGTCACCGCGTGGTCCCGCTGGCACGTGCGACCGCGAATGGGGATGGACGTGCGAACCATCGACATCTCGACGACGATCCTCGGCACCCGTATCGAGCTCCCCGTCTTCTTGGCCCCGTGCGGCTTCAACAAGCTCGCCCACGACGACGGTGAGTTCGGCGTCGCGCGAGCGTGCGCAGCCGAGGGGACCGTGCAGGTGCTGTCGTCGGCGACGGCGCTGCTGCCCGAAGAGGTGGCGAAGGTCACCGACGCCCCGAAGTGGTTCCAGCTCTACGCCGACAACGACTCCGGCGTGACCGACGAGCGCGTCGCGAGGGCCGAAGCTGCGGGCTTCCAGGCGGTGGTGATCACCGTCGACACGCCCGCCCTCGGCATCCGCTACCAGGGTCTCGCCGACTTCGAGGCGTTCTTGCAGGAACTGCAGGGGAAGGAGATCGTCGCGCCGATCCTGACCTTCTGCGAGCGGCTGGACTGGGCCGAGCTTGAGCGGATCGCATCCACCACCAAGCTGCCCGTCGTGCTCAAGGGTGTTCTTCATCCCGACGACGCGCGGCTCGCACCGGAACACGGAGCGAGCGCGGTGATCGTGTCGAACCATGGCGGCCGTCAGATGGACGGCTCGATCCCGCCGGCCCTCGCCCTGCCCGACGTCGTCGAGGCGGCCGACGGCCGCATCGAGGTCTACGTGGACGGCGGAGTGCGGACGGGCGTCGACGTCCTGCGGGCGCTGGCGCTCGGCGCCCGCGCGGTGCTGGTGGGCCGGCCGTACCTCTGGGCGCTGGCCATCGACGGCGAAGCGGGGGTCAGGGAACTCCTCGTGCGCTTCAAAGGCGAGTTCCGCAACGCGATGGCGCTGGCCGGTCAGACCGATGCCGGATCCGTCGATCCGAGCATCGTCGTGCGCGCCACGTAGGTTTCCGGCACGATAGGGCCATGCGCAAAGGTCTCGTGGCCCTTGCGGTGCTCCTCCTCATCTCGACGGTCGCCGGGTGGAACGGGCATCCGCTCCAAGCCGACGACGGTATCCCCATCGACATGAATCCCTCGGAGGAATGTCTCGACCTCGTCCCTCATCTGCCGACCGACGTCACGCGCGGGACGCTCACGGCCGACATCGTCGTCGCGCTCGACGGCGTCAGCAGAGACGCGGCGAGCAAGATCATGGCGCAAGCCGCCGAAGCGTACGCGCCGAGCGATGTCGCGCAGCTCAGCCCGGACGTGAAGCTCAACGTCATCGCCTACCACGACCTCACCGGCAAGCTGAAGTCGAGCGAGGTCACGGGCTTCGTCGTTGAGGAGCACCCGCAAGGCGACGACCTCATGTCGGAGCTCATCCGCTACTACCACGGCTCGTATCCGAAGCTTCGACGGGACCACGTCCATCTGTTCACGAACAAGAACCTGTATCTCGACGTCGACGGGATGAAGTTCGACGCCGTCCTGGGCATCACGAACTGCCTGGGTGGGATCGGGACGAAGTATTCCTACACGATCGCCGAAGCCGGTCACGACGAACGGGTGGACATCGGCCCCCTGAGGTTCCTCGCGGATCTGGACGCGAAGACGACGGCGCACGAGATAGGACACGCCTTCGGCGCACAGCATCACTACGCGAACTGCGTTCAGTTCGTTCCGACGGCCGCGCTCAACCGGACCGGTGACGTCTGCTCACTGATGTTCAACGACGCCGAGGTGATCGACCTCCACTTCGGCGCCGCCGAGGTAGCCGCCGTGCGTGGAACGGCCGAGGCCCACCTCAAGCACAAGCACTAAACGCCTACGAGCCCAGCTCCACCATCATCTCGAAGGTCTTGCGGTCACGGCCCCCGAGGAGCATGACCGTGCAGGGGCTCTCCTTCCAGACGGCGAACCGCTCCTTGATGCGCTCGACCGGACCCACCAGGGAGACGGCGTCGGCGAGCTCGTCGGGGACCGCCGCGACCGCTTCCTTCTTCTTGCCGTCGAGATACAGATCCTGGATCTCCTTCGCGGCTTCCTCGTAGCCGTAGCGCTTGGCGAGGTCGTTGTAGAAGTTCCGCCCGCGCGCGCCCATGCCGCCGATGTACAAGGCCAGGCCCGGCTTGACGAATCCGAGCGCTCCTTGCACGTCGTCGGTCACGATGACGGCGCAGCCGGCGACGACCTCGAACTCCGAGGACGGTCGTAGCTGGGACGAACGCTTCGCGAACCCTTCGTCGAGCGAGGGCTTGAACACGTCGGCCGCGTACGGGTTGAAGAAGGCGGGCAGGAAGCCGTCGGACACCTCGGCCGCCAGCGCGACGTTGCGCGGTCCGATGGCTGCGACGTAGATCGGGATGTCCGGACGGGGATGCAGGATCGACTTCAGCGGCTTGCCGAGGCCTGTCGCCTTCGGCCCCGCGTAAGGGATCTGGTAGTGCTCACCGGAGAACTCGAGCGGCTTCTCCCGCTTCCAGATCGTCCGGAGGATCTCGATGTATTCGCGCGTCTTGACCAGCGGCTTGCCGTAGGGCTGACCGTGCCACCCCTCTACGACCTGGGGGCCGGACAAGCCGATGCCACAGATGAAACGTCCGCCCGACAGCGCGTCGAGGGTGGCCGCCGTCATGGCCGTCATCGCCGGCGTCCGGGCCGGCATCTGCATGATGCCCGTCGCCAGCTTCACGTTCTTGGTGTGGGCACCCATCCACACCAGCGGGGAGATCGCGTCCGACCCGTAGGCCTCAGCGGTCCAGATGGAATGGAAGCCGAGCTCGTCGGCCAGTTGCGCCGAGGCGACCTGGTCCGCGATCTCGGCCCCCGAGTAGCCAACCTGCAGCCCGAACTTCATCGTTTCCTCCCCGGTTGATGACCTTGCGCCTCCAGCATCAGTTTTCGGGTGTCCGTTGGGCAAAAGCGTTACGCTGCTTGGAATGCCTCGGCGGGCCCTCGTTCTCCTCCTCGGTGCTCTGGCGCTCCTCGCCCTGCCCCTATCGGCCGGGGGCCAGGACTCACTCGAAGCGGAGCTGCTCGGCCTCATCAACCAGGGCCGTCCCTCCCGGCTGACCGCTCACTCCGGTCTTCGGATCGTGGGCCGGGAGCACTCACGGGAGATGGCCTCGGACGGCGGCCTCAATCACAACGGAGCCGCCGACCGCATCAACCGCGCCGACCCCGACCCGACCGAGTCCAACGGCGCGCCGGACGACGGGTTCACCGGAACGTGGTGCGAGAACGTCGCGTTCGTGCGCGGAGCACCGGACAGCGAGGTCCCCGAGCGCATGTACAACGCCTGGCGCGACTCCCCTTCACACGAGCGGTGCATGAACAACGGCGAGATGACCGTCGCCGGCGTCGGGATGTACTACGACTCGTCGACCGGGCGGTGGTGGGCGACCTACGAGTCGGCCGTGGACAACACACTCCCCGGCACGACACCCCAAACGCCCGAGCCCACCGCCACTTCCGCGCCGGTGCCGACCGAACGCCCGGAGCGCACAGAGCCCCCGCTGCTGGCCATCCGCACGGAGCCTCCCGAACCAACGGAGCGTCCCGAGCCGACCACTTCGGCGGCCCGCGCCCGTAACACAAACCAGGCGGCCGTCGAGGTGGAGGCCGCCCGTCCCGCCGAGGTGAGCGAAACCGTCGGCGCGGTCGCCGAAGCTGCGAGCGGGAGCTCCCGGAGTGGTGCGTCGTCCGCCGGCCAGCTCGCCGCCTCCGCACCCTCGGCGGCGCGCACGACGTTCGGGTGGATGGAGCTTGCCGCTACGCTCGCCGCCCTGGCGCTCGTCGGTGAGCTGCTACGCCGCATCAGCCGCCGCAGCGGCAGCGAAACGACCTAGACGTCCCTTAGCGCTCGTCTAGTGCGGCATGAACGCGCCGCGCATCCCCTGGTCGCTGTGGAAGCGACAGTAGAACTCGTAACGCGTCTCCGTGCCGAGCTCGACCTCGACCGTCTTCGTCTCGTCGGGCTGAAGCTCTTCGTCGACATTTAGTGCGTCGATCGTGAAGGTATGCGGCGCGGATCCTTCATTATGGAGCTCGATGGTCGCCGTTGATCCGCCGGGCGCCTTGATGTAGGTCGGCGCGAAGTAGAAGTTGTCGAGCTCCAGCTCGAGGTCGAAAGCCTCTTCCGTAAACGTCTCGGTCCCGTGGTCGCTGACCTCGCCGTCGTCCGCAGGGGACGCTTCGGTCGTTGGGTCCGGTGATGGCTCACCCTGGACGGCCGGATCCCCGTCATCCGCGCAACCGAACGCGGTAAGCGCGAAGATCGCCAACACGATCGCGAGCTTCGACATCAAAGCCTCCTCTCGCTTCGTCGTAACGCATCCTAACGAGCGCGGCACCCGGATTGGCCGCACGTACTCCGCCGTCAATACGCTCGCCACACGAACGGGAGGGAACATGACCGAGCCGATCTGGAAGCGGGACGCGCACGAGCTGGCCGATCTCGTGCGGGCCGGTGAGATCTCCGCAAAGGAGATCCTCGAGGTCTTCCTGGAGCGCATCGACCACAGCAATGAGGAGCTGAACGCCTTCGTTCATCTCGACCCGGACCGGGCTCGTACCGACGCGGCCGAGATCGACAGGCGCGTGGCGGCCGGCGAGGACCCCGGCCCCCTGGCCGGCCTTCCGATCGGCATCAAGGACCTCGAGGACGTCGCCGGCATGCCGACGCGTCACGGATCGGTGCCGTACAAGGACAATGTTGCCGACCGCGACAACGTCCAGAGCTCACGATTGCGCGCGGCCGGAGCCGTCATCGTCGGCAAGACGGCGACGCCGGAATTCGGCTCGACGGCCTTCACCCGGACGTATCTCCACGGCACGACGCGCAATCCGTGGAACCTCGAGAAGACCCCGGGCGGTTCGTCCGGTGGGTCGGCCGCGGCCGTCGCGGCCGCAATCGTCCCGATCGCCTCGGGCTCCGACGGCGGCGGCTCAATACGGATCCCGGCGTCGTACACAGGCTTGTTCGGCGCCAAGGGCACGTTCGGTCGCATCCCGCGAGGTGCCGGTCCGGACTCGTCGCTGACGAGCAACCTCGGCTGCATGTCACGGTCCGTGCGCGACACGGCGCGGTGGTGGGACTGCGTCGTCGGCAGCCACGAACGCGACCCGCTGTCGCTGCCACATCCCGGGCTGAGCTACGAGGAGACGTTGCACGAGACGCCTACGGGATTGCGGGCCACGTGGTCGACCGACCTCGGCTACGGGGTGACGCGCAGCGACGTGTCCGCGATCGTTCGGTCTGCGGCGGAGCGACTGGTCGAAGCCACGCACATGACGTGGATCGATCGTCCCGTCGAGCTGAAGGACATGTCGGTGGCGTGGGGACTCCTCGGCCGGCCGGCTACATGGCTCGAGGTCCGTGACTTCTGGCCCGACCGCGCCGAGGACTTCACGCCGACGGTGCGCTGGTCGGTGCGCAACGGCGAGGAGCGTTACAACATGCCCGAAGTCGCCAGAGCGATCGAGCGCCGCCACGAGAACAACGCTCGTCTCGCCGAGGTCTTCTCCGACGTCGACGTCATCCTCACGCCGACGACGTCGACCACCGCTTTCCGGGCCGAGGGACCGATGCCGTCGGAGATCGACGGACGCGAGATCAAAGTCATGCACGCGATCACGTTCACGTATCCATTCAACGTCTCCGGTCATCCGGCCGCCAGCGTTCCGTGCGGCTTCGACGCCGATGGCCTCCCGGTGGGCCTGCACATCGTCGGCCGCCGCCACGCCGACCACGTCGTCCTTCAGCTCGCGGCAGCCTTCGAGCAAGCCCAGCCGTGGCCGAAGATCGCCACCGCGTATACGTGACCGACCTTCCGACCGAGCGCATCGAGTTCCCCGACGGCTTCGTCTGGGGCACGGCGGCGTGTGCGCACCAGGTCGAGGGAGGGAACTGGAACAACGACTGGTGGGCGTGGGAGCACGACCCGCGATCGCCGTGCACCGAGGTGTCGGGGGACTGCTGCGACCACTACCACCGCTACGAAGAAGACTTCGCGTTGCTCGCGTCCTTCGGTCACAACGCACACCGCTTCGGCATCGAGTGGGCGCGGATCGAGCCCGAGCCGGGCGAGTTCTCGAACGCCGCGCTCGACCACTACGCGCGCGTGCTCGACTCGTTGCACGCCAACGGCCTGACGCCGTTCGCCACACTCCACCACTTCTCGTCGCCGCGCTGGCTCGCCGCCCAAGGCGGCTGGGCATCCGACGACGTGGTCGATCACTTCCGCCGTTATGCGGACGTCGTCTCGCGCCGCCTCGGCGACCGTATCCCGTTCGTCTGCACTATCAACGAGCCCCACATCGTGGCGATCATCGGGTACCAGGGAACGGCCTTCCCACCGGGGGCCGGTGACAAGACGCTGTATCCGAAGGTCACCCACAACTTCATCGGCGCCCACGCCGCCGCGCTCGACGCATTCAAGCAGCACCAACCGGACGCGCAGGTTGGACTCGTCCTCGCCACAAGCCACTACGAGCCCGTCGACGAAACCTCACAGGAGGTACGCGACCGAATCCACTACCGCACGGTCGGCGTCTACCACCAGGCCCTGCGCGACGGCATGATCCGAGGCGTCGGGGACGAGGTCGAGATCCCCGGACTGGCCGGTGCGTCCGACTTCGTCGGGGTCAACTACTACTCGCGGACGCGTATCGACGTCTCGGCCCCCGCGAACACCGCCGACGTCCCGGCCGATGCCGAGATCACGCAGATGGGCTACGAGGTCGTACCGGACTGTTTCGTCCCCGTGCTGCACGAAGCGGCAGGGGCGACCGGGCTCCCCGTCTACGTCACCGAGAACGGCATCGGGACCGACGACGACAAGCAGCGCGTTCGCTACATCGCCACGCATCTGGCCGCCGTCCGGCAAGCGATGGACGAGGGAACCGACGTCCGGGGCTATCTGTACTGGTCGTCGATGGACAACTTCGAATGGGCCTTCGGCTACGCGCGCACCTTCGGGCTCATCGCCGTCGACCGCGAGACGTTCGTCCGGACCCCGAAGCCTTCCGCGCACTACTTCGGGGAGATCGCGAAGACGAACGCCGTCGATCCCCAGACGACCGCGAGCTACCTCTAGCAGGACCCGCGGCGGCGGCACGGGCGAACTCGCGGCGCAGCGCGAGCCCGGCCAACACGACGATCGGGACGGCCCCGATGACGAGGAACCACACGGCTCTCGTCCACGGCTGGGTCGAGCGGGCGCGGCCCGTGAGCCCCTCGAGTGAGTCCGGATCGACGGCAACGGGACGCGCCAGATCCTCCGGCGACGCGGTGGTGACGCCCACGGGGGCCAAGGTCGGCGTCGCCGTCGGCGTAGCCGAGGGCACCGCCGTCGCGACCTGAGGGCCGGGCGCGGCCGCCGGCGCCGGCGCGGCGGTCACCGCCGGTGCGGGTGTAGCCGCCGTCGGGGCAGCTTGGATGATGAGCCGGGCCACCTGACCGCGCTCCCGGTGCGGATCACAGTAGAGCAGGAAGTTCCCGACCCTGTTCAGCTGCGGGGTCGTGTAGGTCTGCCCGAGCAGCAGGTCGCCGGAGTGGATTTCGAGCTCGTCCACGTCGACCGTGTGCCGCGCGAAGATGCTGTCTTCGCGCACGGTGAACGCGACCTGATCGCCCTGACGCACGACGATCTTCGTCCGGTCGCCGGTGCGCTCGTCCTCGAAGTAGTAGTTGCCGATCGACGCGGGTCGCGTCTCGGCCACCGCCGCCGGGACGATCGCGAGCGCCGCGAGCACGGAAGCAGCGATCGCTCCGGCGGCCCGTCGCGGCGTCACGTGCCGAAGACCATCTCCGACCCGAGCAGTCCGGCCGCCAGCAGACCGATCATGCCGAAGGTCGCGAGCGCGACGTCACCGACGGCGCGGCTACCGCTCAGTTCCGCCGCCGACCGCCTCCGACGCCAGAGGTAGTGCGCAGTGAACGCGCCCGCGGTCACGAGGCCGGCCGTCATGTGCCAGATCAGTGGTGCGTCGGTGCGCGGCTCGAGCAGGAACCCGATGCCTCTGGTGTCGATGAACCCCGCCACGATCACCAGGGGCAGCGCGACGACGCCGACGACCTCGAAGAGCCGGGAGCGGCCGTCCCATCGCTGGTCGCCCGTCGCGTAACGAAGGAGAAGACACACCCAGCCCGCGCTGAGCATCGCGATGGGGAAATGGACGATGGCCGGGTGTACGGGGAGTGCGAACGGATTGAGCAACCGCCGCGTCCGACCTAGCGGACGACGTTCAGGATGCCCGTCATCCCCGTCTCGTAGTGGTTGTTCACCGAGCAAAAGTACTGGATCGTCGTCCCCGCCTTCTGCGTGATCTTCACCTTGATGGCCTTGCCCGTCCCGCCGGCGGCCACGAAACCCTTGCGCACGCCGGAAGCCGTTCCGTTCTCGAAGACAACGTTGTGGCCGGGGCAACCGACCGTGTCGCAGAACTCGTCCTGATAGATCCAGTAGACGATCGAGCCGCGCTTCACGTCGATCGCAGCCGCCGGATTGTCGACACCGGCCGGACCGTCACTCGTGCGCAGGTACCCGGTGTCAAGCGGCGTACAGGTCTCGGCCTGGCAGAAGCGGAAGTTCGAGATCGTCAGGTCGAGGCGCGGCGTCTTCGCCCCGATCGGCCCGGCGGAGCCGACTAACAGCATCGCCGCACACGTCGCCACCGTCGCGATCCTTCGCACCATGGTCCCCCCAAACATCCGACTGGTCATCCGAGTAGGTCGTCCAACGACTTACCCTTCTTCGGCTCTTTCGACAACAGGTCCCCCAGATCACCGGTCTTACGCGACGTCTCGGCCCCGAGCCGTTCGTCGAGCTCGGCGGCCTTCTTACCCCGGATCTGGCCGGCGGCGTCCATGAGCTCTTCAAGGGATTTCCGCGGTCCGCCCTCGAGGCGGATCCGGAGAGCGGCCAGGACGTCGGCATGCCGGTCGATCAGTCCCTGCGTGCGATCGATCTCGGCAAGGACCGCCTCGGCCTTGCGGATGAGATCGACATCGGCTCCGTCCGAGGGAGCGTCCGCGGGCGCGTCCTGACTCATCTCCTCCGAGGATAGCGTTTGCGCACGCCGTGGCCCGGGGGCACGCTGGTATCCCTTTCACCAGCGAGGAGCCAAGCATGAGCAGGGATCGTCTTCCACCGGCCGACGCGATGTTCCTGCACCTCGAAGACGATCACACCCACATGCATGTCGCCTCCGTGACGATCTTCGAAGGATCGGTCGACTACGAAGAAGCGCTCGACGAGGTTCGTCGTCGCCTCCACCTCGTCCCGCGGTTCCGGCAGAAGCTGGCCTTCGTCCCGCTGGGTCTCGAGCGGCCGGTGTGGGTGGACGATCCCCACTTCAACATCGAGTACCACGTCCGCCACACGGCGCTTCCCGCGCCGGGAACCGAGGAGCAGCTCAAGCGCCTGGCCGGTCGGGTCATGTCGCAGCAGCTCGACCGGACGAAACCGCTGTGGGAGATCTGGCTGGTCGACAAGTTGGCGGGCGACAGGTTCGCGATGATCGCGAAGACGCACCACTGCCTCGTCGACGGCGTGGCCGGGGCCGACATCACTGCGGTCCTGCTGGATCTCGCGCCGCAGCCGCCGGAGCTCCATGCGCAAGCCTGGACACCCGAGCCCGAGCCGACCCCGGCCCAGCTGATGTCGGAGGCGGTCCGTGAGCGCACGACGCAGCCGGTCGAGATCCTCCGCGGTGTGAGAGCCGCCACGCGAGCGCCGCGCCGCATGCTCAAGGAGGCAACGAACTTCCTGGAGGGGATCGGCGCCCTGGCGTGGGCGGGACTCAACCCCGCGCCGAAGTCTCCGATCAACGTGCCTATCGGCCCCCACCGCCGCGTCGAGTTCGTGCGGGCGTCGCTCGACGACTTCAAAACCATCAAGAACGCGCTCGGCGGGACGGTGAACGATGTGGTTCTCGCCGTCGTGTCCGGTTCGCTGCGCCGGTTCTTGCAGCACCGCGGCGTGGATGTGCGTGGCCTCGAGCTCAAGGCGATGGTGCCGATGTCGACGCGCACCGACGACGAGCGAGGAGCCCTCGGCAATCGCGTCACGGCGATGGCGGCCCCGCTACCCGTGTACGAGGAAGATCCGGTCATGCGACTGGGGATCGTCCGCGAATCGATGAAGGACGTGAAGTCCTCGAAGCAAGCCGTGGGGGCCGAGATGATCACGCAGCTCTCGGGGTTCGCGCCGCCGACGATCCTCGGCCAGGTCGGCCGGCTCCAAGCACAGCAGCGCTTCGTGAACGTGCTCGTGACCAACGTGCCCGGGCCGCAGTTCCCGCTGTACTCGCGCGGCCATCCGCTGGTGGACCTGTTCCCGATGGCGCCGCTGGCCGCGAACCAGGCATTGAACTTCGCGGTGATGTCCTACAACGGCCAGTTCGGCTTCGGGCTCGTTGCCGACTACGACGCGATCCCCGACCTCGGCATCATCGCCGAGGGCTTGGAGAAGTCGATCGGTGAGCTGCTGCAAGCGGCCGAAGCCGCCTCATCGCGACCACAAGAGGAGGAAACCGAAACCGCGGTGCCCGAACCGGAGCCCGAGCCCGAAGCTTCACGCGACAGCTCGGACGGTAACGGCTCGAAGGACACCGAACAGGTCGAGGTGGGTGCCACGTCCGCTCCATCCCCTCGCGGTGAGGTTCCGACGACCCGGCCGCAAGGGCCGCCCTCTGGGGCCTAGCCGCGCATGGACAGGCTGGCCAAGCTCATCGCCGTCGGTGTCGGGCTGCTGCTCGTGATCCTCGGCGCGTGGGCACTGGTCGATCCGCGGTCCTTCTACGACCAGCTCGCCACGTTTCCGCCCTACAACGAGCACTTCCTCCACGACGTCGGGGCGTTCCAGGTCGGGATCGGCGGGACGCTGCTGGTCGCGTTCTTCGTTCGCGACTCGCTGCTGCTGGCCCTGGCCGGCGCAGGCATCGGTGCCGTGCTGCACGCCGTTTCGCACGTGATCGACCGCGACCTCGGCGGCAGATCGAGCGACCCCTGGGCCCTCGGATTGCTCGCCCTGATCGTCGTGGCCGGGGCGCTTATGCGGGCGCGTTCGCTCGGCGCGCGCTAGATCGCCTCGGCCCCCGCTTCGCCGGTGCGGATCCGGTAGACGCCCTCGACGGGCGTAACCCAGATCTTGCCGTCGCCGATCGTTCCGGTGCGGGCAGTGTCCATCACCACTTGGACCACCCGATCGACGAGCGACTCGTCGACCAGGACCTCGAGGCGCACCTTCGGGACGAAGTCGATCTGGTACTCGGCCCCCCTGTAGACCTCGGTGTGCCCGCGCTGCCGGCCGAACCCTCTGGACTCCGTCACCGTCATGCCCTGCACACCGACGTCCTTCAGCGCGTCCTTCACCTCATCGATCTTGAACGGCTTGACGATCGCGGTTACGAGCTTCATCGTGCCTCCCCTGGTCGTCGCACGCCGCCGGCCTCGAGCCTATCCACCGATGAGTGCGTAGCCTGCCTCGCCATGCTGTGAAAGGTCGAGCCCGGTGATCTCGTCCTCCTCGCTGACGCGCAGCCCGATGGTCCAATCGATCACCTTGAGGATGATCAGCGTCAGCACGATGGACCAGACGGTCGTGATGCCCGATGCGGCCGCTTGCTGACCCAGCAGCTTGAAACCGCCGCCGTAGACAAGGCCCGTCTGGCCCGCGATGGCCGTCTGCGTGGTTGCGAAGACGCCCGTCAGCAGGGCGCCGACGAGGCCGCCCACGTAGTGGACACCGACCACGTCGAGTGCGTCGTCGTAGTTGAAACGGCGCTTCAGGTTGACGGCGAAGTAGCAGAGGAACCCGGCGGCGAAGCCGATGATGATCCCCGACCAGGGCCGGACGAAACCGGCAGCCGGCGTGATCGCCACGAGTCCCGCCACGGCTCCCGTCGCGGCGCCCACCGTCGTCGGCTTGCGGTGCTGCATCCACTCGGGGATCACCCATCCGAAGACGGCCGCCGCCGTGGCCACGTGTGTGTTCGTGAAAGCCAGTGCAGCCAACCCGCCCGACGCGAGTGCACTACCACCGTTGAAGCCGAACCAGCCGAACCACAGGATCGACGCGCCGAGCACGACGAACGGGACGTTGTGCGGGATGATCGACGAGTCCTGCGGCCACCCACGGCGCCGTCCGAGAACGACGGCGAAGACCAGCGCCGCGGCACCGGCGTTCTGATGGACGACCGTCCCGCCCGCGAAATCGAGCGCGCCGAGCCCGTCGATCGCATTCAGGAATCCGCCGCCCCACACCCAGTGGGCGACCGGCGCGTAGACCACGACCACCCAGATCGTCGTGAAGGCCAGGTACGCGCTGAACTTGATGCGCTCCGCGTAGGCCCCGGCGATCAGGGCCGGGGTGATGACGGCGAACATCATCTGGTAGACGCCGAAGGCTGTGTGAGGAATCGTCGCAGCGAGTGCACTCGGTGCGTCGGCGACATCCTTGAATCCGATGAAGTCGAGGCCTCCGATCCAGCCCCCTTCTCCGATCACCTTGCCGATGTCGGGGCCGAACGCGAGCGTGTGGCCGATCGCGACCCAGAGCACCGATACGATCCCCAGGGCCATGAACGAGTGCATGATCGTGCCGAGCACGTTCTTCTGACGGACGAGGCCGGCGTAGAAGAAGGCCAGGCCCGGCGTCATGAACATCACCAAGGCGGCCGAGGCCAGGATCCACGCCGTGTCCCCTGAATCCACCGTCGTCTCTTGAGCCGCGAGCGCAGGAAGAGCGCTCAGACCCACGAGCGCCACCGTCAACGTCGCGACGACGCCTACCCGTCGTCCGATAGCCATCCACTCCCCCTTGTTGGTCGCCGACCGTTGGGAATCCGGGGAACCCTAGGCGAACAGCTTTACCGGGACGTTTCCGACTGTTACGCCCGTGTTAACGAGAAGAGGCGGCCCGCGGGCCGCCTCTTCTCGCCGACGTGGGGGAGTGTCAGGCGTGACTGGACGTCGTTACCACCTCGCCGTTCGCGGATACGGCGGCGTCGGTCCCCGCTCGCAACTCTTCACGAGCCCGTGCCACCGTCTCCGGTGAAGAGATCCCCGTCGTGCCGAGGAACGCTTCTGGATACCCGAACATCCCGTGCTCGCCGATGTCGAGGCCTTCCATCTCTTCCTCCGGCTTCACCCGGAGTCCGATGGTCAGCTTGATCGCCCCGAAGATGATGAGCGACGCCACTGCCACCCATGCGAACACCGCCACCACACCCAGCGCCTGAACGCCGAGCTGGGCGAGTCCGCCGCCGTACATCAGGCCGGGCCGACCGACGCCGGCCGCCTCGACCAGGCGGGGCGACGCGAACACGCCGACGGCCAACGTTCCCAGCGCACCGCACACACCGTGCACCGAGATGGCGCCGACCGGATCGTCGATCTTCAACCTGTCGAAGAAGATCACCGATCCGACGACGACGATCCCGGCCACGACTCCGATGACCACGGCTGCCCAGTTCTCCACAAAGGCGCATCCCGCGGTAATAGCGACCAACCCCGCGAGCGCCCCGTTGCCGGTCATCCCGGCATCGGGCTTCCCGAAACGGATCCACGCAGTAAGCATCGCAACGATCGCTCCTGCGGCCGCGGCGAGGTTCGTCGTGACCGCGATGTCGCCGATCGACGGGATCGAAGCGCCCATCGTCGATCCGGGGTTGAACCCGAACCAGCCGAACCACAAGATGAACACCCCGAGGAACGCCAGCGGCATGCTGTGCCCCGGAATGGCTCGCGGCTTCCCGTCCTTGCCGTACTTACCGATCCGGGGGCCGAGCAGCAGGGCGCCGATAAGCGCGGCCCAGCCACCCACCGAGTGCACGACGGTAGAGCCGGCGAAGTCGAGGAACTGCTTCTCCGCGAGCCACCCGCCTCCCCAGATCCAGTGGCCCGAGATCGGATAGACGATCCCCGAGATAAGGGCGCTGGCCACGAGATAGGTGGAGAACTTCGTTCGCTCGGCCATCGCCCCTGAGACGATCGTGGCGGCGGTCCCAGCGAATACCGCCTGGAACAGCCACTTCGTCGTCAAGGGAGGCGTCGCCCAGGCCAAGGACTCAAACGTGCTCTCGCCGCCCGAAAGGAACCATCCGGATGTTCCGACGAGGGCATTGCCGACGCCGAACATGATGGCGAACCCGACGGCCCAGAACGCGAGTGACGACATCCCGAAGTCCATCAGGTTCTTCATGACGATGTTCGCGGCGTTCTTCTGTCGCGTGAATCCTGTTTCAACCAGCGCGAAACCCGCTTGCATGAAGAAAACAAGAAACGCGGCGAGCAGCGTCCACATCGTGTCTGCCGCGATCTTCAGCTCATTGACATCCAAGTCGTACCTCCTCTCGTGCCTGTTCCTACTGGTGGTTGACGTGTCAGATCGCCTCGGCCCCCACCTCCCCCGTGCGGATCCGGTGCACTTCCTCAGCCGCCGTGATCCAGATCTTTCCGTCACCGATCGAGCCGGTTCGGGCTGTTCCGACGATCGCATCGACAACCTGGTCGACCAGCTCCTCTTCGACCAGCACCTCGATACGCACTTTGGGTACGAAGTCGATCTTGTACTCCGCACCCCGGTAAACCTCGGTATGGCCGCGCTGTCGACCAAAGCCGCGCGACTCGGTCACCGTCATCCCTTGGATGCCGACGTCCTTTAGTACGTCCTTCACTTCATCGAGCTTGAAAGGCTTGAGGATCGCGGTAACGAGCTTCACGGTCCCTCCCGGATCAACCACGAGCGCATCAACTGCTCGAAAGGTATCGACCGGCGATTTCTTCGGGATGTCGGGACGTAAACGACGTATTGCGGATCCGTAAGCGGCTCGTGAGTCGCGTTGCACGGCCGCCTTTCGGCGGTGTTAACAACACCGCAACGTGCGCGTACCGGGCCGAAACATGCGGCTCGTAGCCTGTCGGCGATGGGATCCCCAGACCAACGGTCCGCGCGTGTGGAGATCGGCCGGCTCGAGGTCGAGCCCCATGCCTATCGCGCGAGGCTTGGCGGACGCGCGCTTCAGCTCTCGCCGTCCCAGCTCGAGCTTCTCGGCTTCCTCGTGATCAACCGGGGCCGCGTGGTCTCACGGAGCGAGCTCGCCAGAGCCGGCGGCCTGCTCGAAGGACGATCGGTTGACGTCGCGTTGTCGGCGCTTCGCCGGGCGCTGGGCGATGGCGTCGTGCGGAACGTACGCAGCCGCGGCTGGATCCTCGAGCCCGGCACCTTCGAGGACTAGGCCCCCAATGGAGACCGGAGCCCGGCTCCTACTAACGGACGCGTTCAGCCCGTCTTGATCTTCGTCCCTTGCGGCAAGGGGCCGAGGCCGGCCGTTCCGCCGCCGTCGACCTCTAGCTGCGCGCCCTCGGGCGGTTCGACCCGGACCATGCCCAGCCCGACCAGACCCTTGCGCGGCGAACGAGCGACCGAGGTCACGCGTCCGACGTTGGCCTCACCGAGACGAAGGTCGGCTCCCACACCCGGCTCGGCGCCGTCGAAGGAAAGGCGCCGGAGCGTGCGGTTCACGTGTCCCCGGAAATGGATGCGCGCAACGGTCTCCTGTCCGACGTAGCAGCCCTTCTCGACCGAAACGACCCTCGTCAGGCCCGCTTCTTGGGGTAGGTCACGTTCGCCGAAATCCACACCGTATGAGCCGACACCGGCTTCCACGCGCAGGGCCTCGTAAAGATCGGGGGTTCCCTCCGGCCCCCAGTCCTCTGATAGAGCGTCCGCGTGCACGTCGGCGGCGGGGACGTCCCCGAGCTCGTAGCCGAACGTCACCTCGGGCCGGAACTCGCCGTCGGCGGCGGTTGCCGCGGCGACCGGGCCGAGGAGCGTGAAGCTACGTCGCTTGTGGGTCTCGATCTCCACCTTTGTCCGGAAGCGATATGTCTCGAACCACAGCGCAAGCCGTTCTGCATCCGGAGCGACATCCAGCCAGATCTCCTCGTCACCGAACCCGACGCGGAAATGCGCTTGGACCCTTCCCTTCGGATCGAGGAAGCAGGACTCCACCCACCTCCCCGGTGGTACGTCGTCTACGTCGGCGGTGATGGTGTTCTGGAGGAACCAGACGCGCTGGGGGCCGGTCAGCCGGATGAGACGACAGGCCGCCGGACGCTCCACCCAGACGCCACCGTGCAGCGCGGCTTCGTACGCGTCTTCGAGCGAAAGCATGACGCTCCCACCTTACTCAGCGAGAGAGAATCCGCCGTCGTCGAGGACCAGCACGATGCCCTGTCCTTCGCCCAGCGGAGGGACGGCGGTCTGCGTGACACCCCACACGGCCGCCTCGAGCATCGGCGAATGGCCGACGACGAGGACCCGGCCCCCGTCCGGCGTGTGGACTCCGACGCGACGAACCGCCTCGGCGAACTGCACGGCCTCCTCCTCGACGAACGCGAAGTCGGCCGACAGGAAAGTGTCCAGATCCCCCTTCTTGGTGTCGGCGTAGATGGCGCGCCAGCGTTCTTCATTCGTCGAGCGAAACCCCTCGTCCACCACGACGCCGCCGCTCACGGTGGATCCCAGGCCCGCAAGGAAGCACGCCGCCGCCTGCGTCGCCCGGTGGGCGCCCGACGAAACGACGAGGTCGTAGGGCCCGGCGAGCGCCCGGCCGATCCGCACGGCTTCCACGACGCCCTCAGCGGTCAAGGCGTCGCCGTCGTTGGCCGTGTGCCGCCTGAGCTCGATCGTCTTGCCCACGCCTCACCTCCTAGCGCATTTGTAGCCTTGAGATCATGCTGCGGCTCTTCAACACGCTAACCAGACAGAAGGAGGAGCTGACCCCCACGAATGGCGGGGTGAAGATGTACTCGTGTGGACCGACGGTGTACCGCCCGGTCCACATCGGCAACCTCCGTTCCTTCCTGCTGGCCGACTTCGTGCGCCGCGCGATCGGTTATCACGGACTGGACGTCTACAAGGTCATGAACATCACCGACGTCGGCCACATGACCGACGAGATGACCGACGAGGGCCGGGACCGCATGCTGCTGGCGGCCGAAGACGAGGGGCTCAGCACCGCGGAGATCGCCGCGAAGTACACCGACGCGTTCTTCTCGGATACCTCCCTCGTGAACATCCAGACCGCTGACGCCTACCCGAAGGCCTCGGACCACATCCCGCAGATCATCGAGCTCGTGGGCAAGCTGATCGAACGAGGACATGCCTATGAGGTCGACGGCAACGTGTACTACGACGTCTCGTCGTTTCCCGAGTACGGCCGTCTATCGGGTCAGTCGCTCGAGAACATGCGGGCAGGTCATCGGATCGACGCCGCGAATCCGCAGAAACGGAGCCACCAAGACTTCGCCTTATGGGTCGCTGCCGGCGAACGCCGGGATCTCGTGTTCGACTCCCCGTGGGGGAAGGGCTACCCGGGCTGGCACATCGAGTGCTCGGCGATGTCACTCCACTACCTCGGCGATCGCTTCGACCTCCACACCGGCGGGGTCGACAACCGCTTCCCGCACCACGAAGACGAGATCGCCCAGTCCGAAGGAGCCGTCGGACACGAGGTCGTCCGGACGTGGATACACGGCGAGCACGTGCTGCTCGAAAGCGCGAAGATGGCGAAGTCGGCCGGCAACGTCGTCACGATCGGCGACCTCGCCGCGCAAGGCCATGATCCGCTCGCCTACCGCTACTGGTGCTTCACGGCGCGCTATCGGCGCCAGGTCCATTTCACGACGGAGGCTCTCGAAGCCGCCGGGACCGCGCTCCGCCGGCTACGCGAGCAGATGTCGCTGCTGGGGGCGTCCGAGCCCGCGCCGGTAACGGACACGATGCTGCGCTCGTCGGTACGCGACGAAGGCGCCGTCGCCTACCACCATCGCTTCATGGCGGCCGTGGACGACGACCTAGACTTTCCCGCCGCCCTCCGCGTCGTACACGAGACCATCGGCGACCAGGCCGTCCCCGCCGACATCCGTCACCGTCTCGTCGGGTCGTGGGACGAGATCCTGGGCCTGGACCTCGTCCGCTCCGACGGCCTCCCCGGCGAGCTCGCGGCTCTCGTCCGCGAGCGTGAGGTGGCGCGCAGCGCCAAGGACTTCGTTAGAGCCGACGCGATTCGAGACCGCCTGCGCGCGCACGGCGTCGAGCTTCTGGACTCGGCCGACGGAACCCGCTGGGTGAGGGGCTGACGCACGTGCCGGGCGCCGGGGCGAACCGGCTCGCCCCCCGTGCCGTCAAGGGGTCGCTCGACGAGCTCATCGGCGACGCAACGCCGCGTGAGGTATGGAAGACCGCCGACTCCTTGTCCGGCAGTTTGCTCGAGCGCGTCGTCATCGACGACGAGCCGTTCGTCGTGAAGCACCTTCACGTGGACGACGATTGGATCCAACGCGTCCAGGGCGATCTCTACACGCGGCCCTATGTCATGTGGACGACGGGTTTGTTCGACGCGCTGCCGGACTGCATCGACCACACCATCGTCGACGTGGCCGGTGGCTTGGGCCGCAACGGCTGGGGATCGGCCATCCTCATGCGCGACGTGTCGCCGGAGTTGGTCCAGGTGGAGGCCGGCATCATCGGGTTGCGCCGGCACCTCGGGTTCATCGACCACATGGCCCAACTCCACGCGCACTTCTGGGGCTTCCGGGATGACATCGGGCTGATGCCGAGGAACAACCTGTATTACATGCTCTCCCCACTCATGGCCGAGGTCGAGAACGATCGAGGCGAACCGGTCGGCGTGCCGAGCATGGTCGCGGCCGGCTGGCAACGGATGACTGACGAATCCCCTGCGCTGGCCAAGATCGTTCTTCCGTACCTGAGCCAGCCGTGGCCGCTCGTCGAAGCTCAGCGCCGTGGCCCCCAGACGCTCGTTCACAGCGACTGGAAAGCCGGAAACCTCGGGACGCACGCCGACGGCCGGACGATCCTCCTCGACTGGGCCTTTCCGAGCGAAGCACCGCCTACGGCCGACATCGCGTGGTACATCGCCGTGAACTGCGATCTCCTTCCCCACTCGAAAGAGGACACGATCGATGCCTACCGGGAGGCTCTCGAGCGATACAGCGTCGAGACGGCCGGATGGTGGGACGAGCAACTCGAGCTGGCGCTCCTCGGAGTGACCGTCTTGCTCGGGTGGTCCAAAACCGGCGACGAGCTGGCGTGGTGGGAGGAGCGGGTCCCGCGGTCGTTGCGATTCCTGGACTGAGGCGGCTAGCGCGCAGCCGGTGCCGCGCCATCCGCGGGCTGCAGAGCGCGGTGCAGGGTGTCCTCGATCCGACGCAAGTGCTCCGCATCCGTGACGCGATGGCCCTCGAGGTCGTGCACGTAGAACACGTCGACGA
>Ga0299907_10000019_pt1 | contig 47342 bp, 39 predicted proteins | sample RVTome_16_FD_198680 | JGI IMG/M metagenome (GOLD analysis project Ga0299907, IMG submission 198680) | Soil microbial communities from uranium-contaminated site in the Upper Colorado River Basin, Wyoming, United States - RVT152D67 (version 2) ...
CGGGTTGGTGATCCGGACTGTGATATTGCAAGGGGGGACGACCCCCCTTGTATCCCCCCGACAGGTTGAGTGGCGTGGGTTCATTCTCTGGGATACATGACTTTGGTGCGGTCGGGTTGGTGATCCGGACTGTGATATTGCAAGGGGGGCTATCGCCCACCAACGTTGATGGCGACGCGTCCGCTCTCTCAGATCTTGGGGAGTTTGAAGCCTGACTTTTCTATTACGTGGTCGCGGGCTTCGCTGGTCATTCGTTTCACTGCGTCCCAGTCGACGTGGAGCAGCTTGCCGTTTCGCTTCATGAAACGTCCCGCGATCATTACGGTATCGACGTTGCTGGTGTCCATTCCCACGACCACGGCCGTGGCCGGGTCGTTGAGTGGGGTGGTGTTGAGGCGGTCTGTCCGGAGCATGACGATATCGGCTTCCTTTCCGGGTGTCAGCGACCCAACCTTGTGGTCGAGCCCATTGGCTCGCGCTCCTTCGACGGTGGCCCAGCGCAGGACGTCGCGAGTAGTCACGGGATCCCGACCCTGGGCGGTGGCGATGGCACGCTGGAGCCCGAGCACCGAGCGCATCTGGTTGAACATGTCCCCGGGGACGTTGGTCTCGACATCAACACTCAGGCTGGGGGCCAGCCCGCGATCGAGGAACTTCTGGATCGGGGGCATCCCGTGGCCCATCATCATCTCAACCGGGCTGGCTAGTGACACAGTGCCGCCGGTGTCGACGATCATCTGGATTTCCGTGTCGCTTAGGGTCGTGCAATGGATGTACGTCGTGTCGGGGCCGAGTAGTCCTGCATCTCCGAACTCCCTGACTTTTGCGTCCAACCCGTAGCTCCCCACACCGACGTGCGTGCTGATCCGGGCACCTGTTTCGCGCGCCAGTTTCCAGTGATCTCGGGAGACCTCGAAGTCGGTGAACTCCGGTCCCGGGGCGGCCAGTGCCAAAGTGAGCATCTGATCCTTGGTAGAGAAATGCTCGGCGGCCGCCCTAACAAACCAGCTGGGCTGGCGCTCCTCCCATTTGCCCCACCAAGGGAATCCGTAGGCGAAGACAGCACGCATCCCGGAGTCCTCGAGGGCCTTGACCACGGCGTCGGTGTGCGCTGGCGATCCCTGTATGTGCGACCAGTCGAGCAAGGTTGTGATCCCGGCATCCATGGCGCCGAGGGCAGATATCAAGTTGCCGACGTACGCATCCTCAGGGCGGAACGCCGGCGCAAGCTTGTGAAGGACGAATGAGATATAGCTGGTGCGTCCCTCGAGAGGTACATCGGTGCCGATGTTGCGAAGGAGTCCCTCCCAGATGTGTCGGTGTGTGTCGATGAAACCCGGCATCACGATGGTGCCAGCAGCGTCGATCATCTCAGCGTTCTCGCCGCCGTCGAGTCCGACCCCAACCTCGACGATACGGTCGCCGTCGATAAGGACATCGCCAGAGGAGAGCTCACCGATGGCCCGATCCATGCTGAGAACCAAGCCGCCCCTGATGAGCTTCCTTCCCGACGGAACCACCCTGAAGTCCGGTGCTGACGGATAAAAATCGGGGATTTCCGCCTGTTCCAGAACGTTGCTACCCAAGACGATGCGTCTTGCCTTGCGGAAGTTACGTTTGACCAACTCCTTCAGGTCACCGATCTGAAAAAGGATGATCCCGAACAGCACAAGGGCTCCGATGATCATCGCCCCATCAGTCGGGGTCAGCCCGAGGAATGGCAGAACGAAGATGATCAATGCCAGCAGCACCGATGCGACAGTGCTTCCGATGAAGGTCGCTCTGCCGCCAGCGAGGGAAGCTCCACCCAACACCGCGGCAGTGATGCTCGCCAGAGCGAAAGTGGAGCCGATCGTGGCGTTGCCGACCGGCGAACGGGCCATAACGAGGAACGCCGCGACGGCCCCCAGGAAGCCGACCATCAGCAGGGCACGCACTCTCACCCAGTTCGTGCGGATACCGCCTCGCTTCGCAGCTCGCTCGTCGTAACCGACAGCTCGGACCGACAGACCCGAACCGGAGCCTTGCAGCCACAGGTCAGACAGGGCTGCCAGTGCGACGATGACTATCAAGGCAATAGGGATCGGCCCCCACTTAGTGGTCAAGACTGCAACGAGTTCGGGACTGATCTGGCCCTGCGTGGTCGGGCGAAGGGTGAGCGAGATCCCGTCGAGGATGCTCAGTGTTGCCAACGTGGCGATTATGGAGGGGATCTTCACACCGCGTATCAACCCTGCGTTGACCAACCCAAGGACCAGCCCGGCGCCGAGTATCAAGGCCACGCCGAGCAGAATCTGTCCCAGCGTGGCGTCGGCTGGGATCAAGAAGGATGCTGCAACCACTCCGAACGAAATCATCGCCCCCACGGAGAGGTCGAGGTAGCCGACCAGGATTGCATGGGTCTGCGCCATCGCCGCGACGGCCAGTGGCATTGCCAGAAGGAGTATCGCGGTGATGTTGTTGGCATTGAGAAAGCCCTCGAAGCGCGTGCTGGTGAACCACAGAAGACCCGCAATCAGGAAGAGCTGCAGAGTCACCGGCATCCAGAGCCGAAACCTGATGACCTTTCGCCACTTCTCCTTGTCGCGAGCGTTGCGAAGGACCTTCCGGAAGACCTGGCGGGCTCGATCGCCCCAGCCCGATGCCGTGTATTCGGTGGTCATGACAACTCGGCCGCTCCGGGTGCCTTGGGCATGGCCACTCCCAACGGGGAGCGTGCCGCCTTTGACATCCCGGGGCCGCGAACTATTGCTTCCACGATGCGCGTCTCGTCGAGCTCGTCTCCGGGGATTTCTTCCACGATGGTGCCCCGGGACATCACCAGCACACGATCGCACAGACCCGATAGCTCGATCGGGTCGCTGGACTTGACCAGGATCCCCGCTCCGGCGTTGCTGCGTGTGCGCAGGGCTTGGTAGATGTCGAATCGAGAGCCGACGTCGACACCCTGGGTTGGCTCATAGGCGAGGATGACCTGGGGCTCTTTCAGGAACGACCTCGCCACCGAGACCTTCTGCTGGTTGCCCCCCGAGAGAAACTCTACGGGCTGTTCGACTGAGGGGGTCCGAATCTCCAGCTCGTCGACGAGGTCGCCGACTCGGATGCGCTCAGCCCGACGACGAAGAAGGCCGCCCAGGCTGAACTTGTTTATCGACTCGATTGTTGCGTTCACCCGCACGCCGAGGACGCCCATCAGCGCCTCATGTTTGCGGTTGCCTGGAAGCAGCAGGATTCCTGCGCCCACCGACTCATGAGTAGAAACAAGGGTCAGCTCCTTGCCGTCACATTCCACGAGCCCTGCCCTCGGTGGTGTCCGGCCAGAGAGCGTGTCGAACAGCTGGGGCTGCCCATTACCTTCGGCTCCGGCGATGCCCACGATCTCACCACTCTCGATCGTGAAGCTGACCGGCCCGAACGATTGGCCCTGGAGCCCCTCGACGACCAGCACTTGCCGTGGCTCGTCGAAGTCGGGCTCGGCAGTCGGGAAGGCAGCTTCGAATGGTCTTCCGACGATCAGCTCGACCAGCTCGGCTTCTGTGGTCTCGGTTGCCTCGAACGTCCCGCGGGCCTCTCCGTCACGGAGGACGGTCACACGATCGGCGACCTCGAGGACCTCCGGCAGGCGGTGGCTGACATAGACCACGCCGACGCCTCGTTCCTTGCAGGCCAGGACAGTCCGGTGTAACGCCTCGACCTCATCGGGGCCTAGCGCCGTGGTTGGCTCGTCGAGCAACAGGACGATCGGTTCTGTGACGAGCGCCTTGGCCACCTCGAAGAGTTGTCTCTCGGCGAGTGTCATGAAACCCGCGGGCACATCGGGAAACAGCTCCAGACCGAGATCGAAGTCGGCTAGCAGCTTCCGAGCCCACTTCTTACGGCGCCAGTAGGGCGGCCGTTTGTCGGGAGGGGCGGCGAAGTAGAAGTTGTTCTTTATCGGTTCCGGCCCCACCGATGAGCCGTCCTGGTAGGCCATTGCCAGGCCAAGCTTTCGGGCGAGGGCCGGTGAGTCTCGCTTGAGGATGTGGTCCCCGATCCGGACAGTGCCGAGATCGGGTTCCACAAACCCCGATGCGATGCCGAGCAGAGTCGACTTGCCAGAGCCGTTCTCGCCGACGAGTGCGTGCACTTCGCCAGGGCGACAGTCGAAGCTGACATTCGTCAGCGCTCGGACTGCACCGAACTGGCGGGAGATCCCGCTCAGATCTAGTACGACCTCTGAGCTCATCGTCTCTGCTCGGCTCTGACCATCAACTGCTACCGAACATCATCGCCAGTATCTCGTCAGGAACCAGAGAGGTGCCCGAAACGACCGGGTTGGCCCGGTTGGGGTCACAGTTGTCAGCCGTCACCTGATTCATCACATGCGGCACTGTGATCTCACCAGGGAGATCTGCACCTTGCAGGGCGAGCATTGCTGCCGTGACCGCTACTCGCGACTGGAAGTTTCCGCCTGCGGAGTAGAAGATGTTGTATGTGGGCTCGTCGCGATCGACCCAGTCGCAGAACAAGCTCTGCTCGTCGGTCCGCAACGCCACCGTCAGGTTCTCCACCGGCACGCCGGCCGTCTCGTAGGCGGTCAGTCCCGCGAGAAGCCCGTCCGCATACTCATACGCATAGCCGCGGATTTCTTCGCTTTGGGACAGAAGGCCCGCGAAGACATCCGGGATGATGGGGTTGAACCAGTTGGTGTCACCGGTTGTGCTGTTCTCATTCGCGGGTGGGTTGATCAGGTTCACCCCGTCGCCCAGCGCCTCGATCGTGCATTGTTGCCAACCAAGGGATAGGGCATTGTTGGGTGTTCCACCAAGAAGGGCGACGTCGCCACTCCCGACACCGTCATTGAGGATCTCGGCGAAACTGTTTCCCAGCTCGCACAGATCTTCACCAACCACCGCTGTGTAGTCGGTTCCCGGAGTGAGCGCCCCATCCTGCCCTGGCAGACCGACGTAGCCGGCCGAGAATGGGATATAGGGGATCCCGGCAGCTTCCGCCGCCAGAACCTCTTCGGCGAGCAGACCGCCGATGTCCGGATACCCGACTATGAAGTCGACACCACTCTGCACTAGGAAATTGAACTGTCCTTCATGGACAGTCGGGTCCTGGTCGAAGTTGGCTGCGGTCGAGATGATCGTGCCGATCTCGGGATACGAGAGCGCCTGGAGTACTGCCTCCATGTGGCTCACCGACCGCCAGACGTTGACGTCGTTTCCGCCACCGTCGGCGTATCCCATGACCAACTCGCCTCCCGAGCCGGTGTCACACTCCTGGTTCGCCCAGCATTCCATCGCCTTGTCGATGGTCGCCTGGTCGAGGTCCTGGCTGGCGCGCGCCACCGAAGCCAGGATGATATTCCAGCTCGCTTCATCCGAGGGCTCGACCTGGCCTAGGGCTTTCTCCACGAGTGCCAGATCCGCCGCACCGGGGTCTTCGCCGTACTCAGCCAGCGGGTTGTCGCCCCCGGCTCCAGTGGTTGTGGTTTCACCGGTGTCCCCGGTCGTGGTCGTCTCGCCCGCGGTGGTTGATGTGTCGCCGCCGGCGGTGGTTGTCGTGGCACCGGTGTCTCCGGAACACGCCGCCGCCAGCATCGCCATGACGGCGATGACCGCGATGATCTTTAGTCGTCTCATTTCCTCCTCCAAATGGGCTGGGTGGCCCGTTGGGTTCCTTCCTTTTTGGACTCTGATGTCGTCGGGGGTCGTTGAATCTCCTTTCTCAACCTGGCCCGTCGTTTGAATTGTCGATTGTTTGTTTTCCGGCGCGTCCGGGTCTTCGCCGTTCGCGGAGCGTCCGCTCCACGACTTTGATGATCCGATCACCCGAAACCAACATTCCCCCGATGATCACCAGCCCAAAAACGACGAACTGGAGCGCTGTGCCGAGCCCCATTGATCGCATGAGTTGATTGAGGCCCGTTAGAAAAATTGCGGCGACGAAAGTCGACCCTGCACTGGCAAGTCCCCCGGTGAGAGATGCTCCGCCGATTACCACGGCAGCGATCGGTCCGAGAAGGTATTGGTTGTTCACCGCGACCCCTGGGGTTCGCAGGAGGCCGGCAAGTGCGGTTCCCGCTGCCGCGTAGAACAAGGCGGCGACGACGTATACGAGGATCTGATTGAGATTCACCCGGATTCCGACGACATTGGAAGCAACCGGATTGGCCCCGACAGCCTGAAAGCGACGGCCCAACGTCGTGTAGCGGAAGCCGAGGATCAGGAGGAGCGTCAGGCCGAGACCGACCCAGAACACATTGCTGATCCCGAAGGACCGTGAGCTGGTCCATGCGATCCATCCAGGAGGTGCCTGTGACTGAACGGGGAATGTACGTCCGTAACGATTTATCACACCGATCACCACCTGGCCTACCGCCAGAGTCACGATGAGAGCGTTGAGCTTGAAGCCACCGATGAGGATGCCGTTGATCAGGCCTATAATTGCGGCGACACCGAGGGCAACTGCGATGGCGAGACCGATCCGTTCGTCCGACTGCAGTCCGACTCCGGTCATAATGACCATCGTCAGGGTCAGGGTTGCGGGCGTGCTCAAGTCGATCCCAGCAGTCATCACCACCAGCATCTGACCGAGCGCGGCGATGGCGAGGACCGCTCCGAAAGGCGCGACCTGGCTTATCGAAACGCTGCTCAACGCGTTCGGCACCCAGATGGCTGCGATGACTATCAGGAGAGTGAACGCGATGTAGACAGGCATGTAGCGGGAGGCGACTACGAATCGTGTGAGACTTGCCGAGCCGGTCTGGGTAGTCATTGCTCTTCGCCTCGAGTCGTCCTCCCGACCAGTCTGCGGTGAGATGACCGAGCCAACTGGAGTGTCTGCTCGAGTCCATCGACAAGCTCACCTCCGCGCACCTTGGGCTCGCCTCCCACGAACAGCCAGTCGACGTTTGATGTGTCCATCCCCCAGACAACCGCGCCGATTGGATCGTTTACGGGGTGGATGTTGGGCAAGTCGGACCGAAGCACCAATACATCGCCCCACTTGCCGCGTTCGAGCGAGCCGACTTCCCCCGATATCCCAACCGCACGCGCAGCGCCGCTTGTGGCGTACTTGATGACATCTCTGGTCGTCAGTAGTTGGGGCAGTCCCGCCTTGCCCGACAGCTTGAGGTCGAACATCCCCGCATGCTGGATCGAATTGACCGCCCGCATCTGAGCAAACATGTCTCCGGGAGCGTTGGACTCCGAATCGACTCCAAGCCCAGGCCGGATTCCGTTGTCGATCAGCCTTTGGATCGGTGGCGAGCCTTTGCCGCCGGCCATTTCCGAGGCGGGTGTGATGACGACAGTGCTCCCTGCCGAGCCGATCGCCGCCAGGTCAGAGTCTCCAACGCCCGAGCAATGACAAAGCGTCACGTCCTCGCCCAGCAGGCCCATACGGCCCAATTCGTCGACACGGCCCCTTGTCTCGTCGTTGAGGTCGACGTGGTGATGAATGCGAAGACCGAGCTCCCGCGCCATGCCCCACTCGCGGGCTACGTCCTCGGTATCTGTGGACTCCGCACCGAACGCGGTGGTGACGAACGCCTGGTTTGGGTCGGCTGCAGCACGAATCGACGACGCCTCGAGCGAGGACGACAGAACCGCCACGACGCGCGCTCCAGAATCGCGTTGTGCGTTCCGTAGAGCATCCGCATTGCCCTCGGATTTCGGGGGATCGACCCAGTCGACCACTGTCGAGATACCAGCCGCCAGCGCACCCCTGAGCCCGACCAGAGAGGCTGCATACACGTCGTCGGGGGAGAGTTCCGCGTCGAGGACGTTCTGTCCGTCGGTGAGCTGGTCGAGGTTGCGGAACAGGGTCTTCCAGCTGTGACGATGCCCGTCCACGAAGCCGGGCATGACGATTCGGTCCGAGGCGTCGACGTGTTCAGCCCTTCTGGAGCGAAGACCCACTCCGACCTCAGAGATCCGACCATCTTCGATGAGGACGTCTCCGTCGGCGAGATTGGCAGTCCGATCTCCGAGGGTTAGAACCGTGCCACCCCTGATGAGAATGTCTTTCGACATCAGGAGCCTCCGTCCAGTGACTTGCGCACGGTCTCGTAGATTCGGTCGACCGATGGGATGGCCAGATCCTCGAGTGCAGCCGCCGATGGGAGGGGAATGTGGGGAGTGGTGATGCGGAGATTGGGCCCGTCGAGATCCCAGAACGCCTCCTCACCGACGATTGAGACCAACTCAGCACCCCAGCCACAGAGCCTCGGATTCTCCTCGACCGTGAAAAAGCGCCCGGTCTTGGCGACCGAGCCGAGGATGGTCCGGGTGTCGAGCGGAACCAATGACCGGAGGTCGATGACCTCGACCGAAATGCCGTCCGAGTTGAGGAGGTCCGCCGCTTCGAGTGCTCGTGGAACCATGAGAGCGAGTGCGGCGATGGTTGCGTCGGACCCTTCCCTGACGACGTTTGCGGTGCCCAGTTCGTGGACTATCTCCCCATCCGGAAGCTCGGCCTTCTTGGCCATCAGTGACTTGTGCTCGAAGAAAACGACGGGGTCGGGGTCTCGGATCGACGCCGCCATGAGACCCACGACGTCCTCGGGCGTGGAGGGGGCGACCACCTTCAGGCCAGGGATCATCATGCACCAGTTCTCCACGGACTGGCTGTGCTGGGCGCCGAATCGGGCCCCGCCGCCATTTGCCGTGCGCACCACCATCGGAAAACTGACCTGACCGTGGGTCATGTACCGGCTCTTGGCGATCTCGTTGGCGAGCATGTCCCAGCAGACGGCGAGAAAGTCGGAGAACATGATCTCCGCTATCACCGGGACGCCAGTCATCGCGGCCCCCATCGCCGCCCCGAGAATTGCCTGCTCGGATATAGGAGTGTCCCGGACCCGCTCAGGGCCGAACTCATCGAGAAGGCCGACTGTGGTCTTGAAGACACCTCCGGCAGCCGCAACGTCTTCGCCCAGCATCACAAGGGCCGGGTCCCGGCGCATCTCCTGGGCTATTCCATACGCAACAGCCTCCCGATAGCTCAATTCCGCCATCGTGACCCCCCATCGGCGTAGACCTCGGTCATCAGGACGTTGGCCGAGGGCTCCTGGCCGGACTTGGCGAAATCGGTGGCGACTTCGATCGCCTCGGCCACCTGGCGTTCGATGGAGCTGAGCCGTGCCTCGGGAACCCCCACTGAGAGGAGCCTGTCGTGGTAGACGGGGATCGGGTCGCGTTGGTTCCACGCCTCGATCTCTTCGGGTGGGCGGTACTTCCCGGGGTCGGCTCGGGAGTGGCCTCCCGATCGGTAGGTCACTGCTTCGATCAAGGTCGGACCTTCTCCGGAGCGGGCTCGGGAAAGGGCTTTGCTAGCGGTGAGGAAGACGTCGTCTGGATCGTTCCCGTCGATCAGAATCGACTCGAGCCCGTATGCCGCGGCCCGGTCAGCTGCCGGATGTTCGACCGCGGTGATCACGTCGATAGGCGTGTACTCCATGTAGAGGTTGTTCTCACACACGAAGACGACGGGCAGGTCCCAGATCTTGGCCATGTTCAATGCCTCGTGGAAAGCCCCGATATTGGTGGTGCCGTCGCCGAAGAACGCTACAGCGACCTGTTCGGTGCCCCGCATTTGCGCCGACCACGCGGCACCGTTGGCGATGCAGAGATGTGCTCCGATGATCGCATACGAGCCCATCATCCCCTTGGAGACATCGGTGAGATGCATCGATCCACCTTTGCCGCCGAGCACGCCATTGGACCTACCCAGCAACTCGGCCAGGGCCGGACCCAGGTCCATTCCTCGGGCGAGGGCGTGAGCATGACCGCGGTAGGTGGCGAACGTGTAGTCGTCTGGGCGCATCGCCGCCCCGAACCCGGTGGCGACAGCCTCCATCCCGAGTGAAAGGTGGGTGGTGCCTTTTACCAGATTCTGCAGAAAGAGGTCGTGAGCCCGTTTCCCGAACTGGCGTAGCTCCTGGAGCTTTTGGTACATCCCGAGCCGGACATCCTCGTCGATGTCTGCGTTCGCCAACGACTGATCAACCGCCTTCGGGAGCCGCGGCTCTCTCAGCGCGTAGTCGTAACGGGCGTCAGTAGGCATTGGCGACCATCAACTCCTCGCAGGGGAATAGGGTGATCACCTTGCATCCATCTGCGGTGACGACTAGCTCCTCTTCGATCCGAGCTGCTGAGCGCCCGTCGGCGGCCGGAGCGTACGTCTCGAGAGCGAACAACATGCCCTCTTCGATCTCCACCGGTGTCTCCAGCGAGTTGAGCCTGCTGATGATCGGCCGCTCGTGAAGACCGACCCCGACGCCGTGGCCGAACTGGAGGCCAAAGGCATCCATCTCGTCTTCAAACCCGAACTCCTCCGCACGCGGCCAGACTTTTGCGATCTGGTCAGTGGTGGCGCCGGGCTTGACGAGGTCGATTGCCGCATCCATCCACTCCCGGGACTGTTTGAACGCGTCGTGTTGCGCCTGAGTGGCTCGCCCCACGACAAATGTCCGGTAATAGCACGTCCGGTATCCGTTGAAGACATGAATGATGTCGAAGTACGCCTGGTCGCCGGGCCGGATCAGTCGGTCACTAAACACGTGCGGGTGGGGGCTACAGCGTTCTCCGGCGATCGAGTTGATCGCCTCGACGAATTCGGAGCCCATCTCGAAGAGACGTGCATGTGCCATTCCGACTACATCCGATTCGCGGACCCCCGGCTTGAGCATCTCGAAGATGTCCTGGTAGACCCCGTCGACCATGGCACAGGCCTGGGTGAGAAGTGTGATCTCATCGTTGCTCTTGATCTCCCGGGCGCGCATCATCGCCTGTTGGCCATCAACGATGTTCAATCCCGCCCTCTGGAGAGCGAGGAACACTCCTGTCTCGGCGAGGTCGACTCCTAGCTTCTCGCCTGCGATGCCGGCATCCTCGAGCGCACCTTTGATTTCCCTAACCGCGCGATCGTGAAGTCCCGTTTCAGGCCCAATCGCTCCCTGGAGGCCCGTGTTGCCTCCAACCGAGTTTTCGTGGTCGTACATGTGGGGGAGCTGGAGGCGATGGGCCTTGGCGGCCGATCCAAAGTCCCAGATCTTTGGCCGGCCCTCCCTGGTCACGAGCGCCCATCTTTCACCTTTGTTGAAGGCCCAATAGCCGATCTGGGTAGCGGTTGCATAGCGAATGTTCGACGTCTCGAAGAGGAGGACGGCCCCGAGGTCATACTCCTCGAGCATGCGCCTTACTCTCCCGAGGCGATACTGGCGTAGGCCCTCGAAGTCGACCCGGTTCTCCCAGTCGACACCCATGATCCCCGGGGAAGGGCTCGTGGCTACCGGGAACTCGCTCATTGCTCTCTCCTTTGCTCTGTGATCTCCGTGGAATCGCCTTCGTCTGCCAGGGCGGTGTCGAGGTATAACCAGTCCCGGGCAAATCGATAGGAATGCCGGGGAGGAGGCTGAGGCGCTTGTGTTTCCAGCCAGCGGACCTTGCCCGCCCCGACGTTTCGAAACTCGTGGACACATCCCACACCTGCCCACGCCACGTCCCCGGGCGATAGGTGGTAGCTCGCTCCGTCAAAGGTCGCTTCGACTTCACCCTCGAGTATCAGGTAGGCCTCTTCGAGCGGATGGTCATGGGCACCGGCAAATCCGCCCATCTCATACTGGACCATGAACATCGTGGAGAGATCCGCGCCGAGATCGGAGTCGATCATCATCTTCACACTTATTCCGCTGTAAACGAGCAGAGCGGTGCGCATGCTGGCGCTGAGGGCCAGGCGGTCTTGGGTCTGCAATCCGGGATCCATCGACTCGGCGTCGATATGTCCGAAGGAGCGGGTGCGAGGATCGCGGACATCGATTCTCACCGGCTCGCTGGCGTCGATCGCACCCGGGAATCTGGTGTCGTAGCCAAAACGCTCCCGGGGCAAGGGAGCTTTCATCTCTGCGATCGAGGCGGGGCGATCCGCGTTGTTGCGGAAAGCATGGGTGACTCCAACCGGCAACAGGGCATAGTCTCCAGCAATGAGTTCGAAGCTTCCCTGCGGCACGTCAACCACGACTTCGCCCTCGATCACATAGATCGACTCCTCGAAAGAATGGAGATGGCTGTCGACCCGCCCATTTGCCTCGAGGCGGGATAGCCGGAAACCCATTTGCACCCCTCCACCCGGTTCATCGACGACCGGCGCCGCGGTGTAACCGGAGCTGTGATCGTTGAATTCGACAGGAGTCTCGTAGACGAGTTCATCGGAAGGCTTCACAATATGCTTGGCCATCAGCCCTTCTCCCCGCGGAGAAACACTGCGATTGCGCTCAGGTCGCGATCGGCCAGCCCGGACTCGATGGCACGGTTCACGATGTCCAAACCGGTTGTTGCCTGATCCATGGGTGCCCCGACTTCAGACCCGAGCCGTGTGATCAGGTCGAGGTCTTTTGCCACCAGATCGAGGGTGAAGGCAACAGCGGCAGCCTCGGGATGGAGATATGCATTACGTTTGTACTCGACAAAAGGTGCTCCTCCTGCTCCGCTGCTGAACACCTCGTATGCCTTCTCCCGATCGACCCCGGCTTTCTCAGCCAGGACCAGAGCCTCGGAGAGGGCGACATTGAGGCCGTGCACCAAGCCGTTTACAGCAAGTTTGCAGGCTGCCCCTGCTCCACGCCCGCCGACGCGGATGACACTTTTGGCGATAGCATCAAAAAGGGGCTCGACCCGGGAGATGAGGGCGGGATCTCCCCCGGCCATCACGGTCAACATGCCTGATTCGACAGTTGAGACACTTCCTGAGACCGGGCAGTCGATCAGTCCGGCTCCGGCGCCGTCGACGGCTTCGCCAATTTTGATGACTGTCCTGGGATGCACCGTGCTGGTGTCCACGGCGACCGAGCCGGGTTTGATGCCTGCGACGATCCCGTCGGGTCCGAGATACACGTCCTCGAGTGCAGAGTCATCGGCCAGGCTGGTGAGCACGATGTCTGCTCCCGAAGCCGCCTCAGCGGCGCTGAGAGACACCTTGGAACCTGTTTCGCTGGCGATGCTGCCGGCTTTGGACTGGTCGCGGTTCCACAGAGTCAGGTCGTATCCAGCGCCATGGAACCGACGCGCCATCGCACTGCCCATCCGGCCGAGTCCGATAACCGCCACTGTTGGCTTCTGCTCACTCACGATAAGTGACACTACACACTTTTGAGGTGATCAGGTCAGCAGAAGTGGGCGGACTTGTCCGGCGATATATCTTCCGATGGCCATGCTGGCGGTCGCACCGGGGGAGGGTGCGTTGAGCACATGGACCGTGTTGCCTGCCGTCTCGATGACAAAGTCGTCGACCAGGTTTCCCCTGTTGTCAACTGCCTGCGCCCTGACTCCCGCGCCGCCCGGGACCAGGTCAGAATGGCGCAACGCCGGGACGAGCTTTCTCGCCTGGCGCGCGTAAAGGCGCTTCAACCTCGAGTTGAGCAGCTCGGTAGAGCCTGACCACCAATGCCGCATCGCCAGTTTCCGGAAGCCGCTGTGAGCGAGGATCGACCGCAGCTCTCCCCAGTCGGCGCGAGTCCCCCGGTAATGCTCGCGGCCGAGAGCGAGGATGGCGTTCGGGCCGACTTCGACGGTTCCATCAACGCGACGGGTGAAATGGACGCCGAGAAAGGGGAATCTGGGGTCGGGCACCGGATAGATGAGAGTGCGGACAAGACCGGTGGCATTTCCGGAGAGCTGGTAATACTCACCGCGGAACGGGATGATGCGAACAGATGGGGAGAGCCCCGCCATCGAGGCTACGCGATCCGAATGCAATCCAGCGCAGTTGACCAAAGCCCGGGCTGAGATCTTGCCCACAGCAGTGGTGAGGGTCACGCCGCCCTGATCGTGTGCGATGCCAGTCACTTCTGTGCCGGTCAGTATTTCAACCCCAGCAGCGCGAAGGGTCTCAGCGTGGTGCTGTGCGACGGCAGAAAAGTCGGCCACTCCGGCTTCGGGTACATGAAGTGCAGCGAGCCCGACCGCTGCCGGCTCCAAGTCGGTGATCTCCTCGGGGCCGAGGCGGCGAATGCCCCGCAGACCATTGGCTCTTCCTCTCCGCTCGAGTTCGTCGAGGGCGCCGAGTTGTGATGGTTCGGTCGCGATCACAAGTTTGCCCGACTTGGTGTGTGCGATGCCTGCCCCGGCACAGAGGTCATATGTGGCCTCGCGTCCTTCGACACACAGATGTGCTTTTAGTGAACCTGGCTTGTAATACAGGCCGGAATGGACCACTCCGCTGTTGTGGCCGCTCTGGTGTCGGGCCACCGAGTCTTCCTTCTCCAGGATTGCCAACGACACTCCGGGAAGGGTCTCCGTGATCGCCCGTGCCACTGCCAGCCCGACCAAGCCACCACCGACAACACAGAGGTCGAAACGGGATTGTTCGCTCAAGATCTCTCCGCCGATTGGGACCTGTGATAAGTCTCACTGCACACCATCGGTCCCAACGGTATATCCTCAGTCTCATCTATGTCGGTGTCAGGGCCGGTGAGGGGTTGAAACCCGGAAGGAGAAGAAGCATGGCAGGAGGAGCGGTACTCGTCGTCGGAGGGACGGGAGGACTAGGGAGAGAGGTTGCCAGGCACTATCTGGAGGGCGGCCACGAAGTCGTTGTAACGGGCCGTGACCAGGAGCGATCAGCGGCAGTTGCTTCGGAACTCGGCGACGGAGCCACGGGGATCGGGTTTGATCTGGCGCAGCCAGAAACCATCGCCGACGGTCTCCGCGAGGTGGGCCAGGTCTCGAAGCTGGTACTCGCAGCCATAGCCCGTGACAACAATCCGGTTCGCGATTACACGATTGCGGGAGCGATCAATCTGACAACGATGAAGCTTGTCGGTTACACGGCGACGATCCACACCTTGATCGAGAGGTTCGACGACGACAGTTCAGTTGTCTTGTTCGGTGGTCGCGCCAAAGACCGTCCCTATCCCGGGTCGACCACAGTGACCACAGTCAACGGGGGAGTCAGTAGCTTGATTCGCACACTGGCAATCGAACTGGCTCCGATTCGATTCAACGCAATCCACCCCGGGATCGTGGGTGACAGCCCGTTCTGGGAGGACAAACCACTCGATGCTGTGGTGGCGAGAACCCCGACCGGCCGGTTGGCCTCGATGGCCGATGTGGTGGACGCTACCGTGTTCCTCCTGGAGAATCCTGCCATCAACGGAGTGAACTTGTATGTCGATGGCGGTTGGATGTTGATGTGACAGAGGGAAAGGCGATGGCGGCAGGGTTCTACGAGAGCCTCGAAGGCATAGGAGAACGGCTCCGAGAAGAACGGACGAAGGCTGGGATGAGCCAGCGCGAACTGGCCCGGCGCCTCGGTCTCTCGGCGAGCATGATCTCCCAACTAGAGAGCGGGCTCTCCAAGCCGTCGGTCGGGACCCTCTACGCAATTGTCACCGAACTGAACCTGTCTCTCGACCGGGTGATCCGGGGAGACGACTATCAGGACGGACCGGGTGCGGACCCGGAGCGCCCCGAGGTGTTGGGCCCACTGGTGCGCCCTGCCGATCGTCAGATAATCGATCTCGACTCGGGAGTCAGATGGGAGGAGTTGACCGCAACCTCTGAGGAAGGTGTCGACTTCCTTCATGCCGTATACGAGGTCGGCGGAGCATCGACACCAGACGAGTCCCTGATGCGTCACCACGGACGGGAATACGGCTATGTCATGTCCGGCACCCTGGGAATCCAGATTGGGTTCCAGCAATACGAATTGAATACAGGGGACTCGATCGCATTCGACTCGACAAGACCACACCGCCTGTTCAACAAAGGTGATGTGCCTGTGCACGCCATCTGGTTTGTGGTCGGTCGCGACGCCGACGGGCGTTCATCGCACGGCTGAGCCCACACCTTCGACCTGGACGTCGCTAACGACAGACCACGAGCGACGACACCTTGCGTAACCCTGAAGGCGATTCCGACGATTACAGAGTATGGGTGTGACCAGTTCGGAGAAAAGTATGAAGAAACGCAAGAGAACAGGCATCGCTATTTTGGCTCTGATGGGACTGTTCATCAGTTCGGGAATGGCCCTCGCCGACCCCCTCGAAACAGAGGAGGAGCCAACTGACAGCGAGGTCCTTGCCGAGACCCTGTTCAGCTTTGGCTACGACCTGATCAACGGGCTTCTCCTGTGGAATATCTCGTCAGTCGACGAGCCCTGCACTCTGCCTACCGGAGATGAAGCTGAGCCCGAGGTTGAGCCGGATCCCGACGCCGATCCCGAATGCGAGCTCACCGGCGGTGAGGTTGCCGGGCCGAACGGCCAGGTCAATCACGGGATGTTCATCAAGCTGTTCAACAGCCTTTACGACGGCAACGCCCGCGGCTGTGTGATCCGTCACCTCGCTCAGTCCGATCTCGGCAAGGGCGACCAGCAGGTCAAGGTCGGCGATGAGGTTGAGTCCGAGGAGACAGACGACACAGCCCCGATCGATTTCACAACCGTTGAAGCCGACTGCGAGAAGGGCGGCGACGATACCGAACTTGTCGAAGGCAATGGCAACGGTAATGGCAACGGCAAGGGTAAGCCTGCCAACGCCGGCAAGCCCGAGTCCCCCGGCAAATCGGCTTCTGCACCCGGCAAGAACAAGTAGTACCTGACGTCTCACCGACACATGCGGGAATAAGAGGGGGTGGTCACCACCGGCCACCCCCTTTCCCGTGACACGGGATAGTGTCGTTCGGAATGAGTCCCATGTACCAGCCGGATCCAGACCGATACTCGAAAGTCCCCTATGCCCGCAGCGGTCGCAGCGGGCTCGATCTCCCGAGCGTCTCGCTCGGTCTCTGGCACAACTTCGGTGGTGACTCTCTGAGCGCCGAGGCCCGGACGATGATCTTGAACTCATTCGACAACGGCATCACCCATTTCGACCTTGCCAACAACTACGGACCGCCAGCGGGCTCCGCAGAGAGCAACTTCGGTTCACTCCTCGCTTCGGACCTTGCCGCTTACCGTGATGAGCTGATCATCTCCACCAAAGCGGGCTACTGGATGTACGACGGCCCTTACGGCGAATTTGGCTCACGCAAATACCTGACCGCAAGCCTCGATCAGAGCCTGTCCCGACTCGGAGTCGAATATGTCGACATCTATTACTCGCATCGGTTCGACCCCGTGACCCCTCTCGAAGAAACCATGGGGGCCCTCGACCAGGCGGTCCGGTCGGGTAAAGCCCTTTACGTTGGGATCTCCTCGTATGGCCCGGAGAAGACGAGGGAGGCCGCCTCGATCCTCCGCGAGCTGGGGACTCCTTGCCTGATCCATCAGCCGTCGTATTCGATGCTGAATCGCTGGATCGAAGGTGGGTTGCTCGACGTGCTCGAGGAGGAGGGCATCGGATGCATCGTGTTCTCTCCGCTTGCCCAGGGAATGCTCACCGACAAGTACCTCAACGGAGTTCCCGAGACTTCCCGGGCCGCCACTGCAGACTCCTTCGACACCAGGTTTCTCACCGAACCGAATGTTGAGCGGGTTCGCCAGCTGAATGAGATTGCAGCAAATCGGGGACAGTCGCTGGCCCAGATGGCGATCGCGTGGGTTCTGCGAGATCCCCGTGTGACGTCGGCGCTGATGGGCGCAAGTTCATGGCTTCAGATCAAGGAGGCTCTGGAGGCAGTAGAGAATGTCGGTTTCACGAACGACGAGCTCGACGAGATCGACCGTCATGCCGTGGACGGAGACATCAACCTCTGGGCCGCCTCGAGCGAGGCAGGTGGATCATGAAACCCGTAGAGCTCCCTGGTTGGGTTACGGAGGCGATCGCACCACCTCGGCCCCTCGACACAGGAGGCGAGCTGCTTTGGGAGGCAGGTGCGACGCTCGCCGAAGGACCCCTTTGGGAAGAGAAGACTGGTTCGCTGCTCCTGGTGGACATCCCGGCGGGAAAGGTCCACAGGCTGCAACCTGATGCACCATCGGTGTCAAGCCTCGAGGTCGGGGCGCCGGTGAGCTCGGTGATCCCGCGAGCGGCCGGTGGTCTGGTGGTGACGATGATTGATACTCTCGTCTCCGTTGACGACGACGGGAAGTCCCGCATCGATCTTGCCCGCTTCGAGGGCGCCGGGGACCGCATGAACGACGCCAAATGCGACCCGAAGGGCCGGCTGTATGCCGGGTCTATGTCGACATCGGGAGGTTTTACAGGTTCGCTGTACCGGGTCGACGCGAACCTCGAGGTGGTTGCGTTGGTGAGTGAGGTCGGAATCTCCAATGGCCTCGCCTGGTCTTCGGACCGGCTGTCGATGTACTACATCGACACGCCACTGGGCACCGTCGATCGCTTCTCCTACGATCCGGGTACCGGTGACATCTCCGATCGAACGGTGGTGGTTCGTATCGATCCCGGGTTCGGAGCTCCGGACGGAATGTGTGTCGACACCGAAGACCACTTATGGGTTGCGATTTGGGGTGGCGGGGTCGTTCTCCGATACGATCCGGCCGGGGTGCTCGTTGGCGAGTTGGAGGTGCCAGCCCCGAGGGTGACCAGTTGCTGTTTCGGCGGCGACGATTATGACGAGCTGTACGTGACCACCGCCCGGGAAGGGATGAGCGACGGGGAATTGGATCGTTTCCCCCTGTCAGGCTCGGTCTTCCGCTTCAGCGCCGGAGTGGTGGGCACACCGCCCGTTGCTTTTGTGGGTTGACCTCAGGGTCTTTCCAGAGCGATAGCCAAGTCGCTGCTGAAGCCAGGAAGCGGGATGGAGCAACTGTCCGGGCGGCATTCGACTGAAGTCTGTGCCAGCCATTCTCCGCTCCATGTGTCGTAGGGCCTGATCGTCCAGATGCCTTCGGATATTCCGGTGACGGAAAGTAAAGCGCCTGACCAGATGGTCTGGTTGGCCCGGATTTCTTCCATTGTCCCTCCCTCCATCGAGAAGTCCTGCACCCAGATCACTCCACCCGCTTCACCGACGACGCCCCATCCCCGAAGTGATGGCTCGCCAGGTACAACTTCTACCGACTCAGGGTTGTAAGCCACGAGTGGGGTTTCTTCGACGAATCGAGCCAGCCGGGCCATGTCCGCAGCCATCTCCGCGTCGAAGCGCCCAAAGCCCCCGGCGTCGTTCCACTCGACTGGCGTGATCGCTGCTCCGGAGGCGAGAGCGGCCCAGTTGGCGTGGTGCATGAGCTCGGGGTAGTACTGCTGACCTTCGAGGCCGTATTCACCGATCCAGTTCGGCTTGGCTGCTCGAGCCCACATCCGGCTTGTCCACTCGGCGACCTGGGCGCCTACCTCGATCGGGTCGCGCAGCTCGTGGTAGAGATGGACCTGTGGCACGTCCATGATCTCGTGGCCCTCCGGCCAGTCGACCCAGCCCGACATCGTGGCGGTTGTGGGATGGCGGTACGGGTCGTTTTCCTGGAAGTACTGGTTGATCCTCTCATGCCAGTCGTTGGTCTGGTCATAGGACTCGGTGCCGTTGATCTCCGTGATCGTCTGCCACATGGCCACTGCAGGGGAGTGGGCAAAGCGTGCGATCGTGTACCGGTAGTAGTTCTCCTGCCATGCCAGCGACTCCTCGTCGACGAAGAAGCCGGATATATCGGTCAGCAGGCTGAACCCGTTGTGGCGCCATCGAGCGTCGCCCCAGGGGTGGTTGCCGGTGCGCAGGTATTGGTGGGTCCAGATAGTGAAGGCCAGGGAGGCATCGGCATCTTCGGCGGCATCGAGCACGTAGTCGATCACCTCGAGTTGGGATGCTGCATAACGGCTGTAGTCGGCCTGGATGAAATTGCTACTCCAGGTCGGCCACCACATCACAAAGTTCTCCCCTTGCTCGGGCATCTGATTGAACAACCTGAATCCGCCACCTTCCTGGTCGGGACCTCCCAGCGCCATGTCGAGGTCGGCGTGACCCCGGCCGTACCAAGGAGTCCCGTCGCTGTATGCGAGATACCTCGGGCTGTAGGCGGGATCGACGTCGCTGCCGACACGCAGCCAACCGCGGCGGTTGCCGTCCTCCACATTGAACGATCCGCTGAGGGGCTCGCTGGTACCGCTGTGATCGGTGACCGTTATCTCGTAGGCCCACTCGCCGACAGCCGAGGGGGTGAATCGAAAACTCCACGAGTCGCGGGCGTCCCAGAACCCCGGGACCTGGAAGGTGTCGCCTCCGGGAGCAAAGAAGATTGCATCGAGAGAGACCTCCCTTTGATCGAATGGATTCTCATACTCGGCGTCGAGGTCAACGTCGAGATCGAAGCGTTCGTATATCTCCACGGTTGTCGATTCGGCAACTGCGGTGACGACCTCCGGCCCGGTTACCGGTCCCGTCGAGGCTGGGGTTGATGTAGTGGTCGAACCCGTTTCGTCCCGGGTTTCTGCGGTGCAGGACACGACGGCAAATGCCATCACCAGGGTGAGCGACGTTGCGAGGCGACGCCCGGGACCGGTCATGGTTCAGAAGTTCTCATACAGGCGTTGGGCATGGTGATATGGGTTGGAGTAGTAGGCGTCGGGGGTGATATCGAGCTCCACCGTGCGAACAGGCTCTAAGACCCTCGGGTCCGTCGCTGCGAACTTCTTGATCGCTTCTGCGTGCGGTTTCAGCGTTCCATCTGGCCGGACGAGCCCGAAGTGCCGCTCATGCTTGGAGCCGGCGGGATCGCATGGCGGGCGATCCCAGAGTTCGGTGGCGTAGTCGGCAAAACACCAAAGGAATGCCCCTGTAGAGCCGACTTCGACGAGCCGGGGGAGGGTTTCGGCGACGTAGGTGGCGAATTCGGCTTCCCCAGCCATGTACTGGGTTCGGTCATTTCCGTATGCGTTCCACTCCCATATGGTCGGTCCTTCGGTGTCGGGAGAAGTGCATCCGCCCCACTCCTCGGCCAGGCAGGGCTTGCCTGTGAGCGATGTGACCAGGGCCGAGAGATAGGGGACGAAATTCGGGTCGAGCTCGCTCTTCGCCCATGGAACATACATCGGGTAGCCGTGCATCACAGCTACGTCGCTCTCCGCAAACACCTGGTCGACCCGGAGCCCGTTGTCCTCGAACAGGCTTGCGGTGTGCAGGCCGGTGGTCACGGGACGGATCTGGTCGAGCTCCTTGATCAACGACGTCATTTCCCGTACCCATGCAGCCCCCGAGTCGGAGTCAACCGGGTGGGCGAACAAATCGGGCTCGTTGCCGAGGTTCCACATCCAAATAGCTTCGTGATCCCCGAACTCGCCGACGACGGTGGACAACAGAATCCGCTCCGCGTCGATCGCCGTTGGGTCGTGGAACATGTTCCGATAGGGGAGAGGGGTTACAGCACCCCCACTGATCACCTGGCGAACGTGGGGCGATGGGTATGACGGAGCGCTGGCGTCGAGAAGCCACTCGGGCGCCCAATTGGGGCCACTCATATGGCCGGTGAAGAAGGTGACGTCCAGGCCCAAACCGCGCTCGGATGCGAGGTCACATACGGTGCCGAAGTTGTCGAGGCATCCGGCCGCGACTGAATCGGGGTCAGGCTGCCAGTCATCCCAGAGAAGGAAGACACGGACCACGTCCATGTCCAGTGAAGCGATGATGTCGAACTCGTCTGCGACTTCGGCTGCGTCGAAATCAGACCACCAGTACATCGCCTTCCTACGGGGCCAGTAGTTGACTCCCGTGAGGAATTTCTCGTCGCTCAAGGTGCTCCTTCGCTGTCTTACGCGTCACCTTAGTTGAGAGCGCTTTCCGTCGCAGCCGCAACATATTCGCTTCTCCTCGTTGACAATGCCTGATGTTTACTGATATGTTTGAGAGCGCTCTCAGAGGAGGGAGCTTCTTAGATGGCACGGACCCTTGATGACCTGGCCCGATTGAGCGGAGTTTCCCGCGCCACGGTGTCCCGGGTGATCAACGGCGGTTCGGTGGCACAAGAGACGCGCCAAAAGGTGCTCGATGTTCTGGAGACCACGAACTACCGGCCAAATCTGGCAGCGCGAAACCTCGCCAGCGGGAAGTCGGGCGTGGTCGGTGTCGTAATGCACATCGAGGCGCAGCTCACCTTCTCCGACGACTATTTCGCCGGCCTGCTCAGCGGTATCACCGACTCCCTCACCGCCGAGACGGCCGGGATGATGTTGTGGCTCGGCAGCAGGACCAAAGAGGAGACGCTGGACCAGATTCTCTCCATGGGGATGCTGGATGGCGTGATCGTCACTGCTGACACGATTGACGACCCGCTTGTCGACGGATTGCGAAGGTCGTATCTGCCCACAGTGCTAATCGGACATCGTCGCTCCGATCGTGATGCCAGCTATGTCGACATCGACAACGAGGCCGCCGCGATGTTGATCACCGATCACCTCATCTCCACGGGCCGGGAGCGAATCGGCCACATCACCGGACGAGTCTCGAGTGTCTCATCTAGGGACCGGGTCGTGGGATTCAAACGCTCGATGAGTCGGGCCGGGCTCGAAGGGGATAGCCTCATCGTCGAGGGGGAGTACACCCCGGAGAGTGGGTACAAGGGTGCGATGTCCCTGATCGACGCCGACGTAGACGCCATCTTCTGCGCCAGTGACTACACCGCAAGGGGCGCACTGGAGGCCATTCACAACGCCGGTCTCAGAGTTCCCGAGGACATTGCCATCGCCGGCTTCGACGACCTCAGATTCGCAGCGGAGCTCGACCCACCCCTGACCACGATGCGTCAGGACATTCAAGGCATCGGCCATGAAGCGGCCCGGAGCCTCTTAAGACTTCTGGATGACCCTGAGGGGAACCCGCGAAGGGTTCTCCTCCCGACGGAACTGGTTGTGCGCCAGTCGACCGGGAGTACCTCAGGATGATCCAGATTGGCAAGTCGCCGATTGTCCCTCGGGGTCGGCGTGCGCGACGACATGAGTCGTCTGCGTCAACTTACCGGGGAAAAGGAGGAGAGACAAAGCAATGACACGATGGAAGAGTCTCGTGCTCTTTGTGGCTCTGGCGATGGTTATCGCGGCATGTTCCGGCGGTACCACGACAGAGACAACAACCACAGAAGACCCCGGGACTGACGAAACTACAACGACAACTGCCGACCCTGGCAGCTCGAATGGTGAGAAGGTCGAGATCCGATGGTTTATTGGACTCGGGGCCGGAGGCCAGCCAGAGCAGAGAGCCGCCCAGGAAGCTGTGAGGGATGCCTTCAACGCGTCTCAGGACGAGATCGAACTCGTCCTCGAGATCGTTGAGAACGATGTCGCATATGACACGTTGGCCACCCAGGTTGCCTCCGGGAACGCACCGGACATTATCGGCCCGGTGGGCCGCGACGGGTCCAACTCATTCGCCGGCCTCTACCTGGACATCGAGCCACTGATCAATGCATCAGGGGTTTCAACTGACCAGTGGGCTGGTGCAGCAGTGGACAACCAACGTGAGTCGGACGGCACCCTCGTGGGTCTGCCATTCGCCTCGTTCCCGTCGGCGTTGTTCTACAACAAGGACCTCTTCGACGAAGCAGGCCTGCCCTATCCGCCGTCCGAGTACGGTCCCGATGGGGTGTCGGTATACGGCGAAGGCACCGAGTATGAAGGCACCTGGGACTACGACAAGGTGGCGGAGATCGCAGAGATCCTCTCGGTCGACGCCAATGGCGTAGACGGCACGGATCCGGCTTTCGACACCGAGAACAGTGTCCAATGGGGATTCATCTGGCAGTGGACCGACGCGATGTACCAGCAGGGATCGTTCTGGGGAGCCGGATATCCGGTGGCTGATGATGGCACCGCTGACATCCCACAGGTGTGGGAAGACGAGTGGAGCTGGTATCAGGACGCCGTCTGGGAATCCGGGTTCGCCCCGAGTCAGACCGAGATCGACGGCGCTCTCGGTGGAAACGCCTTCCAGAGCGGAAACGTCGCAATGGCGGTCACCCACCTGTGGTACACCTGCTGTATCCGGGACGACGAGAACGGGATCCCAGGGGACTTCTACGACATCGGAGCCATGCCGTCCAACAACGGCACGGTCACGGCCAACTTGCACGCCGATACCTTCAGGGTCCTGGAAACAACAGAGCATCCTCAAGAGGCGTTCGATACCGTGTACTACCTGCTCACCGAGGCGGCCCTGGAGCTTCTGACGGCGTACGGAGCGGCTCCAGCCGATCCGGCCCTGACGGATGCCTTCCTCGCATCGCTCGATGAGAGATACCCCCAGGGGGTCAACTGGGACGTGATTCTGGACAGTGCGGCATATGCGGACAGTCCAAGCCACGAGACAGCGGTGCCCGGCTGGGATGAGTACAAGCTGACCATGGCTGACCTCAACAGCTCGCTGCTCACGGATCCGGATCTGGATCTGGGTGCGGCCATAGCCACGCTGGAATCCGACCTCACGACCATCTTCCAGGCAAACGCCGAGTAGGCGCGCGGGAAGAATGGCCGTTACTACAGAAGAAGGGGTGGCCGGGAAACCGGTCACCCCCTTCACCCCGGACTACAAGCCACCATCGTCCTCTCTGGCGAGGCGTCGGGGTCGGGCCGGGCTGTGGTTCGTGATGCCATGGATCGTCGGATTCTTCCTCTGGTATGCAATCCCCATGGTCGCCTCCCTCTGGTTCTCCTTCACCGATTTCAACTTGGTGAACAGCCAGCCCACCCAATTCATCGGGCTTGACAACTGGCAGAAGCTCTTTAGCGACCCGATGGTCCGCCAATCGACACTGGTTACTCTCAAGTTTGGAATGATCGCATTACCGGTCGCGATCATCTTTCCAATGGCGCTGGCTTACTTGCTTGTGAACAAATCGCTACGTGCCCGCGAGACATTCAGGGCGCTCTTCTTCATGCCTTCGATTATTCCCTTCGTTGCTGCAGTCCTCATCTTCGGCGGGATCATGAACGGTCAAATCGGTTGGGTGAACCGAATGCTCGCCGTGATCGGCATAACCGGGCCCAACTGGTTTCAGGACCAGACGTGGGTCTATCCCTCTCTCGTCTTTATCGGTCTCTGGGGCGTGGGCAACGCGATGATCATCTTCATCGCCTCGATGAACTCCGTGCCTTCCTCGCTCTACGACGCGGCCAGGATCGACGGTGCGTCAGAGTGGCGGATGTTCCGGCATGTGACCTTGCCAGTGATCTCCCCGATCATCTTCTACAACCTGATCATTGCCTTGATCGGGATCTTCAATTACTTCCTGGTTCCGTTTGTTCTCAACAACGGCAGCGGGGACCCGGGCGGGGCAACGCTCTTCTACGCCCTTTACTTCTTCCGAGTTGGCTTCAGGCTCTTCGATATGGGTTATGCGGCGACCCTGGCCTGGGCCCTTTTCCTTGTCGCTGTGGGGATAACCGGCTTGCTGTTCTGGTCGGCGAAGTACTGGGTCCACTATGAGTTCGAGCGCTAAGCCATGACGGCCATACTCGAACGCGAGGACACCAAACCGCAAGCACCTCCGGTCACGCCACCGCGCCGGAAGCGGAAGGGAGGCTGGTTGGTCACGGGCTTCACCGGTCTCATCCTCTTCGTGTTTCTTCTTCCACTTGGCTACATGCTCGTCACATCGGTGAAGTCGGAGCAGATGATCAACCGGGTCGGCGGGCCGATCCTGCCTAATTCACCGGCCAGTTTCGAATTCGAAGGAGAGCAACTCGACATCTACACGGTGCCCATGCCCGATGGCTCGGAGCTGGAGCTCGGCCTGCTCCAGCCGGGACGCCAGGTCTCCACCTTCGTCGATCCCTCGAACCCCGAGGCCGGTGCAATCGAGTGGGAGGGCAACTGGAGGCTTCTTTCACCCGCAGACGAGCTCGACCCGCAATGGCAGAACTACACGCGAGCGTGGGACCTGATGGACTTCCCGATCCTCCTCCGCAATACGCTCGCCATCGCCGGGATCGGGACGATTGGCGCGGTTGCATCGTCGATCCTGGTCGCCTACGGCCTTGCCCGTTTCCGGGTGCCTTTCGGAAGGTCGATCATGGTCGTTCTGGTCGCGACGATCGTCTTGCCCCGATTTGTCACGCTGGTTCCGACGTATGCGGTCTTTGTCAGGATCGGTTGGGTGGGCACGTGGCTGCCGCTGATTGTGCCTCACTTCTTTGCCAACGCCTTCAACGTGTTCCTCTTACGCCAGTACTTCCTGACCATTCCCAAGGAACTCGACGAAGCGGCGACTATCGACGGTGCCGGACCGATGCGCACCCTGGTGTCGGTCATCCTCCCCCAGATGAAAGCCGCCCTGGTGGCGGTGTCGTTGTTCCACTTCTACTTCGCCTGGAATGACTTCTTCGAGCCGATGATCTATCTCACCACTCGCCCCGACCTCCAGCCGATATCCGTGGGGCTGCGAGCATTCAACACCCTTTACGACAGCCAGCCGAACCTGATCCAGTCGGGCTCGATGCTCGCGCTCATCATCCCGGTGGTCGTCTTCTTGTTCGCCCAGAGAGTGTTCTTGCAGGGCATCGACCTCTCCGGCGTCCAGAAATAGGGAAATCTTGAGTAAGGAGAGCGTCGAACCGTGAGCATGAAAGTGTCCAGTTTCCCGGAGGAGTTCCTCTGGGGTGCCGCAACCGCGTCTTATCAAATCGAAGGCGCCGTGAACGAAGGCGGCAGGGGACCCTCGATCTGGGACACCTTCTGTCACACCGAGGGTAAGACCTTCAATGGCGAACACGCCGACGTGAGTGTCGACCACTACAACCGCTATGTCGAAGATGTGGCGATCCTCGCCGACCTAGGAGTCAACGCGTACCGATTCTCGATTGCGTGGCCCCGGATCCTCCCCGAAGGGACCGGAAAGGTCAACGAGGAGGGGGTGGACTTCTACCGCCGTCTCTGCAAGGAGCTTCAATCAGCCGGCATCACTCCCGTGGCAACCCTGTACCACTGGGACCTGCCCCAGGCCCTCCAGGACCGCGGGGGATGGGTCAATCATGATTCGGTCGAATGGTTCAGCGAATATGCGGGCGTCGTTTACCAGTCCCTCGGTGATGTTATCCCTCACGTAGCCACGTTCAACGAACCGTGGTGCTCGGCTTTTCTCGGCCACAGCGCCGGCGAGCACGCCCCCGGAATACAGGACCCCGGCCTCTCCTTCGTGGCGGCGCACCATCTTATGCTTTCTCATCACGCGGCCATAAAGAAGATGCGCTCTATGGACCCCGCCAATGCCAGCTCTTTGGGGATCGTCCTCAATGTCATCCCTGCGCTCCCGGTGTCCGATTCGCCCGAAGATGTGGATGCGGCCGACTCAGTAGACGCGGTGCACAACGGGCTGTTCCTCGACGCGGTCTTCCGCGGAAGCTACCCCGAGAAGATCCTCGGCTATCACCGTAAGTTCGACGTTGAGGCACGCATTGATCTCGACGAGCTTCACGCTGCGGTGGAGCCAATTGATGTGCTTGGCGTCAACTACTACAACATCAACCACGTCGAGTACCGAGAGGGCTCGCCGGGTATGGCCGCCTGGCCCGGTGCGGACGGCGCCGCCATGGGACGGCCGCCGGGGGAGCTGACCGAGATGGGTTGGGGAGTGGAGCCGGAAGGGCTCACGCTGACCCTGCGTCGGGTTCACGACAACTATGGTCCCATTCCCATGATGGTGACGGAGAACGGTGCCGCATATCCGGATGTCGTGGAAGCGGATGGCACGATACACGACATCAAGCGCACCGAATACCTCAAGTCACATATCGGGGCCGTCGCTGACGCGATGGATCAAGGTGTAGACATGGTCGGGTATTTCGTTTGGTCGCTGCTCGACAACTTCGAATGGGCACGCGGATACTCGAAGCGTTTCGGGATCGTCCGAGTTGACTACGACACGTTGCAGCGCACTATCAAAGACAGCGGGCGCTGGTATCAGGAATTCCTCTCCGGCTGACGCCCGGGTCCGGCCGGGTCCCGCCTTCTTTCCTGCACTTCTGGCCGTCGTCCTGGCTTCCGCAACGGTCACCGGATGCTCGGCCCAGGTATCACCGAGGCAAGCACCACGCGAAGTGCCCTCCGACACGACGCTCGAACCAATTCAGGTAGAAGACCGGCCCGTCTTCGCTGTGAGGCGCGGAGCGGTTACTCAGGAAGTGCTCTTCGACGGTGTGGTCGATGTCGCCGACAAGATCAGCGTGACCGCGCCCCTGGATGGCGTTGTGATCGGCCCGCTTCCCCCGCCGGGAACATTCGTAGATGTAGGAGATGTGCTCTTTGAGATGACTCCCACCATCGAGGTACGCCTCGCCGCGGCTGAGCTCGAGGCTGCGCTGCTGGCACAAGATGCGGGTCTTGGAGATCCCGATGCGGTGGCTGCGAGGGTGGCGGTAGCCATGGAGGTGGCTACCTCCTACGGCCTGCCTGTAGGTGAGGAGGCCCTGCAGCCGCTCCCAGACCCGATACAGGTCCTCTCACCGATCAGCGGAACGGTGGTCCGCTCCGCACCTCCCCAGGGTGAGCAGATTAGAGGACGGCGGATTCTGGAGATCGGCAACACCAGTCTGCTCGTGGTCCGGGCTGATCTGGATGAGGAAGTCGCGGGGTTGATCAGGATCGGCCAGGAAGTGGTGCTCGGTGGAGCAGGCTCCCCCGATCCTATTCCAGCGGTTGTCAACGGGGTCACGGTGGACGCATCGAACCGCCCGGTGCTGAGCGCGGTCTTTGGCCCCGGTGATGTCGCACCCTCTGACTTCGTGCCCGGCACGACCGTTGTGCTGGCGCAGACCGGTAGACCCGACGTCGCGGGCACGGTGGTTGCGGTCGAGGTACTGGCGTCAAGCCTCGTTGTTGTCGAGATCCGTGTCGACGCAGAGTCACTCTCGCTGGACGAGGCGATTCAAATTGCGCCTCGCGACGGGACCACCGGGATGGTCGGCGGAGACGTAACTGAGATTGCGGTCGATGACGAAGGGGCTCCTTATCTGGTTGTCGATGTGTCAGGCTCCGATCTCGAGTTCGGCGATCGTGTGATCCTCTCGTTTGCTGTGAGCGAAAAGGAGGATGTGCTGTGGATCCCACCCGAGGCGATCCGCGCTTATGAGAACGAATCGTTCGTAATCGCTCTCACCAGCTCTGGTGACCTGATACGGGTAGTGGTTCGGACGGGGATCTCGAACTCGGAACGGGTGGAGGTCGTGGGTGATCTCGCGGAGGGCCAGCAGGTGATCGGGCAGTGAGAGCGATCCGCCATGCATTTGCACACCTCTGGTCGAGGCCGTTGCTGACGTTCTTGCTGATTGCGGGGAGTGTGATCGCAGTCGCGATTCCGATGGCGCTCCCCATCTATGCCGACGCTGCCACCGAAAGGGCGCTCGCCAACCAGAGCTTCCAGGACCGAGGCTATCGACCACCGTTCGCCTACCTGTTCTTCTTTTCGTCGTCGCTTGACGGTCCGTACCCTTCGGTCCTCGATGCCGATGCCTATCTGCGCGGCGAAGGTCTGCAGAGCCTCGGTCTGCCCACCCTGCATGAGTCGGGCTTCCTGGACACAACTAGATATCGGGTTGAAGACACGTCTGGCGAGGTCTTGGGCTTTGCCCCGCTGGCAACCATGACCGATTGGCGCGAGCGGATAACGATTCGGGATGGGAAATGGCCCGAGGTCTCGACGGAGGCCGTGGAGGTCCTGGTCCACTACGAAGTCGCCGAGGAGTGGGGAGTTGTCCCCGGAGATCGCCTTCTTGCCACCGTTCCGGAGTCGTTGGGGCCAGGTGCCGGTGATGTTCCCTTCTTCGTGTCGGTCGCCGGAGTATGGGAAGCCACCAACCCGGACGATCCTGAGTGGATCATTGCCCCGGATCAGTTGCAGAGCCGACTCTTCGTGGATCGGGAGGTAATCGTTTCCCTTCTTGCCGCCAGTGACCGTGGCGTGCTCAGTACGGCCGCCTGGTACGCGATCGTCGACTCGTCGGGGTTGAGTGTCGAAGACGTCGATCCCCTCCTCAACAGAGCTTCGATCGTGACCGACCGGGCTCAGGAGATTCTTCCGGGGATCGACCTGACGGTTGACCCGGTTGCCGGGTTGAACGCCTTCCGCGCCAACTCGACGGGACTTACACGCAGGCTGTTGGCGTATTCCGCCCCGACGCTTGCATTGATACTGATGTTCGTGGTGCTCGTGGTGACATTGACCACGAACGATCGCCGATCCGAAATCGCAGTTCTCAGATCTCGCGGTGCGGGACGTAGCCAGATTATGGCGCGGGTCGGCATCGAATCGGCAGTCGTGGTGGGCGTTGGTTTTGGGTTGGCTGTTCCCTTGAGTTTGGTGGTTGCGTCCTGGCTAGGAAGGGTGATCACCTTCCTGAGTGTCGGGCCGAGCGGAACCGTCACCGTCTCCCTATCTCCGCGGGCGATCCAGGTGGGCGGGATCGTTGCTCTGGTGGTACTCGCGTTGCAAATGGCACCGATTTGGGGAGTGACCCGGTTCACCGTCGTCGACGAAAGCGTTGATCTGGTAGATCGGCAGCGGCCGTGGTGGCAACGCAGCTCACTCGACCTGATCGTCATCGTCGCCGTGGCAATAATGGGCTACAACATCGTCTCATCCGAGCCTGATGCGGTTAGCGACATCCAGGATCCGGTGAACATCCTGTTCCCGGCGATGGTTACCTTTGCTGTTGGCCTTGCCGCCCTGCGTCTCCTGCCAATCGCTCTCGAGTTGGTGGCCCGGGCTCTCGGTCACACCCCGAGCATCACCGCACTCCTCGCCTTTAGACGAGCGGCGCGCGGGGCGGTTTCGAACCATGTCCCCCTCCTCCTGCTCGTGGTGACAGTGGGCCTTGGCATCTTCATCGCCTCTCTCGCCCGAACCCTCGATCTGCAGACTGCGGATCGCTCCTATCACCTCGTGGGCGCGGACTGGGTGGTGCAGGAGCCCCACTCGGCCGCCGCACCGAGCATTGGCGGAGTCCTGACGGGACCGAGACAGCTGTCAACTATGGGGGAATTCGAGTCGATACCCGGTGTCGCTCTCGCCACCAGAGTTGGAACCTACCCGGGGAGGACCATCGGGGGAGGGGATGTATCCGGTCTGACCTTCTTTGGAATCGACCACACTTCCTTTGTCTCAGTGGCGTTCTACCGGTCGGACTTCTCCCGCGATGGGGAGTCGGTGGCGGCGATTCTAGGAAGACTGGGCGAGGATCCGGAAGCAGTGGTCGTGCATCGGTCTCTCGGGTTTGCCCGAGGTGAAGTGATTGACTTCGAGGTCGGCTTCTCGGGCAACACCGTTGGGCTTCGCGGCGTTGTGGTGGGAGTGCTCGACAACTTTCCGACGTGGGTCGCCGAAGACCATGAGCCGTTCGTGATCGGGAATCTCGAGCGTCTCTTCCTCGAGACCGGTGACCCGGGCGGCTATGAGGTTTGGATGAGCGTCGACACCCCCGATGCTGTCTCTCCACATGCGGACATGCCACTTCTCTTTGAGGAGAACCCCAATACCCTCATTGCTGAGGAGCTGGCCAGGCCGGATCGCCAGGGGGGATTCGGTGTTCTTTCAGCGGGATTTGTGGCTTCGATCGCTGTGTCCCTTATCGGTTTCCTGGTGGCGGCGATGTTCCGGGTGAGGGCCTCAATCGTCGAACTCGGAGCGATCCAGGCGATAGGTCTGCGACCCTGGAGGGTCGCAGGAGTTGTCGTGGTGGAGATGGCGGTGCTCATGACTGCGGGGCTTGTGGTCGGTGTTGGCATGGGATGGTGGCTCGGGCAGTGGATGATCGTTCGCCTCACCGGCGACGCCGCAGCGACCGCAAGTCTTCCACTGCTACCCGAGATGGGTACCGACACGACCGTGTTCGTGGTTGTGGCTCTGTGTGGGTTGTTTGTCGCCACCTCGGTTGCACTGGTGGCTGGTCTCCGTCGCCTCCGCGTATTCGAGGTGCTCAAGTTGGGGGAAACCCAATGATCGAGCTCGACCCTACGCAGCCGGGAGCCGCCATCGAATGTGAGCGACTGGTCAAGATATATCGCGTTGGTTCGACCGACATCACCGCTCTGGCCGGTCTCGACCTCCGGGTTGATCCGGGTGAGCGCGTCGGTGTAATCGGCCCCAGTGGTTGCGGAAAGTCCACTTTGCTCAATGTAATTGGGGGACTGACCACACCAACCAGCGGGACCGTCACGGTTGACGGTGAGAATTTGTCCGGCGCGTCCCCCGAGTTTCTCGATCACTATCGCCGGAACCGGGTCGGGTTCGTATGGCAGGACACATCGCGCAACCTCATCTCGTATTTGAACGCTCGGGACAACGTTGCCCTGCCAATGGAGCTCGCGGGGCGGGATGGAGCCCGGAAGCGGGCCTTCGACCTCCTCGACCTGGTGGGAATCGCCGACAAGGCCGGCCACAGACCCTCTGAGCTGTCCGGCGGTCAGCAGCAGCGAGTGGCAATTGCGATTGCACTAGCCAATGCCCCCTCGCTGATCCTCGCCGACGAGCCCACCGGATCGTTGGATGGTGAGACTGCTGCCGAGATCTACGCAGTGCTGGCAGACATCAACGAGGAACTCGGCATCAGCGTCGTGATCGTTAGCCATGACGTGAATATGGCGTCGACGGTCGGTCGGGTGGTCGAGCTCCGCGACGGTCAGTCCGCAGTCGAGCATCGTGGGAGTCAAGATGACGTGAGATCGGTGCTTCTCGTCGACAGGGTGGGACGGGTGCGGCTTCCAGACTGGTTCCGGGAGAACCTGCACTCAGACGAGCGGGTCGAGGCAGTGCTCGAGGAGGACGGGATCAAGTTGCGACCCGCTGACGATGATCGGGAGCGGGAGCGATGATGCCAAACCGCCTGCTTGCAGTCGATGCGGTTTCCGTGCAACGGGTCTTTTCAGGGCCGGCCGAGGATGTGGTCGCCCTCGATGCTGTTGACCTGGCCGTCCCGACGGGGGCGATGCATGCCGTTATGGGACGGTCAGGCAGTGGCAAAACGACACTGTTGAACCTGGTCGGAGCCCTGGACCAGCCAACCGCGGGTGCGATCACCGTGTACGGGGAGCGGGTGGATGGTCTCAACGGTTCGGCGGCCGCTCGGTGGAGGGCTCGCAGCCTCGGGTTCGTGTTCCAGGCACACGCGCTGATGCCGTCGATGACGGCGCTGGAGAATGTGGAGCTGGCAATGCGGATCGCCGGACATTCCCGGCACACCTCCCACGACCGCTCCCGTGAAGCGTTGGAGAGGGTGGGCCTTGGCGATCGACTGGACCACCGCCCGGCGCAACTTTCGGGTGGCCAGCGTCAGCGGGTGGCGGTCGCTCGGGCCATCGCGCCCGGCAACCGCCTGTTGCTTGCCGACGAGCCCACAGCCGGGTTGGACAGCTCCGCCTCCGCCGATGTTTTTACCCTCCTCAGGTCGCTGGTGGACTACTCGTCCGTCACGGTGCTCATGGCCACCCACGATCCCCTTACCCTCGACTTCGTCGATTCGGCGGTGGAGCTGCGCAACGGCGTGCTGGCCGAACCGGTGTAAGCACTACGATCACCTGGTGCCATTCGATGTAGCCGCCTTGGGCGAAGTGAGGCTCGTGGACCCCGAAGGTGACGAGCACCGCCTCGGAGACCGTTGGGCATCCGATCCCAGGGTTCTCCTCTTCCTCCGCCACTTCGGCTGACTGACCTGCCGGGAGCGGGCCGGTCAGGTCCGTGAGAGATATGACGAGATCCTCGGCGCCGGTGCCGACGTGACGGCGATCGGCACGGGTGGACGCAGATATGCCAAGGCGTTCATCGAAGACGAGTCCGTGCCGTTTGAGGTTCTTCTAGATGAGGACGGCCGAGCCGCCGAGTTGGTGGGAACGGGCATCTTGAGCAAGATCGCCCTGATCAGCCCACGCCAACTCGCCGCCGGGACGAGAGCTCTGGTCAAGGGAAACATGCAGCGCAACGCAGGGAGACGGCCGTACCAACTCGGGGCGACCCTGGTGATCGCACCCGGCGATGAGCTTCGCTATGAAGACTTCGAGGAGTTCGCCGGCGACCACGCCAACCTCGACGAAGTATTAGCTCACTTGTAGTCGTAGAAGCCGCGTCCCGTCTTGCGGCCGTGGAGGCCCGCCTCGACCATTCTGGTGAGGAGTGGCGGTGACGCGTAGGCCGGATCCTTGAACTCCTCGAACAACACATCGGCCACGAACTTGGTGGTGTCCAACCCGACGAAATCGGCGAGCTCCAACGGTCCCATTGGATGGTTGGCGCCCAGCTTCATCCCGGTGTCGATGTCTTCGGCCGACGCGAACCCTGCCTCGTACATACGGACCGCACCGATCATGTAGGGGATCAGCAGCATGTTCACGATGAAGCCCGCCCGATCCTTCGCCCGGATCACGGTCTTACCCAAGGACTCGGCATAGGAGGCAACGGCAGTGGCGGCAGCGTCGTCGGTGAGAACCGTTGTGACCAATTCGACCAGGGCCATCACCGGAACCGGGTTGAAGAAATGGAGGCCAACCACCTTCCCGGGCCTTTCGGTGACCGCGGCGAGACGGGTGATCGGGATCGAGGAAGTGTTGGAAGCCAGGATGGCTTCGTCCCCCACGATCCGGTCCAACTCGGAGAAGATCTCCTTCTTCAAACCTTCGTTTTCGGTCGCGGCTTCGATGACCAACTGGCGGTCCGACTGTTCGGAGATGTCGGTTGAGATGTCGATCCGGGAGAGGATGTCGTCCCGCCCGGCTTCGTCCAGCTTCTCTCGCTCCACGGCCCGAGCAAGTGATTTCTGGATTCTCCCTAGCGCCGCCTCGGCGGCTTCGGCATTGATCTCGTGGACGGTCACGTTGCTGCCGGCCCTTGCACACACTTCGGCGATACCCGAGCCCATGAGCCCGCCGCCAATCACTCCGATTCGTTCCATGGACCTGAAGATACCTGCCGACGTGCCATCCACTAAACCGACCTCTGCACTGTGCAGAAGGGTGCGGATTGCGCGACCTCGTGCACAGTGCAGACGGTGGGGTTTCAGACTCCGGCGATAGCGCGGTCGCCGGCACGGAGCCAGCAGGCAGCGAGATGGTCCTTTTCCCCAGGGCCTGGCATCAAATCTGGAGCCTCGACATCACACAGCCCGGGCCTGGCGATGGGGCAGCGGGGATTGAAGTGACAGCCCGGCGGCGGATTCAGAGGTGAGGGGATCTCGCCCTGGAGGATCTGTCTGGTCCGGGGACGGTCGGGGTCGGCGATTGGTATCGCAGACAGCAACGCCTCGGTATAGGGGTGGAGGGGATTTGCGTAGAGGCTGTCGCGGTCGGTGATCTCGACGATACGTCCGAGGTACATCACTGCGACCCGGTCGGAGATGTGCTCGACAACGGCGAGGTTGTGGGCGATGAAGAGCAAGGTGAGGTCGAGCTCCGACTGCAACTCCTTCAACAGGTTGAGCACCTGGGCTTGGACCGACACGTCCAGGGCCGACACCGGCTCGTCGGCGACGACCAAGTCGGGTTTGAGGATCAATGCCCTGGCAATCCCGATCCGCTGCCGCTGCCCGCCCGAGAACTCATGTGGGTAGCGCCCAACATGTGACTCCCGGAGGCCGACCAGCTCGAGCATTTCGGTGACCCGTTGGTGCCTCTCGTCTCTGTTTTCGACCCCGTGCAGGCGGAGCGCCTCGGCGATGGACTCCCCGATCTGAGTCCGCGGGTCGAGGGAAGTGAACGGGTCTTGAAAGATGATCTGCACGCGTTTGCGAAAGGGCTTCAACTCCCGATCGTTGAGATGGGTGATATCGGCACCGTCGAACTGGAGAGTTCCCCTCGTGGGCTCGAGAAGGCGCACCAGCATCCGTCCCAGGGTGGTCTTGCCGCAGCCGGATTCACCAACCAGCCCGAGTGTCTCGCCATTGCGGATGTCGAGGTCTACTCCGGCCACAGCGTTTACGTGGCCGATCACGCGCTGTAGCAGCCCACCTTTGACGGGAAACTGCTTGACGAGGTCCCTGATCTCGACGAGGTTCTCAGTCATCATCAAAGTCCTTGTCAGGATGCTCCTCGTAGAGCCAGCAGCGGACTTTGTGCCCTTCCTCGATTTCGATCAGGTGCGGCTTGCGGTCGAGGCAAATCTCCAGACCGTTCTCGACTCGTGGTGCGCACCTGCTGGCGAAACGACAGCCCCGGGGCAGGTCGATGAGCGAAGGGACAATTCCCGGGATGGTGGCAAGAGTGGGCTTGAGGCTCCCCAGTACGGGGATAGACCCGATCAGGCCCTTCGTATATGGATGGAGGGGTTGTTTGAAGATGGTGCGGACATCGGTCTCTTCGACGATCTCGCCGGCATACATCACTGCAACACGGTCGGCCATCTCGGCAACCACACCGAGATCGTGGGTGATGAGGATCACCGCGGTCTTCAAGTCCTTCTGCAGGTCGCGCATTAGGTCGAGAATCTGAGCCTGAATGGTGACGTCGAGAGCTGTCGTGGGCTCATCGGCGATCAGAAGCTCGGGATCGCAGGCAAGCGCCATGGCGATCATGATTCGTTGCGCCATCCCGCCGGAAAGCTCGTGGGGATAGGCCCTGGCCCGTGACCTAGGGTCGGGGATGCCGACCTTGGCGAGCATTTCGATCACTTTTTCCTCTTCGACCTCGTCGGTCCACTCGCGGTGGAGCTCGAAGACCTCCTTGATCTGGGCCCCGGCGCGATAGACCGGGTTGAGAGCTGAACCAGGCTGTTGGAAGATCATCGACATGTGCTCGCCGCGGAGCCGGCGGACCTGTTCTTTCTTCATCTTCGCCAGGTCCTGTCCGCCGAAAAGGATCTCTCCTGCGACCACCTCACCGGGCGATCGGACCAGGCCCATGATGGAAAGAGACATCACTGACTTCCCGCATCCCGATTCGCCGACGACCCCGAGAACCTCACCCCGCTTCACGGAGAGGTCGACCTCGTCGACGGCTTTGACCACACCGTCACGGGTATCGAAGTGGGTTTTGAGGCCGCGGACGTCGAGCAAGATCTCGCCCGCGGGAACAGAGCGGGGTACCTCGGTCTCGATTGGTTCTTCGGCGGGTAATGCTGTCATTTGTTCAACGTCGGGTCGAGGGCGTCGCGCAGGCCATCACCCATCAGGTTGAAGCCGAGCACGGTGATCATGATGGCGAGACCGGGGAAGAAGACGAGGTGGGGCGAGGTGAACACATTGTTCCTTTCCTGAGCGAGCATGGTTCCCCACTCTGCGAGAGGAGGCTGGGCCCCCAAACCAAGGAAGGAGAGCCCGGCTGCTTCGAGGATGGCGGTGGCCACGCCCAGCGTCGCCAGGACAACGATCGGGGTCATCGCATTGGGCACGACCCGTCGAATCAGGATCCTTCGGGGTGTCGCCCCAAGGGCGCGGGAGGCCGCAACGAAGTCACTCTCCTTTATTGCCAGCACCTGGGCACGCATCACCCGGGCATATTGGGGCATGGTCACAACGGCGATAGCTAGCAGGGCGTTCTGCAGTCCGCGCCCGAGCACCATCACAATCGCAATGGCGAGGAGCAGCGAGGGAAAGCCGAGGATGACGTCCATGAACCGCATCAACACATTGTCAAGCCAGCCCCCCTTGTAGCCGGCGATGGCACCAATCGTCGCCCCGACCACGAGGGCGAGGGTGACCGTGAAGAAGCCGAGGCTGAGACTGATCCTCGACCCGAAGATCATTCGGGAGAATACGTCCCGGACGTTGGCGTCGGTTCCGAGTACGTGCTGGGGGGTTTCGGGGTCGCAGCCGAGAATGTGCACGCACGGTGAAGCTCTCGGCCCGATGTCCTCACGGCCGATAAGCACCTGATTCGGCTCATAAGGAGCCAGCAACGGAGCGAATATCGCCACGAGGATCAGGAAGGTGACAATACCCAGGCCGATCATCCCGCTCTTCCGCTCCCGGAAACGGCGCAGGGCGAGGCGCCACTGGGACATGGGGGTCTCGAAGAGACGCTCGGGGCCGGCTACCTGTTGCTCGAGAATGGAGAGAGCTTCCCGCTTGGATAGTCCCTCGCGTGTGTCGGATCCGCCGGTGTGTTCTTCGGTCATTCCAACCTTATCCTCGGGTCGAGCCAGGCATACGAGAGGTCGACGAGAAGGTTCACCAGGACATAGCCGCCGGCGATGATCACGGTGAAGCCCTGGACGATTGCGTAGTCGCGACCGGTGATGGCGTCGAAGAGGGCCCGACCGACGCCGGCGAGATTGAACACGGTCTCGGTGAGGACCGCCCCACCGAGGAGAGCTCCAAGCTGAAGCCCGATGATTGTGACCACCGGCAGCAGTGCGTTGCGGAGGGCGTGGCCTCGCACCACCGTTGCCTCCCGGGCTCCCTTGGCCCGGGCGGTCCGAATGTAGTCCTTTCCCATCACCTCGAGCAGTGAAGAGCGGGTAATCCGGGCGATTACCGAAAGCGGGATCGTGGCAAGGGCTACGGCAGGCAGGATCATGTGTCGGAAAGCGTCCCAGAACACCTCCCAGTTTCCCGTGATCAGCGAGTTGACGATGACGAAGTTCCCCAGAAACTCGTTGAAAGTCGCCCATACGGTGTCGGGCGTCAGCTCCCAACCCCAGGCCTCGTAGTAGGGGATGGAGAAGATCCCGGGTGACAAACGTCCGCTGGGGGGCAGTTGCAGGGCCGTGTTCTGAAACACAATGGCAAAGAGGTAGGCAAGCATCAACCCCAGCCAGAAGACCGGCATGGAAACACCGATATTGGCGATAGCCATGGTGCCGGTGTCAACTGCGGTGTTGTGCTTCCGTGCCGCGACGATACCCATCGGGACGCCGACTGCCACGGCGAGGAAAAGGGCCGATGCGGCGAGCTCAACGGTCAAAGGAAGGCGCTCAATGAGGAGCTGGTTCACGGGACGTGAGAACCGGATTGAGTCGCCGAGATTGAAAGTGACGACATTCTTCATGTAGATGCCGAGTTGGACGTAAATCGGCTCATTGAGCCCGTTGGCCTCGTCGTACCGCTCGCAGGCCTCGGCCGTCGCTCGCTCGCCGAGGAGTGAAGAGCACGGGTCGCCGGGGATTGCCCTGATCAGAAAGAACACAACGATGACGATCCCGATGAGCACCGGGATTGCAAGCAGCATCCGTCGGGTGAGGTAGGAGAGCATCTAATTCGTCGCTGAGAGTAGACGAGAGGGAGACGCCGGAGCGTCTCCCCCTCGTGTCAATTGTTGGTCGTCTATTCCTCGGTAGCCGGGGCGTTGATCAGACCATTCCACAGGTAGTCGTAGTACTCGAACACACCACTGTTGCCCGTGTGGAGCGGGCTGGATGCGTCGAGACCTGCGCTGAACGACGCGACGACGTCATTGGCGTCGAAGGTCGACCCGTCGTGGAAGAGCACTCCCTGACGGAGTGAGCAGGTCCAGACTGTCAGCTCGTCGTTGGGGACACACTCTTCAGCGAGCCTGGGCTCGACGTTGCCCTCGACGTCATAGGAGTAGAGAGCCTCGACAACCTGGGCGCAAGCACGGAGTGACTCACCATCGGTCTCATCGGCGCAGTACAACGAGATCGGCTCGTTGCCCTGGACGAAGACCACAGTGTCAGTCCCGTTGTCCCAGTGGTTGAACATGACCTGACCCCACGGCGGGGCGTATGCACCCTGCACGTCTGCTGCCGCCGCAAATGACGCAGCAGAGTTCGAGATGGCCACCATCGGGACCAATTCCTTGATGGCGTTGTTCGCCTGCTCGTACAGCGGGGCGGCCTCGGCCGGATCGGCGAGCTGCGACGCTTCGCGAAGCGGCTCGTAGATCTCAGGGTACGGATCGCCGAACTGGAGGTTCGTTTCCGCGAAGTGGAAGTCGAGGAAGTTGGTCACGTGCGGGTAGTCACCCGTCCAACCAAGCAGATGGATCCCATCGAGATCTCCTGCTGATGCCGCCTGGATGAATTCTCCAGACTCGACGTTCTCCACTGTGGCGGTGATCCCGAGGTTCGCCTCGAGCTGGGCTGCGATATCCGTGGCGACGTCGCCCGGTGTGGGCAAGTAACCGCGGGTTACATCGCGGTAGTAGATCGACGTCTCAAAACCATCGGCAAGACCTGCATCTGCAAGCAATGTCTGGGCGGCATCGAGATCGAACTCGTACCACGACTCGCCTTCACAACCGTTCTCAACCGAGCACGGGGTGAAGTGTGAAGCAGTCTGCGACCCGGGTGGGTAGAAGGTGTCGACGATCCGCTGCCGGTCAATGCCGAGCGCAATCGCCTGCCGCACTCTTACATCGTCGAACGGTTCGAACGTGTTCGTGAACCCCATGTAGAAGATGTTGGGCTCGGGCTTGTCGAGTAGAACCAGGTTCGGGTCTGCTTCGATTGTCTCGAGATCTTCCGTACCGGGGAATGTAATTCCGTCCGCAGTACCGGACTGCAGCTCGAGGAGACGCCCTGCGCTCTCCGTCGCCCATCTGAGGACGGCGGTCTGGTGCGGGGCGACGGTCCCGTAGTAGTCGTCGAATCGTTCGTAAACGACCGAGTCACCACGGACCCATTCTCTCAAGATGTAGGGGCCGGTCCCGATCGGGTTGTCGAGCGGTGCACCACCAGTTGCTTCGAGGTGCTCTTCAGGCTGGATGCCGAAGACTCCGAAAGCGATCTGGGCGAGGAACGCTGGATGCGGTCCACACAGTGCGAACTCGACGGTGTGCTCGTCCACGGCGGTGATCGTCTCTACACGACCGCCGTAGTCACAGCCTCCCGCATCGAGTGTGAGACCTTCGAAGTCGGGGTCCGGTGCGACCGATGTGGTCGAACCCCCATCCGCTGTCGTCGGAGTCTCACCTGCGCTGGTAGTTGTCTCCCCGGTCCCGTTGTCACCGCAAGCTGCGACAACAAGGGCGAGAACCGAAACGAGAGCTAACCATCGCATTCGTTTCATAATTTTCTTCCTCCATAGTTGGGATGTGCCTACCCGTTGCCGGCGGCACAATCGCAACGCTACCGAAATTGGCGACGCTACGCCTATGTCCATGGTTCCCAGTGCAGATTTCGTGTCAGGAATCTCAGGTCGGTGACCATGTCGGATTCGGCGGGGAGCCTTATTAACCTGTGTGGTTCATGGCGTACGACCACAAAGCGATAGAGGCTAAATGGCAGGCTCGGTGGGAGTCTGAGAAGGTGTTCGAGGCTGCCGAAAACGATGCCATGCCCAAGTTCTACAACCTCTGCATGTACCCGTATCCATCTGGCGCACTCCACCAGGGTCACGTCCGCAACTACACCTTTGGCGACCTGCTCACCCGATACAAGACTATGGCGGGCTTCAACGTTCTTTCTCCGCTGGGTTGGGACAGCTTCGGGTTGCCTGCCGAGAACGCCGCCATCGAGACCGGGGCCGACCCTCGGGAGAACACCGAGGCACAAATCGCCACCATGACCCGCCAGGTGAAACAACTAGGGGCCATGTACGACTGGACGAGGGAGCTGGCGAGTCATTCTCAGGAGTACTACCGCTGGGATCAGTGGCTGTTCCTGCAACTGTTCGATCGCGGCCTTGCCTACAAAAACGAAGCCTTGGTCAACTGGTGCCCACGGGACCAGACCGTCCTTGCCAATGAGCAGGTCGTAGACGGACATTGTGAGAGGTGCGGTGCTGAGGTCGAGAAACGGAATCTTGCCCAGTGGTTCTTCAAAATCACCGACTACACCGAACGGTTGCTCGACGACATCGACACCCTGGATGAGTGGCCGGATCGGGTGCGGACCATGCAACGAAATTGGATCGGCCGCTCCCAGGGCGCCAGGTTCACCATGCGGGTCGTCGGCACTCAACATTCATTTGATGTGTTCACCACCAGGCCTGACACCATCTTCGGGATGACTTTCGCAGTCCTCTCCCCGGAGCATCCTCTGGTCGAAGAGTTGATCGCGGGGACCTCTCACGAAGATGAGGCCAGGGAATACATTCGCGCTGCCGGCCGATCCACCGACATCGAGCGGATGGCCGGCGACGACAAGACCGGTGTGTACATCGGCCACAGCGCGGTCAACCCGGCGAACGGGACGGAGGTTCCGATCTACATCGCCGACTACGTGCTGATGGGATACGGGACCGGTGCGATCATGGCGGTGCCGGGCCAGGACCAGCGCGACTGGGAATTCGCCGCCAAATACGGGATAGAGATCATCCGGACCGTGCAACCGCCCGACGACTTCGACGGCGAGGCATATGTGGGCGATGGGGTGACCATCAACTCCAACTTCCTCGATGGCCTGGAGCGCGACGGGGCAATTGCCGCAATCATCGAATGGATGGAGAAGGAAGGGATCGGAGAGGGCACCATCCAATACCGGCTGCGGGACTGGCTGATCTCCCGGCAGCGCTATTGGGGCTCACCGATTCCGATCGTGAACTGCGACCAGTGCGGGATGGTCCCCGTTCCCGAAGACCAACTTCCTGTGGTGCTTCCCCAGGTCAGCGACTACGCGCCGAAGGGTCAGTCACCCCTGGCCGCCGTTGAGGATTGGGTGAATACCACGTGCCCCGCTTGTGGGGGAGCAGCGCGTCGCGAGACAGACACGATGGATACGTTCGTGGACTCCTCCTGGTACTTCTTCCGCTTCACCGATCCACGCAACGACGCGCACATATTCGATCCGGAGGCGGCTCGCTACTGGATGCCGGTCGACCAATACATCGGCGGCGTTGAGCACGCAGTCCTCCATCTGCTCTATTCGCGATTTATCACCAAGGTGCTCTTCGACATGGGGCTCTCCGCTGTCGAAGAACCGTTCGCCCGGCTGTTCACGCAGGGGATGATCACCCTCGACGGAGCCAAGATGTCGAAGTCGAAGGGGAACGTTGTCGACCCGCTCGACTTGTTTGAGTCGCACGGCGCCGACGCACTACGCCTCTATCACCTGTTCATGGGACCGCCGACCGATGACGCAGCATGGGACACCAACGGGGTCGATGGCACCTTGCGATTCCTCGACCGCCTCTGGCGGGTGGTGACCGAAACTGACCGGTTCGACGAGTCGGCCGACACAGCCGAGTTGATCGCTGATACCCACCGGGCTGTGAAAAAGGTCACGGAGGACATCGACGCCTTCCATTTCAACACAGCGGTTCCCCCGCTGATGACGTTGACGAACGACCTTGTCGAGCACGCGCGCTCCGGGATCAGCCGTGATGCCTTCACCGAGGTGACAGAGGCGTTGATGAAACTGCTGTCGCCGATGGCGCCCCACATCGCCCACGAGCTGTGGGAGCTCACGGGTCACGAAAGCATGCTGGCTAACGAGCTCTGGCCCACCTTCAACCCCGACCTGATCGAGCGGGCATCGGTGACGATGGTGGTCCAGGTCAATGGGAAGCTGCGCGATCGGATCGAGGTCGAAGCGGATATCACCGCCGGTGAAGCCGAGCATCTCGCACTCACGGCTGAGAAGATCCAACCGTGGATCGAAGGGAAGGAGATCAGGAAGGTGATCGTGCGCGAGCCCAACCTGGTCAACATCGTGGTCGGCTGATGAAACTTCCGGCGGCCCGCTTAGTCGGTACGGCACTGAGCCCGGACTATCTGGCCCGGATCCAGCCGATCACCCCGGAGACGGTAACGGTGGTGACCGCCCCCCGGCTCATGAGGAGGCTTTGGGCAACGAAGACCGGGGCGATGACCATCGGGAACCGGATCTTCGTCGACCCCGAGATTCTGGAACGAGGCGGGCCGGGGCTGACCGCACTGCTGATGCACGAGATGGTTCACGCCCGCCAGTGGCAGGAGAGAGGACCTGTCGCGTTCCTAACGTCCTATCTCCGCCAGTATCTGGTGGCCCGAATCACAGGAGCCTCGCACCGTGAGGCATACCTCGCCATCGAAGCCGAGGAAGAAGCGCGGGATATCGCAGCGAGATTCGCGGGTTGATTCACTCCACCACGATCCCGTCGAGGTCTGCCTCAGGGTCGGGGTATTGCGGGCTCATCTCTTCGAGGGTGTCGATGAGGATCTGGGACACCGCCAGATTCCGGTACCACTTCCTGTTGGCGGGGACCACGTACCACGGAGCGTGCGCGGTCGACGTTCGTGAGAGCACCGCCTCATAGGCTTCCCGGAAATCATCCCAGAGGGCCCGGTCGTCGAGGTCGTCTCTGTTGAACTTCCAGTTCTTTGCCGGGTCACCGAGGCGTGACTCGAGGCGCGCCCGTTGTTCTTCTTTGCTGATGTTGAGGAAGACCTTGACGATCCGGGTGCCTTCCTCGGCGAGCATCAGCTCGAACTCGTTGATGTGGTGGTATCTCCTTTCCCAGCGATGGCGAGGCGCCAGCTCCCTCACCCGGACAGCCAGGACGTCTTCGTAGTGGGACCGGTTGAATACTGTGATCTGCCCGTTGGCTGGGGTGTGCTGATGGATTCGCCACAGGTAGTCGTGGGCCAGCTCTTCTTCGGTTGGCTTCCCGAATGGGTGCACCTTCACCCCCTGTGGATTGACGCCGGTGAACACCTTGCGGATTGTCCCATCTTTACCTCCGGTGTCTGTGGCCTGGAGGACAACGAGCAGTTTCTGCCTCGATTCGGCCCAGAGCCGTTTCTGGAGCGCCGAGAGCTGGTCGTTTAGTTTCGGTAGGGCTGACTTACCGTCCTCCTTGCCGCCCTCGAATCCCGCCTTCGAGTTCGGGTCGTGGTCGTCGAGCGAGACTTTGGTGTCCGGTGGGACTCGGAATTGACCGACATCGATTCTTGCATCGACCATGGGGGTTAACCACCGCCTTCGAGCCTTGTATCTATGGAGGTGATGGGGAGAGTACCTAAAGACCGGTTGGCCGTTGGTGGGCTAGGGGTGCTTGGTGCAATCGTCGGGATCGTCCTCGGAAGCAGTTCCGTTCCCTTTCCTCCCGTTTCTTCAGAGGCCTCGCCTTCGGCTCCCGCCGAGCATCAGGAGGTTCTTGTGCCGGTTCACGTCTCCGGTTGGGTTACTTCTCCGGGCGTGGTTTGGGTCGCCGACGGCTCACTTGCCATCGCGGTGATCGACGCTGCCGGCGGCGCCCTCGAAGGGGCACGGCTTGATCTGATCAACCTGGCCACGCCCGTATTCGAGGGCGACCAACTCCAGGTACCGGGTCCCGAGGCAACGGGCGGCCCTCAGGGCGAGACTGACGGGTTGGTCGACCTCAATACCGCTGATGCGACCGAACTGCAGAAGTTGCCGGGGGTGGGACCGGTGTTGGCGGACCGGATTCTCGCCCATCGGGAGAGCATCGGCCGCTTCGAGTCTGTCGAGGATCTGCTCGACGTTGCTGGGATCGGGGAGGCAAAGCTTGCCGCGATCCGGGACCTGATCCGGGAACCGTGAGCATCGCGTCGGGGATCGTCCCCCTGCATTCCCGAGCTTGGCTGGTCAACGCCGGGATTGCATATCTCAGCGCGGTCACCATCACCGGGTGGCGGCCAGGGTGGATCATTCTCTCGATTGTCGTTGTCGCGCATCTGGTGTGGGGTCACTTCGTTCCCGTGGTTGTGGTCGTTGCGGTGGCAGTCCCCACGCTCCTCTTTCCGGCGCCGACCCTGCTTGTGGGAGATGTGTCTGGCGATCTTCTCCTCACGACTGATCCAAAAGCCGGGGGGTACGGGATGTGGGCCCTCGGCTCGCTCAACGGCGTCCCCGTCTTTGCCGACCTGGACGAAGACATCGGCGGGGGCGGGCAGGTGTTCGCTGTCGAAGGTGAGGTCACCGGCGAAGTCAGCAGAATGGGCGGAAGGCCTCGCCAGATCGTCAGGATCGACAAGTCGGAGGCTATCTCCGACTCCGCCGGTATCTACCTGAGCGGAGGCATCGCCGTCCGAAGGCACGTAGTCGGAAGACTTTCCGGAGGCTCCGAAGCACGCGGGCTCCTCGCCGGGTTCCTTGTCGGTGATACGACCGGGGTCGGTGAGGTGACCGTGGACGCGATGCGCAAAGCGGGACTTTCCCATTTCGTCGCGGTGAGCGGGAGCAACGTCGCGCTGTTCCTCGGGTTCGTCGCTGCCGTGACGTTGCCGTTGGGCATCGGGCCCAAGCGCCGCGCCCTTGCCGGGCTTCTCGCGTTGCCGGTCTTTGTCGTCGCCACCGGCTACGAACCCTCGGTCATCCGGGCGTCGGCAATGGCCGCCCTCGTTCTGGGTGCCCGACTTGTCGACGTCGTCCTCGAGGTGTGGCAGGTTGTCGCCCTCGCCACGATCGCAGTTCTGGCCTATGACCCGTGGCTCATCCGCAGCGTTGGGTTTCAGCTGTCGGTCGCCGCCACCTGTGGGGTGGTGGCTGGGGCCAGATGGCCCGGTCCCACGGGGATGGTGGCCCGCGCATTGTTCATCACGCTCGGCGCCCAGCTGGCGGTTGCCCCGCTGCTGGTCTGGCATTTCGGTGCGGTCCCGCTGCTCAGCCCTTTGAGCAATCTGGTTGCAGCTCCGATCGTCAGCCTGGCGACCCTCCTCGGGCTTGTCGGAGTGACCGGATTGGGGATTGCGCTCGTGCCGGCCGAGTGGCTCGCCGGGGCCGTCATCGACATCGCACACGTGTCCGCAGGCTGGCCGCAGATGGGCTGGGTCGGTCTCGTGTCGGTGCCGATTTCGATCCCTCTCTTGTGGAAGCTGTGGAAACGCCACCCCGGGCCAGTCGCGGTTGCGGCATCGCTCGCTCTTGTCGTGGTTCTCTTTCCGGGGAGGGCCTCGTTGCAGGGTGGCGAAGTGGCGGTGCTCGACATCGGTCAGGGCGACGCGATCCTGGTTTCGGGAGGAGGCGGGCGATACGCCCTCGTCGACGGTGGTCCCGATCAGTCACTTCTCGTCGAACGGTTGCGGGAATTCGGGATCCGACACCTCGAGCTCGTGGTGATGACCCACGGCGATGCCGATCATGCTGGCGGCCTCGAGGCTCTCCCGGGGAGGATCGGGATCGGGAGGATTTGGGAACGGGGATCACCCCACGTTGCGGAGGCTTCTGACCGATTCCTCGAGCTGGCCTCACAGTTCGGGATTCCAATCGAACAGCCTCAGGCGGGGACAAACTTCCTCTTCGGAGAGGTGGAGTTAAGCGTGGTTGCACCCGAGCGGAGATTCGCCTCCCCGAACGACCAGTCGATCGTTCTCATGGTGATCGGGGCGGCCCGGACAATCCTTCTCACCGGGGATATCGAGGAGGTGGGCCAGACCGACCTGCCGGAGTTGAGGGTAGATGTCCTCAAGGTGCCCCATCACGGAGCTGGCACCACCGATCCAGATTGGCTGGCCTCCACGGGTGCCGAAGAGGCAGTCATCTCCGTTGGCGCCAACGACTTCGGTCACCCGGTCCCATGGGTGATCGAAGTTCTCGAAGGGTCAGGCGCGGTGGTGCGTCGCACCGACCTCGAGGGAACAATTGTCCTCGATCTGGATGGGTGAGAACTGTGATTTTGCAAGGGGGACGACCCCCCTTGTATCCCCCCGACAGGGTGGGGGAGTCGGTGGTCGATCTGGGGTACACGACTTGGGTGCTGTCGGGTTGGTGATCCGGACTGTGAT
>Ga0299907_10000020_pt1 | contig 47012 bp, 48 predicted proteins | sample RVTome_16_FD_198680 | JGI IMG/M metagenome (GOLD analysis project Ga0299907, IMG submission 198680) | Soil microbial communities from uranium-contaminated site in the Upper Colorado River Basin, Wyoming, United States - RVT152D67 (version 2) ...
GATCTCGGACGCGCGATCGCCGGCGGAGGTCGTCGCCGTATTGCGGTCTTCGGCCTATGACGCGGTCTGGAAGGACTCGAGTCCGGTGTTTCGTCGAAGAAGTCCTTCTCAAGACCGCATCTAGTCGCGCCCGCGGCGTTTCTTAACAGGTTTGTCCGATGTGTTGAAAGGGAATCTTCATATTGGCCGCCGAAGGGGAGAGGAGGTGCTGAGGATGGGCATCGGAGTAAGTCTGGTTTTGATCGCAGTGGGTGCTGTTCTCGCCTTCGCGGTCAACGTACCGGCGTCGGGGATCGATATCGACACGGTCGGCGTCATCCTCATGGCCGTCGGGTTCGGCGTGCTGGTGTACTCGCTCATCTGGTGGAGCGACTACATGCCGTGGCGCCGGGATCACACGGTCATCCACGAACGCTACGTGGAACCGCCGGCGCGAACCGAGGTCGCTGACCGAGCCGTCAAACGCGAACGAGAGGTGATCGAGTACGAGCGGCGCACGAGCTGAACAGCGTCGCGAAGTGCCGGAGGAGTCTTGACGAAGGGAGGTGAGGACAGATGCCTGGCATCGGGATAAGCGTGTTCCTGTTCGCTGTCGGGGCGATCCTCGCCCTTGCGGTCAACGTTCAGACGCAGGGCATCGACCTGGACACAGTCGGCGTCATCCTGATGGTCGTCGGGGCCGTCGGATTCCTGGCGTCCATGTTGTTCTGGGCGCCCTGGGCACCGTACGGCCGCGATCGCACGGTCGTGCGCGACCGTGAGGTCATCGACCGGGCCGACCACCCGCATACGCACTAGGGGGACCCTCTCCCAGCAACTGCGAGCCGGGCTGCTGCCCGGCTCGCAGTCATGTTCGGCGTCGGGGATCGAAACTCCGATAGCGTCGGCGGCGTGCAACTCCGCGTGTTCATCGAGCCGCAGCAGGGTGCCACCTTCGGCGACCAGCTCGCCGTCGCGCGATTGGCCGAGGAGCTCGAATACGACGCGTTCTTCCGTTCGGACCACTACTTGAGGATGGGTAACGTCTCAGGCCTGCCCGGTCCAACCGACGCGTGGATCACGCTCGCCGGTGTTGCTCTGCAGACCTCACGCATCCGGCTCGGCACGCTCGTGACATCGGCGACCTTCCGGCTACCCGGCCCCCTGGCGATCGCGGTCGCACAGGTCGACGAGATGTCGGCCGGTCGAGTGGAGCTCGGGATCGGCACCGGCTGGTACGAGACCGAGCACGAGGCATACGGCATCCCGTTCGGCGCTTCGTTCGACGAACGGTTCAGCCGATTGGAGGAGCAGCTCGAGGTCATCACGGGCTTGTGGCGCACGCCCGTCGGCGAGTCGTTCTCCTTCGAAGGCGGTCACTACCGGCTGAAGGACTCGCCGGCGCTGCCCAAGCCCGTCCAGTCGCCGCACCCGCCGATCATCATCGGAGGGTTCGGACCGCGCCGGACACCGAGATTGGCGGCGCGGTTCGCGAACGAGTTCAACGTCCCGTTCGCGCCGCTGAAGGTCGTCGAGGAGCGCGTACGCGCCGTCCGGGAAGCCTGCGAGAAGGTCGACCGGGATCCGGACGAGATGGTGCTCTCGGCCGCGATGGTGGTGTGCGTCGGTTCGGATGAGCAGGGGTTCGTGCGCCGCGCCGAGGCGATCGGCCGGCCGCCCGATCAGCTCCGGAGCGGAGGTGTCGCCGGTACCCCCCAGGAGGCTCTGGACTTCCTCGGCCGCCTGGGGGCGCTCGGGATCACCCGGACGTACTTGCAGTTCCTAGACCTCGGCGACCACGAGCACTTGCGTCTCGTGGCCGCCGAGTTAGCGGGGAAGGTCTAGTCCCGGTTTTAACGATTGAGGAGCAAGCCGAGCAGTCCGCTGCCGCCCGAGCCGCCGAACTCCTTCTTGACCACGTCGGACACGATCTTCTCGACGTCGATCCTGGCGAGCTCTTCCTTGATCAGTTTCTCGAGGTCGACACCGGCGAGCAGGTCGTCCACCGCACCATTCAGCGTCGAAGCGGCGAGGGCCTGCAGGTCGAGTCCCTGGATCTCGGCCATCGCACGCTCGATGAGCGCTGCGGTCACTTGCTGAACTATGGCGTCCGTCGAGATGCCGTCGAGCTTGCCCAAGCCCGCCGCAACGACCTCACTCGACACCTGATCGAGGAGCGCGTCGGCGTCGATGCCGTCGAGCTTGTTCCCGGCGGCCTTCCCGAGCTTGTCCGTGATGCTTTTGCTCGCGGTGCCCAATGGTCCGTTCTTGCCCATGAGCCGCTCGACGACGCTGTCCGCGATCGAGTCGAGGACGGCGCTAGGGTCTCCGCCGCCCAGCCTGCTGATCGTTGCGTCCGCCAATTGGTTGGTCGCGGCGCGTGTTGCGAGTGCGCCACCGGCCGTGAGGACGATGACACCAACCACCGCGCCGGCGATGATCGCCGTGCGCTTTCCTGCCGTCGTGCTGACGACTCGTTGCCAGATATTGCTCATCGCTATCCCCTCCGCTCCCCGGGCATGCCGGCGCTGTCGTGTAGTGCTCCGCTATCGGTACTTCGGCCTCCGAGGGCCTCCCCTGAGCGGGGAGTCGCCTTACGGCAACGGCAACCCGGTGCCCAGCTCTTCGAGGAGTGACTCCACCCCGGCGAGCATGTTGTTGAGCCAGGTTTGGATGGCCGCGATGTCCTCGAGCACCTCGTCGACCGCGTCGCCGAAGTCGATTCCGGTGAGTTCGGAGATGATGCGGTCGCGAGCCTCGTCGAAGGCCGCGGCCACCAACGCGCGGATCTGGTCGAAGACCTGGGCGATCATGACCTTGGCCGCTTCGATCTGCTGAAGCGCGAATGCCTCGAGCTCCTCGAGACCGCTCGCACCGGCGCCACTGGCCTGAGCGAATGCGTCCACGATCTGTGCGGCGGCGTCGTCGAGCTTGGCCATCACGGCCGCCTCGGCCAAGTCGATCGCGTTCATCACCTGCGGCTGGGCCGAGGTGAGCAGCGCCAACAGCGCCGCGATGACGTCGGCCGTAGATGCTGCCTCGAGCTGTTCCTCTTGCGCCTGGGCCGCGGCGGCCTGGTCGTTCATGTCGACCGGCGGCACCAACGGAACCTCGAGGTTCTCGATCTCGCTGATGGAGTCGGCCACCTGCTGGGCGACGCTGGTGGTCTGCGTGTGCGTCGTTCCGCCGACGTGAGCCTCAACGGTCTCTCGCAAGACTTCGGCGATCGCCACGTTGGCCTGCACGGTGCTGGAGTCAATGCCGCTGCTCCGGATGACCTCGTCGGCCAGCGCGGTGACGAAGGCATCGAACGAGCCCCCGAAACCCTGGGTCGTCGAGCCGCTGCTCGTCGCGCCGGCGACGAACGCGCCGCCCGGGGCGACCATAGCGACGGCGAGCACGGTGCCCACTGCGATGGTCTTGATCAACCTGCCCATCCCGATCCGCTTCCAGATGTTCATAGCTATCCCTCCCGCGCGGGTACGACCGAAACCGATACGTCCTGTACGGACATCGGCCCTTTCGTCCTGCTGGTTGAGGGCCTTTGACCTGGTCGCACTACGATGGGTCTGTGAGCGACTCGGTTTCTGGGCCCAACGACTGGCTCGTCGATGAGATGTATCGGCAGTTCCGCGAGGACCCGGCCTCGGTCTCGCCGAGCTGGCGCGAGTTCTTCGAGGACTATCGTCCTCGTGGGGAGCCGAGTCCCCGCCCGCCGGAACAACCAAGCGCACCTCTTCCACACCGGGATAAAGACGCAGCTCCCGGCGGAGATACGGCCCGATCGAGTGACAACGGGGGAGTTCAGGCGGGCAAAGCCGCCACCGCCGAGGTAGTCAACACCGAGGCAACCGACACCGGGGGGGTTCGGGGGGTCGCAGCCTCGAGCGCCACCGCCGGATCGCAAACCAAACCGTTGCCGGGAGACGGGCGCTCGGGGCGTGAGACCCCCCGATCAACAGGAGACGCAATTCCCCTCCGAGGCGCTGCGGCCGCCGTCGTCAAGAACATGGAGGCCTCACTCAAGGTCCCCACCGCGACCTCCGTCCGGACGCTGCCCGCCAAGCTCCTCGAAGAGAACCGGCGGATCATCAACGACTACCTGGCGCGGGGACGCGGTGGGAAGGTCAGCTTCACGCACCTGATCGGCTGGGCCATCGTCAAAGGTCTGCAAGCCGTCCCGGCCCTCAACTCGAGCTACGTCGAGATCGAAGGCAAGCCGCATCTCGTTCGCCACAAGAACGTGTACTTGGGCCTCGCCGTCGACCTCCAGCGCAAGGACGGGACGCGGACGCTTCTCGTCCCGAACATCAAGGAAGCCGACACGCTCGACTTCGCCGGGTTCCACGGCGCCTACGAAGAGGTCATCCGTAAGGTGCGGTCGGGGAAGGTTACGCCCGAGGATTTCGCCGGGACGACCGTCACGCTGACAAATCCGGGGATGATCGGCACCGTTCTTTCCGTGCCTCGCCTCATGACCGGACAGGGCGCGATCATCGGCGCCGGTGCGATCGATTACCCGACGGAGTACAAGGGGACCGATCCGTCCACGCTCGCCACGCTCGGCGTAGGCAAGGTCGTCACGCTCACCTCGACGTACGACCATCGCATCATCCAGGGGGCCGAGTCGGGCGAGTTCCTCGATACGGTCGAAAAGCTCCTCACGGGGGCCGAGCGCTTCTACGAAGAGATCTTCACCGCCCTCGACATCCCGTACGAGCCCGTGCGCTGGAAGCGCGACACCGGCGCGCTGGCGGCCGAGGGGACCGAACTCGCCGTCGCAAAGGCGTCTCGCGTCCTCCAACTCATCAACATGTATCGCGTGCGCGGCCACCTCATCGCCGACCTCAACCCGCTCGTCCCTGAAGCTCGTCGGCACATCGAGCTCGACCCCGACTACTACGGTCTCGGCGTCTGGGACTTGGACCGTGAGTTCCTCACCGGGGACTTGCGTGGACGCGACCGCGCATCGTTGCGGGAGATCCTCGACATCCTTCGCGCCGCCTACTGCGGAACCGTTGGGATCGAGTTCATGCACATCCAGGAGCCGGACGAGAAGCACTGGCTCCAGGAGCGCGTCGAAGGGGTGGACCGCGAGCTCGACCGCGACGGGAAGCTGCGGCTGCTGGATCGTCTCAACGCCGCCGAGGCCTTCGAGCGCTTTCTACACACCAAGTACGTCGGACACAAGCGGTTCTCCCTCGAGGGGGCCGAGAGCCTCATCCCGATGCTGCACGCCGTGCTCGACGACGCCACCGCCGCGGGGATGCAAGAGGCCGTGCTGGGCATGGCTCACCGCGGCCGACTGAACGTCCTCGCGAATGTCGTCGGTAAGGCCTATGCGCAGATCTTCCGCGGGTTCGAAGGAGACATCGACCCGGAGACCACCCAGGGCTCGGGTGACGTGAAGTACCACCTCGGCGCGGTCGGTACCCACACGTCGCCGGACGGCTCCGAGATCGCTGTTTCGCTCGCGTCGAACCCGTCCCACCTGGAGGCGGTCGATCCGGTCGTCGAGGGGATGGCGCGGTCGAAACAGGACTTGGCCGGAGGCACGAACCGGCACGACTCGGTCCTCCCACTGCTCATCCACGGCGACGCGGCCTTTGCGGGACAGGGTGTCGTCCAGGAGACGCTTAACCTGTCACAGCTGCGCGGTTACCGGACGGGTGGCACCGTCCACATCGTCGTGAACAACGGCATCGGTTTCACGGCAGGACCTGAGTCGACACGATCGAGCGTGTACGCGACCGATGTCGCGAAGATGATCCAGGCGCCCATCTTCCACGTGAACGGGGACGATCCCGAAGCGTGCGTGTGGGTTACCCAGCTCGCCTTCGCGTTCCGCCAGGCTTTCCACAAGGACGTCGTCATCGATCTCCAGTGCTACCGGCGGTGGGGCCACAACGAGGCGGACGAGCCCGCCTTCACGCAACCGTTGATGTACTCACGCATCGACGAGCACCGGTCCGTGCGAAAGCTGTACACGGAGGCCCTGGTCAATCGCGGCGACATCACGCTCGAGGAGGCCGAGCAGGCCCTCGAGGACTTTCGGCAGAAGCTCGACCAGGCCCTCGAAGAGACGCGCGCCGCCGCGTCCGCCGCCGCCGTGCTGAAGGCCAGGCCACCGAAACCGCCCGTCGGCGTGCGTAAGCACCTCGCCACCGGCGTGGACCGCGACGTCCTGGACCAGGTCGTCGGAGCGTTGTCCACCTATCCGGACGGCTTCGAGCCGCATCCCAAGCTGCGCAAGATCCGCGAGCGCGCCTTCGAGCAGTTCCGCTCGGGTGGGGTCGACTGGGCTCTCGCCGAGGCCCTGAGCTGGGGATCGCTGGTTCTGGAGGGTCGCCGGATCCGTCTATCGGGCCAGGATTCGCGCCGCGGCACCTTCAGTCAGCGTCACGCCGTGGTGATGGACCACCGGACGGGCGAGGAGTACACGCCGCTGCATTCGCTCGCGCCCGAGGACAGCTGGCTGTTCCTCATCTTCGACTCACTGCTCTCGGAGTACGCCGCTGTCGGATTCGAGTACGGCTACTCCGTGGCCAATCCCGAAGCGCTCGTGATGTGGGAGGCGCAATTCGGAGACTTCGTCAACGGCGCTCAGATCATCATCGACCAGTACATCACCGCCTCCGAGGACAAGTGGGCGCAGACCTCGGGGGTTGTCTTGCTCCTGCCGCACGCGTACGAGGGACAGGGACCCGAGCACTCGAGCGCACGTATCGAGCGTTTCCTGACGATGTGTGCCGAGGACAACATCCAAGTTGCGTATCCGACGCTTCCGTCCCAGTACTTCCACCTCCTGCGCCGGCAGGTGCACATGACGGGACGCAAACCGCTCGTCGTCTTCACGCCGAAGTCGCTATTGCGACACCCCCGAGCCCGCAGCTCGGTGGACGACCTTACGACGGGGTGCTTCGAGGAGGTGCTGGCCGATCCCGCCGCGCCGGAGCCGTCGCGGGTGCGCCGCATCCTTCTGTGCGCAGGAAAGGTGGCGGTCGATCTCATGGAAGCACGCGACGCGCGCAAGCTCGACGAGGTCGCCATCGTCAGACTCGAGCAGCTCTATCCGTTCCCGCACGCGACCCTGGACTCCGAGCTGTCGCGTTACGCGCCGTCGACAGAGGTGTATTGGGTGCAGGAGGAGCCGGAGAACATGGGCGCGTGGGCGTTCGTGTTCACGCACATGCAGCACCAGCGCCGGGACATCGAACTCGTCGCGCGTCCGGAGAGCGGCTCGCCGGCGACCGGAAGCAAAGTCGTCCACGATCAGGAGCAGGAAGAGCTTCTGGACGACGCCTTCGATCTATCGCGCTGACGTGGCGGGCGACCCCGTCCGGCGGGAGTTCGGCCCGGTCGTGATCGAGTGCGTGCAGGGCGACATCACCAACCAGCCCGACGTCGACGCCGTCGTGAACGCAGCCAATGCGGAGCTTGCTCCGGGCGGTGGCGTGGCGGGCGCCATCCATCGGGTCGCCGGACCGGGGCTGTACGAGGAATGCCGTCCCCTTGCGCTGATCCGGACGGGCCAGGCCGTGATCACGTCGGGCCACGGGCTTCCTAGTGCGTGGTGCATCCACACGCTCGGCCCGGTGTACGACGCCTCGTCCGACCCCGCCGCCGAGCTGGCGTCGTGCTACCGCGAAATGCTCGACCGGGCCGAGGGCCGGGAGCTGCGTTCATTGGCGACACCGGCGATCTCGACCGGTATCTTCGGTTACCCGGTGGAGGAGGCCGCAGATGTCGCCCTGCAAACGATCGCTGCGCGCGCTCCGGGTCTGCGGACGGTTCGGTTGGTTCGTTTCGTCCTCTGGGGGGAAATAGATCACGATGCTCATGTGTCCGTGTTGGAGAAGATCGCCTAGATGCTGCGCCGACTAGCGGCGATCTTCTGCGTACTCGTGTTCGCTCTCGTCGCGTGCAACCGCGACGGTGAGGACGATGCGACGGCTCCTGCTACACCCTCGGTCTCACCCTCACCGACGCCGTGCTCCGTTGCTAACGGATCGACGGAGCGACAGGGCAGCGACATCCGACCGGAGACCGCTCCCTTGACGGACGTTCGCTACGACGACGACGGTTGTCCTCGTATCGTCTTCGAGTTCCCCGAACACGAGCCCGACTACGTTGTCGAGTACGCCTCACCGCCGTTCAGCGAGTGCGGCTCCGGCGAACCGATCTCAACGGATGCGTGGGGAGCCACCGCTTTCCTCACCGTGCGCCTCGAGCCGTCGGGCACGGCGGACCTCACCAAGGAGGACGCCCCCATGACGTACGAGGGCCGGCGGGACATCGATGTCGGCGGAGATGTGCTGAAGCATCTCCAAGTCATATGCGACTTCGAAGCCGTGCTCCAGTGGGTCGTGGGCCTCGACGAGCGCCACGACTTCTCCGTCTTCACCCTCGATGATCCATCGCGTGTGGTGATCGACATCAGCGAAACGTAGAGTGGACCCATGACCGAACGCGAGTACGATCCCGAACGCACGAGCGACGAAACGATGGCGTTCACCGCGCCGGGTCGGCCACCGCCGCCCAGCGCAACGCAGCCTCTGTACGTCGGATCGCCGCCTCCACCCCCGCGAGGGCGCCAGGCGCTCATCTTCGCGTTGATCTTCCTGCTCGGTTTGGGCGGCGGCTTCGTGCTCGCACAGTTCATCGGCAACGACGACGACCGGATACCCGACGCGGATCTCGTCCTCTACGAATCAGCAACGACGACATTTCCGGTTGAGGGCGCCGCGTTCACGCGCTCGACGTTCGATCTCCAGCGGCAGGAGTGCGACAAGGACGCTCTGAAGCAGTTTCTCCGGGCCGATCCACGCCGTTTCCGGTCCTGGCTCAATCTCCAGGACATCACGGAGAACCAGTTCGACAGGTTCGTGGATCGACTCGAGACGCGCATCCTGACCGAGCCCACGGCGGTGACCAACCACGGCTGCTTCGCCGGCGGCGACGGGCCTTGTCCCTTCACGATCCAGTCCGTTCTCGGCCCGGGGACGCCCGTGTGGTTCGATCCCACCCAGCAGCGTGTGGTGGCCAAATGCACCTGCTCGAACCCCTTGAGGGCCCCCCGGTGCCCGCCGAACTGCGAAGACCGGCCGACGCCGACGCCCACCACGAGCCCGACGCCGACCCCGACCCGGACGTCCCCGCCGACGCCTACCCCCACGGAGCCGCCCACGCCGACACCGACGGAGCCGCCCACGCCTACCCCCACGGAGCCGCCCACGCCGACACCGACCCAGCCGCCGCCGGTGCCCTAGCGGATCCTCAGACGCGGCCGGCGTGGTCCTTCCAGTACTCGTCGCGCAGGGTCCGCTTGAGGAGCTTGCCGGACTCGGTCCGCGGCAGCTGTTCGCGGAACTCGAAGCTGCGCGGGACCTTGTAGCCGGCCAGATGGGTACGGCAGAGCTTCGTCAGCTCGTCCGCGGTGGCAGTTTGTCCGTCCTTCAACTGAACGACGGCGTGGACCTGCTCGCCCCATTCCTCCGACGGGATGCCGAAGATGCCGGCGTCCATGACGGCCGGATGTGAGTGGAGCACGGCCTCGATCTCGGCGGGGTAGATGTTCATGCCGCCCGAGATGATCATGTCCGAGCGCCTGTCGCAGATGTAGTAGAAGCCATCGTCGTCGCGGTAGGCGATGTCGCCGACGGTGCGCCACGAGGGATCACCGTCCAGCATCGTCTCCCTCGTCTTTTCGGGTGCCTTGTGGTACTCGTCGAAGATGCCGGGACTGCGGATCCACATGACACCGGGCTCGGAGGTGGGTGCGTCGGTTCCGTCTTCACGGATGAGGCGGATCTCGATCCCTCCGTACGGCTGGCCGCACGAGCCGGGCTTCCGTAGCTGCTCCTCCGGTTTCATGATCGTGTCAACGCCGAGCTCGGTCGATCCGTACACCTCGAAGAGGTGACCTTCACCGAAGGTCTCGATCCACTGCTTCTTCAGGGCGAACGGAACCGGCGCCGCGTTCGCGATCACCACGCGCAGGCTGGACGTGTCGTAGCGGGACCGCACGTCCTCGGGCACGTTGACGAGCCGCTTCAACTGCGTAGGAGCAGTGAACGTGGTGTTCACCTTGTGCTGATCGACCAGCCGCAGCCACTCCTCGGCGTCGAAGCGCGGCAGGACGACGACCGTCCCACCGAGAACGTGCGTCAGTCCGGCGAACGCCGATGGACCTGAGTGGTACAGGGGGCCGGTGGTGATGTGGACGTCGTCGGACTGCACGCGGAGCTCGGTGATGAGCGCCGCCAAAAGCGTCGGGTCGGTGCCACTGCGCACCGCGCCCTTCGGCTTCCCGGTCGTGCCCGACGTGTAGATCATCGACGCGCCGGTAGCGCCCTCGATGGGGACGTCGATGGGGTCGGGTGTCTGCGACGCGATGAGCTCTTCGGCCCGGTCGTAGTCGACGATCTCTCGCACCTTCGGCAGATCGAGCGCCTCGAGCGCTTCGCGATACGAGGGATCGCAGAAGATCAAGGCGGCGTCGGAGTCGTTGATGACGTACGACATCTCCTCGGCTGTGAATCGGTAACTCAGCGGGACGGACACGAGCTGTGCTTTGCGGGCAGCGTGTCCGAACAGCAGGACCTTCTCGTGGTTGGGGCCGATCCAGATGGCACGGTCGCCCGGCACGATGCCCAGGTCCTGCAAGGCCCGCGCCAGAGCGCTCGCACGACCGTTGAGCTCGCTGTACGTCCACGATCGATCGCCGTGGACCACGGCCGGCCGATCCGGATTGGCTGCGGCGTGGATGTCGAGGATGTCCGGCACGCTTAGTCCCCCTCATTTGTGTTTCCCGGGCGGCGCGAGGATATCGTCGCTGCATCCCGACGCGCGAAGCCACGGCGAAGGCGAAGCCGGAGCCGCTGAACAAAGGGGGAAGACGAGATGGCGAAGCTCGAGGACCGGCGTGCGCTCATAACCGGCGGGGCATCGGGGATCGGACTGGCTACGGCCCAACGATTCGTCGACGAGGGCGCCGCCGTGACGATCGTCGATTTCAACGAGAAGGCCGGGAAGCAGGCCGCGGGTGAGCTCGGCGTCGAGTTCGTCCGCGCCGACGCCTCCGATCCCATCCAGGTGGCCGAAGCCTTCCGCGAAGCCGGTCAAGCCATGGGCGGTATCGACATCGCGTACATGAACGCCGGCGTCACGACCCAACAGCCGGAGTTCACCGAGCTCACCGAGCAGCAGTACTTCCGGATCTTGAACATCAACGTCAACGGCGTGGTGTTCGGCGTCCGCGAAGCGATCAAGGCGATGACGCCGGGCGGCGGGTCGATCCTCGCCACCGCCTCGCTCGCGGGTCTCATCGCCTACGCGGGCGATCCGATCTACGCCCTCACGAAGCATGCGGTCGTCGGTCTGGTTCGCGGCCTCGGCCTGACGCTGCCGGAACAGGGGATCACTATCAACGCGATCTGCCCGGGGATCACCGAGACGCCCTTGGTCGGCGAGGAAGCCGTGAACATGCTCAAGGCCGCCAACTTCCCCCTGATCCCGCCGTCGGCCATCGCCGATGCATGCGTAGTCGCGATCACGAGCGGGCGATCGGGCGATTGCTGGTGCATCCAACCCGGTCGTGAACCGACGCGCTACGAGTTCCGGGGCGTCCCCGGCCCCCGGCTTTCAGGGGCCGAGGGCAAAGTCCCGCCGGGGGTCCCACAGATCTCCTGACGGGTGGGCTCACCTGCCGTTTTGTGCGGGCGTGGTCTGGGTACCCGCCTTTCCTAGACGCCGAAAGGAGGCCGTTATGGATCTCAAGGCAGATGGCAAGTGGGACCAGGCGAAGGGCCGCATCAAGGAGGCCTGGGGAGCGTTGACCGACGACGACCTGGACCGCACGGAAGGCAAGCTCGACAGGCTCATCGGGACGATCAAGGAGAAGACCGGCGAAGCTGCGGATGTCGTCGAGCGCAAGCTCCACGACCTGTTCGACAAGGTCGACGAGCGGCGCAAGTAAAGAGGCGGGAAGCCAAGGACAAGAACATCCCCGGCCGGGTCGCGGATGACGAAGGCCCAGCTGTTGCGGGCCGTCAACCGCCGTTCGGGGCGCCGCGCTCGATAGTCCTCGACGAGCGAAACAGCGGCCGTAAGAGCTCGTCGGCGTTCAATGCAGCGCGTGTGAATCGTGCATGCGGGGCGAGCAGGTTCAGGCGCTTGATCAAAGTGTTGATTTCGCGGGCCCGCTGACGCACGTGGTCCGCCGTTCGATCCCGGCGTGCGAGCGCCGTTCGGATGTCCGAATCTTCGACGAAGCCTTTCGTCTCTTCGGCGATCCGATGGCGCAATGTGGCCGACGCCTCGCGCACGTCGGTGAAGAGGTCGAGCCATTCCGGCGGGGTGGCCTCTTCGTCGGTGTAGGCATCGGTAAGGTCGGCTTTGAAAGCGTTCCGGCGAGCACGTCTGGCCGCGTGGGTGTCCATCACGTCAAGCGTAGGCGGCAAAGACCGCTCACGCGACGAGGGACCCCGCTTCTCGCGTGAACGCCGCCACAAGTGCCGCCGTGGCCTCGAGGTCCGAAGCACGCAGCAGCGACAGGGGAGCATGGATGTACCGGCACGGTACGGCCACCACGCCCACGAGCGCGCCGGCTCCAGCCGTCTGGATGGCGCCCGCGTCCGTGCCCCCGCCCCCGGGGAGTTTCCGCTGGTACGGGATGCTCTCCTTCGCGGCCACTTCCTCGAGCAGCGTGAGCACACGGCGCGAGGCGACGATGGAGCGGTCGGCGATGGTCAGGGCCGGGCCCGAGCCCATCGCTGCGAGTTTGCGCGCCCCCGTCACTCCCGGAACGTCCACCGCCGTCGTTCCCTCCAGCGCGAGCGCGACGTGCGGCGCTACTTGGTTGGCGACCGTACGTGCCCCGCGCAGTCCCAGCTCTTCGGAGATCGTGAAGGCCGTCACGAGGGTCAAGTCGAGCTCGACGTCGCGCAGCGTCTCCAGCACGCAGAGCGCGACGGTGCACCCGGCGCGATCGTCGAACGCTTTTCCCATCACGAGGTCGTCGGCGAGCTGCTCGAAAGGGTATCCGGGTACACATGCGGAGCCGACTTCGACCCCGCGCGCCTCGGCCTCGGCCCTCGAGACGGCACCGATGTCCACGAATAGGTCTTCGAGACGGTGCGCTTTGGATCGCTCCGACTCCTGGGTGACGTGCGGCGGGAGGGTGCCGATCACGCCACGCACCGCCCGCCCGTCCCGGCCCGCGACCGTCACCGCGTGCGCCGGCAGGACACGCGCATCCCAGCCGCCCAGCGGCGACAGGCGCAAGAAGCCGTCGTCCTCGATGTAGGAGACGAGGAAGCCCACCTCGTCCATGTGTGCGTCGAGGAGAAGGGTCTCGCTGCGGCGTCCGCGCCTCGTGGCGATGAGATTGCCCAGCCTGTCCACCCGCACGTCGTCGACGAGCGGCGTGACGATCTCAGAGATGACCTCGCGTACGTCGTCCTCGAACCCGCTCGGGCCGATGACTTCCGACAGGCGACGTAGCAGGTCGACGGCGTCGATCGTCACGAGTTGTCGAGGGTCCCGACGGCGTCGTCGGCGACGAGCTTGTCGATCTCCTCGTCGGAGTACCCGGCCTCGCGCAGCACCTCGCGCGTGTCGGCGCCTGGGTTGGGGGAGGGCGTCGTCACCTTGCCGGGCGTGCGCGACAGGCGCGGGGCCGGAGCCGGCTGGATGATGTCGTGTCCGCCCGTGACGTGGGTTTCGCGCGCGGCGTTGTAGGGATGCGCCGGCGCTTCCTGCGGCGTGAGCACCGGGTACGTGCAGGCGTCGCGGTCCTGGAAGACCTCCGTCCATTCGTCCCGAGTCTTCGTCTTGAAGATCTCCGCGACGCGCCGCTGGAGTTCCGGCCACTTCGATTGATCGTGCTGTCGCGCGAAGTCGGGGTCCTCGCGCACGCCGAGTCCGTCGATGAACTCCGCGTAGAACTGCGGTTCGATCGCGCCGACCGACATGTAGCCGCCGTCGGAAGTCTCGTAGACCTCGTAGAAGTGTGCGCCGGTGTCGATGATGTTGGTCCCGCGCGGGCCCCACATGTTGTGTTGCACCGCCGTGGCGAGGAACGAGAACAGGTTCATCGCGCCGTCCACCATGGCGGCGTCGACGACCTGTCCCCGGCCGGATCGCTCACGCTCGAGCAGCGCGAGCGTGATCCCGAACGCGCACAGCAGACCGCCGCCGGCGAAATCGCCGATGAGGTTGATCGGCGGGAGCGGCCGCTCCCCCCGGCGTCCGATCGCGTGAAGGACCCCGGACACCGCGATGTAGTTGATGTCGTGCCCGGCACGCAGGGACAGCGGTCCATCCTGTCCCCAGCCCGTCAGGCGCGCGTACACGATGCGCGGGTTGCGCGCGTTCACGTCCTCCGGGCTCAAGCCCAGTCGCTCCATGACGCCAGGCCGGAATCCCTCGAGCAGAACGTCGCATGACTCGAGGATCTTGAGCGCCGCCTCGACGCCCTGCGGGTTCTTCAGATTGAGCGCGACGGACCGCTTGCCCCGGCCGACGATGTCGCCGAAGGCCGGCACGTCGGCACCCAGCGGAACGCGGTCGACGCGCACGACGTCGGCGCCCATGTCGGCGAGCAGCATGCCGCCGTATGGCCCCGGCGCGAGCCGTGAGAAATCGAGGACGCGTATGCCTTCGAGTGGTCCCGGCATGTGGGAACGGAGTCTATGGGAGCATTGGGGCGCATGACCAAGAGAGCCGCATTTTTCGATCTCGACCGAACGCTCCTCGGTGACTCCTCGGGTCTTCTGATCATGGACGCCATGAAGGAGCGCGGCCTGATCTCCGATCGCGAGCAAGCGATCGCCGATGTCGGGCGCCGCTTCTACCGGCTGATCGGCGAGACGTGGATCGGCATGCAGCTCACGCGGCGTTCGCTGTCCCGTGTGGCCGGGTGGTCGCGGCAGGACCTGCGCGAAGCGGCCGCACGGTCGGTGGAAAAGCTCGACGCCGCCGTTTACGAGGAAGCGCGCACGCTCATCACGCGTCACAAGGAGCAGGGTCATCTCGTGTGCATCGCCACGAGCACCGGTCGCGACATCGTCGAGCCACTCGCCGACCGGCTCGGTGTCGATCGGCTCATCGCCACCGAGTACGAAGAAGAGGAAGGACTGTTCACCGGCAACCTCATCGGCAAGTGGCTCTGGGGACCGGACAAGGCCGACGCCGTGCGCGCGTTCTGCGAGCGCGAGGGCATCGATCTCGACGAGAGTTACGCGTACTCGGACAGCTACTACGACCGCCCGCTGCTGGAGATGGTGGGCTACCCGCGTGTCGTCAACCCCGACGTCTTGTTGCGTGCGTACGCTGTGCGCAAAGGCTGGCCGGTGCTCGGGTTCCGGAACAGATCAGGGCCCCCAAAAGTCGCGCTTGAACCCTTCGACTTGCTGCGCCCGCTCGGGCACCCGCTGCTTTCGCCGGTCAATCTGGTCGTCGAGGGCGTTCAGCTGATCCCCCGCGAGGGGCCGGTCATCCTCGCGGCGAACCACCGCTCATACCTCGATCCGGTCGTTCTGACGGCGGTCGCCTTCCGGCGCGGCCGGAAGCCCCGGTATCTGGGCAAGAAGGAGGTCTTCGACGCGCCGGTGGCGGGCCAGCTCATGCGTGCGCTCGGACAGATCCGCGTAGATCGCGGAACGGGCGACGTCTCGCCGCTGAAGGCCGCCGTCGAAGCGCTCGCCAGTGGTGAGGCGATCGGGGTCTTTCCTCAGGGGACGATCCCGCGCGGCTTGGCCCTGTACGAGCCCGGGCTCCGCGGCCGGACGGGCGTCGCGCGCCTCGCGCTCGCCTCCCAGGCACCCGTCGTCCCCATCGCGTTGTGGGGCACCGAGAAGATCTGGCCGCGCAACTCACGGCTCCCGAAGGTGGGAGAGCTTCTATCGCGGAAGCCCGTCTACGCGAAGGTCGGCGAGCCGATGTACCTCAAGCTCCCCGCCGGGACGAAGGAAGGAAGCGTCGCGTACCACGAGCTCACGCAGCAGGTGATGGACCGCATCGCGCAGCTTCTCCCCGAAGAGGTGCGCAACCCGCCGCCGCCGACGGCCGAGCAGATCCGGCTCGCGACTCCGCCCAATGGCGAGACGCCGGACGAGAAGGGTTAGCCGAGGGCCTCGTATACCCGGTCGGGATAGTCCGACGTGATCCCGTCCAGGTCGAAACCGACGACGCGCTCGATCTCCTGTGGTTCGTTGGTCGTCCAGACGTGGACCTGAAGGCCGTCGGCATGCGCACCGTCGACGAGCTCGCGGTTCAGATCCGGCGTGGAGTGACGAGGAGCGGCAACGTGGTACCCGCGCTCGCGGCACAGCGCGAGGTTCTCGGCCGCGGTTAGACCCAACCCGCCGGGCAGATCTGGGACGCTCAAGAACCCCAGGGCGATATCACCGTTGCGGGGCTTGATCGCGTCGAGGGTCTTCGCCCAGAAGCAGATCATCGAGAGGCGCTCGAGCGGGAACTGCGTCTCGGCCAGCAGCGCGCAGAGTGACTCCGCGTATCGCTCGCCGGAGGGATCGAAGTTTCGCTGTCCGGGGATGTTTTTGATCTCGCAGATGAGCTGCCACCCTGCGTCGCGACCTTCGACGAGGATCTCCCGCACCCGTGGGATGGGCTCGAAGCCCCAGCCCGTCCACTCCGCCGCCGCGTTGCACAGCTTCAGCTCCTGCGACGTTCGGTCGGCGACGTACCCGCTCGCGTCGGTCGTGCGATCCAGCGTGTCGTCGTGGATCGCCATGAGCTCGCCGTCGGCGGCGAACTGCGCGTCGAACTCCATCCAGACCTCGTCGTAGGTCTCGTGTGCGCGGCGGTAGGCGCCGAGCGTGTTCGCGGGGGCATATCCGGAGCCACCGGCGTGGGCGACGACGATCGGGGTCATTTGACCGGGGGCGCTGCGCCCCCCGGGCGTCGCATGAGTTTCACTCATGCAAGAGTCTGCCCGATACGATGCCGTTAGCTCGAGCGAGAGGAGTCATCGTGGCATTCGAAGAGGTCAAGGCGAAGGTCGGCGAAGAGCTCGGTGTCGGCGATTGGCTGGAGGTCACGCAGGAACGCATCAATCAGTTCGCGGAAGCGACCGGCGACCACCAGTGGATCCACGTCGATCCGGAGCGCGCCGCACAGGGCCCGTTCGGGACGACCATCGCCCACGGCTACCTCACGCTGTCGTTGATCCCGTCGCTCGGTGGCGGAGGGCTGCCGGTCACGGGCGCGAAGATGGGGATCAACTACGGGCTCGACCGCGTGCGCTTCATCGCTCCCGTGAAGGTCGGCTCGCGCGTCCGTGCCCGTCGCAAGCTCGTCGACGTCACCGAAGGTGAGGGGTTCGTCCAGCTCAAGGTCGAGGTGACCGTCGAGATCGAGGGCCAGGACAAGCCCGCCGCGGTAGCCGAGACGCTCTCGCGCGCGTACGTCTAGCGTCTACTTGTAGCCGCCGGGTAACGGACGGCGGCTACCGTCGCGTTGGGCCCATGTATCTGCTGGGCTTCGGAGATCGCGTCCTCGACCGTGTCGAAGGGCTCGAAGCCGACGTGCCGCGGTAGCGACGGATCCTCGGCCCCCGCGACGAAAACGCGCCCGGCGTGCCTCAACCGCTTGAGCGGAAAGATCGCCATGATTCCGTGCACGCCGTGGAACGCGTTGCGGTGGCGGTACGCGTCGATGTACTCCGGACGCGTGGCGAAGTCGTCCTCGAACCGCTTGCGAGCTTCGTACGGATCGAGCGTGGTGGGCAGGACGCGGTCCCACACCTCGGGATACGAAACGTGGTGCTGCGCGTTCCACTGGTTGCGGCACGGCGTCGCGAGGACCACGGTGCACCCCGGCTTGCCGAAGGCCTCGATGACGCCGCCCATGTAACCGAGTCCCGTCGAGATCAGGGTGAGGATCGGGTTCATCGAGGAGTACGCCCCGTACGGGCTCCAGTCGGGCACGCCGTATACGACGACGTCCACCTTCTCGGCGACGAGGTCGCGTCGATTGCTCTGGTGCGCGCGCATGATCTCGACGGCTTTCGCACGTGTGGCGTCGACCGTCCCGCCGAGCACCTGTGAGACCTGAAGAGGATTCGCCTGGATGGTCTCGAGCTTGAAGATGCGATCCGGGCCGAGTTCCTTCGTGACGAGAGCGCCCATCTCGTCGAGCATCTCGTGCATGCGGTTGCGATCGAACGACATCGACATGTCGTCCGGGTTGTGATGAGCCCTGATCGACCGGAACGTCGACAGCCCGACACAGATCGACTTCCAGCCACCGGAGAACCCGCGAACGGTCGAGCAGTTGAGGTAGACGAGGAGGTCGTCGTCCACGACGGCGCGGTTGAGCTCGGCGTGATAGCCGTTGGCCGTCGTCCCGAGGTGTACGAGGTTGTCGGGATCCTCCGCGTCGTGACAGTAGAGGCGATCGCCGAACTCTCGGACGAGATCGTCTCCCAAGAGCTTCGCGAGCTCGTCGTGCGTGAACTTGCGGTGCAGCGCGTTCGCACAGATCAGCCGGACGTCCTCGCGCTTCACGCCCCCGCGTTCGAGCTCGGACAGGATGATCGGGATCGCGGTGGACCACACCGGGCCGTACTGACCGACGGTGGCGTCGTCGAAGGCGATCGTGACGCGCGCGCCCGGTCGAGCGACCTCGCGCAAGGGGGCCGAGTCGAGGGGCGCATCGAGTGCGTGCTGCACATCGGCCCCGAGATCGGAAGTAACCGGCAGCGGTACGGACATGCCGGTGTCCGGTGTGACGGTTGTGTCCGGGAGCTCGACGGGGATCGTCTCGGCTCCGTAGGCCAACTCGGTGCGCACGGCGCCGAGTCTAGTGCCAGCTGATGAGTTGGGGTCAGCCGTGGAGCGCTACGGCTGCGGCTCTTCGGGCTCCTCGCGGGTGTCGACACCCGCATTTGTGTGGAGGTTCGCGTCATTGGTGACGTGGGAGCCGCCGCTTTCCGTCTGCGTGTCGTTGGTCCCGTTCTGGATGTTGACGCTCGTGTCGCCTCCACCTTGCGGCGCGGACGGAGCTGCTTCAGCGGGCGTGACCGCTTGCGGTGCGACTTGGGCCCGGCGCGGAGCCACGGGCGCCTCTTCGGGCACGATCGCGGGAAGAACCTGCTTGGGGGCCGTGGGTACCTCGAGGAGGCGGCTGACCGGCGCCGACGTCGGATCCTCGGTGGGTGCGGTCTCGTTGCCGCCTCCGGGGGCGCCCAGCGCGCTCACGAGGAGGATGGCAAGCAGTGCTGCGCGCAGGAGATGCGCGAGGGTGCCCCGTCCGGGCGGGGCTATCGGATCGGCCGCACGGGCGGCTGGGTCGTCGATCAGCGTCGCGTTCACCACGAGGGCCTCATGTCTTGACGAGTCTATCGCCCCCGTCACCTCGGACTAGTCACATATCACCGAGATCGGGCGGCTCGTTGTCGAAGCGAGAGCTATCAGCTCCTCCGGAGGGAACCAGGCGTGCGCAAGCCATCTACCAGGGCGTTCGGAAAGAAGCTGGCGGTCAAGGCCGCCGTTCTTGTCATGGGCAGCCTGGTCCTGGCCAGTTTCGTGGGTCGCGAAGATCCCACGGAGCGCCTCGACACCCGGCTCGGTCCGAGGTCGGGCCATGCCCCGGCCGCCGTGGCGCAGCCGAAAGTGGCCGCGCCTCAACCAGTTCAGCCGGCTCCCGAGAAGGCCCCGACAGTGCAGGCCGCGCCGGCCAACGCCGTAGCCCAGCCGTCGCCTTCGAAGCCGCCGGTGTCGGCCCCTCAACCGGCTGCGCCGACCGACAGCGACCACGACGGCGTCTCCGACACCATCGACAACTGCCCGTCGCGGGGGAACGCCGATCAGGTGGATCACGACGGTGACGGCGTGGGGGACGCCTGCGACCCCAACGACGACCACGACGGACTGTCCGACGCCCAGGAGCGTGAGTACGGGACGGACCCGACGATGACCGACACCGACGCCGACGGGAAGGACGACGCCGTCGAGATCGGTATCGGCACCGACCCGAACGACGCGAACAGCTAGACGCGCTACCTGATCGCCAGCGCGTTGGGTGGCGAGGCGACCCCGCCCTTCAGATTCAGGGGGGCCGAGGTGAAGAAGAACTCGTAGGTGCCTTCGGCTGCGCAGTCCTCGGCCAGCGCGTCGAGGTCGAAGAACTCCCCGAGCGGCAGGCCCAGCAGCGGCAGCAACCGGATGTGCATGAAGATCTCATCGAGCCGGGCGGGTTCGGAGAGCAACTCCTGGAGTTGCTCGGGCGACACGAACGTGGCCGGTGGCCACACCTCGACGGCGGGGTTGTCGACGCCGAGTGCGGCGATGTGCAGATCCCACAGGTAGCGCCAGTTGTCCTCGCCCGGACGCAGTCCCACCGTCGGGTGGCCGCGCTCGTTGTAATCGCGCCGCCCGGCCTCGTCGAGCGATCGGTACCACGTCAGCCACCCCGTCCGGACGAGCAGGACGTCGCCCGTCTGGACCGATACGCCTTGAGAATCGAGCGTGCCGCGGATGTCGGCTGCATCGATGGGATCGGACGCGTCTGCCTGGAGCGGCCGGCCTTCGGCCTCGCGCCACCGCGCGACGTCGGCGAGCACGCCGCGGCCGGCGATGCCGCGCTTGGCCCAGTGATGGATCCCGTGCTCCTCGTCGGCGACGCCGTTGTAGAAGCCGTGGATCGGATGCTTGATATGACGGAATCCGTCCCACTGCGACGAGGACTGCGTGTTCCACCCGTGGAGGTGCTCGTCGTGGCCGGCTTCGTTCTGCAGCCAGATGACCTCGTGGCGAAAGGGCTCGCGTCCGAACAGCGGTGGATCGGGCAGATCCATGTCGAGGTTGAGCGCGAACACGGCGCCTTTGCGCACGCAAGCCGCTCCGCGGCGCACGCCCTCGGGCGTCAGGAGATTGAGGCAGCCGAGGACGTCGTCATCGCCCCACAAGCCCCACGACGACCCTGCCGGTTGTCCGTCAGACGCGAGCAGCTGGTCGAACGACGGAAGATCGCTCACCGGGACGTCAGGCGTTTTGGCGCGTTCTCTGTCGCATCTCGCGGAATGGGATGTCCTTGTCGACGCTGGGCTCTTTCGGGAGCCCGAGGACGCGCTCACCGATGATGTTCTTCATGATCTCGTCGGTGCCGCCGGCGATGTGGATGCCCGGCGCCGTCAGGAACGCGTTCGCCCATGCGCCGTCGTCCGGGCCGTCGTCGCCGATCAGGACGCTTCGCAGGCCGAGGATCCTCGAGGCGGTGGTGGCCACCTCCGAAGCGAGCCTCGTCCCGACGAGCTTCATCGCCGAGCCTTCGGGACCGGGGATGCCGCCCTTGGCGATCTTGGTCATGCTCCGGTAGCCGGTGAGTGCGAGTAGTCGTCCGTGGATGTACGCCACGGCCAGGTCCTGCCGGACGCCTGCGTCGTCGAACGCGGTACCGCCATTGGAGGACGTCTTTTTCGCCAAGCGGAACAGTGGCGCGAGCGTCCCGCCGCTCGATCCCCCGACGCCGATCGCGTAGCGCTCGTTCATCAGGGTCGTCATCGCGACCCGCCAGCCGTCGTTGACGTCGCCCACGCGCTGGTCGTCCGGGACACGGACGTCGGTGAAGAACACCTCGTTGAAGCCGGTGGAGCCGTTGATCTGGCGGAGGGGGCGAGTCTCCACGCCGTCGGCATCCATGTCGACGACGAAGCACGTGATGCCCCGGTGCTTGGGAGCTTCGGGGTCGGAGCGCGCGATGATGAGCCCCCACTTGGAGTGCTGGGCTCCCGTCGTCCACACTTTCTGACCGTTGAGGACCCAGTCACCGGACGCCGAGTCGCGCTCGGCGCGCGTCTCGAGGGACGCAACGTCGGAGCCGGCGTTGGGCTCGGACCACAGCTGGCACCAGATCTCCGATCCCTCGAGCATCTTGGGGAGGAACCGCTCCTTCTGCTCCTCGGTGCCGTGCGACATGATCGTCGGACCGATCATCCCGAGACCGATCGTATAGACGCCCTGTGGGACGTCGAATTGACCCATCTCCTGGCCGAGGATGAAGGCGTGCATGGGACTCGCGTCCTTGCCCCCGTAGGCGGCCGGCCAGGTGATCGCCGAATACCCGGCCTCGTAGAGCTTGCGTTGCCAGTCTTTTGCTCTACGGATGACCTCGTCCGGATCGTCGCTTTCCTCCCCGAGCAGATCGGGCACCGTCTCCTCGCCTTCCGGACGGCGTTCGGCGTTGGCTTCTAGCCACGTCCCGACCTCGGTCCGCCAGGCGGCGTCCTCAGGGGAGTCCTTGAAGTCCATTCGGGGCTTCTCCTCGCACTTGGGGTGTGTTGATGTCAGGATACGCGGTCCGCCTCGGCCAACGCCTGAGAGAAGACGTCGTCGAGCATCTGCTGTGTGAGCTTGCCAGTGAACGTGTTCTGCTGGCTCGGGTGATAGGAGCCGACCAGCGTGTACGGACCCACGCGAGCCTGCGCTCCGTGACCGAAGCGAGGCTTCGGTGCGCTGGCGTGACCAAGGTCACGCATGACGCGCAGAGCCGCGTCCCATGCGAACGATCCGAGGCACACGATCACTCGCACACGGTCCAGCAGCCCGAGCTCACCGACGAAGTACGGGAGACAGTTGTCGCGCTCGACCGGTGTCGGGCGGTTCGCCGGAGGCGCGCATCTGACGGCGGCCGTCACGTAGACGTCTCGTAATCGCAGGCCGTCGTCCCGATGCGTCGACGTGGGCTGATTGGCCAGGCCGGCCCGGTGCAACGCCCGGAACAGCCAATCGCCGGAGCGGTCTCCGGTGAAGACGCGGCCCGTTCGGTTCCCTCCGTGGGCGGCCGGCGCGAGCCCGAGCACGACGATCCGGGCCCCGGGATCCCCGAAGCCGGGCACGGGCCGCCCCCAGTACTCCTCGGAGGCGAAACTGCTGCGTTTCGCGGTCGCCACCTCTTCGCGCCACGCGACCAGTCTGGGGCAGCGGCGGCATCCAACGACCTGCTCACACAGCGCGTTCAGCCCGTTAGACACGCAAGCCTTCTGGAGTCACCCTGGTTGTCCCCCTCCGAGGGCGTTTCCCCCGGCGACGGAGGTCGTTTCATACATGGTGCTAAAGAGAGCGAGGCGGGCGCTGGCTCGTGAGGACGCGTTGAGCTTCGGCTCGGGCGTCGGCGCCGTCATGCTCATCACCCTGATCATGCTCGTCGGAACCGCGCAGCCGATGAGCGTCCGCGCGAGCCGCCGCGTGGTCGATCCCAACGTCCGGGTGTTGCCCGTTCAGCAGGAGCCGGTCTTCCACGCCGCTTCCGCGCCCGTGCAAGACGACAGCTGCCCGCAGCTGAACAACCCGGGTGGCCTTCGGTGGCGGCCCTCGGCCGACGCCGGCCCCTGGTCGACCGGTGGCACAGTCCGCCTGCCCCGCCTCGGCGTTTCGGCGCCGATCTATCGCGTAGGCGTGGACACCAACAGCGAGATGGTCGTTCCGCGCAACGCCCACGACGTGGCCTGGCTCGACCAGGGACCGTTCCCCGGTGACACGCAGAACGCCGTTCTCGCGGGTCACATCCGGTGGTCGGGCGTGCCGGGATCGTTCGGCCGCATCCAGCAGATGGCGCCGGGCGACATCGTCGTCGTGGAGCTCAACGGCAAGCGCTGGGAGTTCCAGGTCCGCTGGACCTGTCTGTTCGACTACGACACAGACCAGGCCGCGAAGATCATGGGCCACACGAACGTCCCGTCGGTCACGCTCATCTCGTGCGGCGGCGTGTTCAGCCAGGCAGCCGGGACGCACAACAAGCGCGTCGCCGTGCGGGCCGAGCTCGTCCGCTCGGCGTAACTAACCGCCCCTGGAGGGGCGTCCGTGCATCTACTTACACTGATGGAGTGAGAGGCGACCGTGTCGAGATCCTGATCGACGTGGGGGATGGGGTGCGCGCATTCGAGGTCCTCGCCTCCAAAGATGGGCGCCGGATAGAGGTCGCGACGGTACGGGGGAACGTCCATGTCACCGAGGTCACGCGTACCGGTCAAGAGGTCCGGACGGCCCGGTTCATGGCCAGCAGGGTCGTCGCGATCGTGGAGCACCCGGCGGCCGAGGAGCGACAGCCCGCTCGCAAGCGCAAGGCACCGAAGCCGCAGGACTCGCTCGACATCTAGTGCGGCTGTTTCATGTAGACGCGTTCACGGGGAAGCCGTTCGCCGGCAATCCGGCCGCCGTGTGCATCCTCGACGAGCCGCGCGACGCCGTGTGGATGCAGGACGTGGGGGCCGAGATGAATCTGTCGGAGACGGCGTTCGTCGAGCCGGCGGAGGACGGTTTCGGTATGCGGTGGTTCACCCCGGCCGTCGAGGTCGACCTGTGCGGCCACGCGACCCTCGCCTCCGCCCACGTGTTGTGGGAAGAAGGCATCGCACCGGACGGCTTGGACATCCGTTTTCACACACGCAGCGGCGTGCTCACGTGTCACAGGCGCAGCGACAGGATCGAGATGGACTTCCCGGCGCGCCCGGTCGTCGAGGTCGATCCGCCGCACGCGATAGTCGACGCGCTCGCCATCGAGCCCCTCGCGTCCGTGCACAGCCAAGCGTGTTACGTCTTCGAGCTCGCCTCCGAAGCCGACGTCCGGGCCGTGCAGCCGGATTTCAACAGACTCCGTGCGGTTCCCGACGGATGGGCGTGCGTCACGGCGGCGGGTGGATCCGGCGGGTTCGACTTCGTGTCCCGGTTCTTCGCACCGCAAGCCGGGATCGACGAGGACCCCGTCACTGGTGCAGCGCACTGCGCGCTCGCGGACTTCTGGTCGAAGCGCTCGGGGCGGACCGACTTCCGCGCGTATCAATGCTCGTCTCGCGGCGGTGTGGTTCACGCGCGCGTCGAGGGTGACCGCGTCCATCTCGGCGGACAAGCCGTGACGGTACTGCGCGGCGAGCTGGTCAGATGAGCGCAGCTCATACGAAGCGCGGGGGGTCCGGGGGGCGCAGCGCCCCCGGTCAGATGAGCGCAGCTCATACGAAGCGCGGGGGGTCCGGGGGGCGCAGCGCCCCCGGTCATCTAAGCCGTAGGCTGGAAGCGATGGGTCTGGGGACGACGTTCTCCACCGCGACGCCGGCGCTGGAGCAGTGGCGCCCACAGGGCGACCGTCTCTCATGGTCCGACGCGGCGTGGTCGGGCGCCGCGTGGGGCCTCGTGATGCACGCGGCTATGAACTTCTTCTCGGTGGCGATCCCCACCCTCGAGCGGCTGCTCGTGGTGTTTGCGCCCGCCGAGCAGTTCGCGTTCGCGATCACCCGCAACGCGGATCCGATCGCAACGTGGCTGATGGTGCTCGCTTCCCAAGCGGCCTTCTGGGCCCTCGTCGGCGTGGCGCTGCTGGCGGCCGTGCGCGAGATCGTGTGGCTCGTGCGCCGCGTCGCGTAGCGCCACTCGCGTCCGAACAGTCAGGATGTCGGCGATGAAAGTCCGCGTGGGCATCGGCCCGGGGATCGGCGCGTCGGCCGGCATGGGAGCCGAAGGCTTCTGGTCGCTCATCGACGCGTGCGAGTCCGTCGGCTGGGACTCCCTGTGGTTCTCCGAGCGCGTCGCCGGCGACGTGCTCGATCCTCTCGCAGCGATGGGAGCGGCGATCGGCCGCTCGAAACGGCTGAAGTACGGGACGAGCGTCCTCGTCCTCCCGGGCCGTAACCCGATCCTGCTGGCGAAAGAGCTCGCGAGCCTGGACGTGTTGTCGGACGGGCGGATCATCCCCGTTTTCGGACTCGGGTCGCCGTTTCCCTCGGAGCATCAGTTGTTCGGTATCCCGCGCAGCGAGCGGGCTGCGCGCACGGACGAGGCGGTGGAGCTCATCGTCAAGCTCTGGACGGAAACCGACGTGACCTTCGAAGGACGGTTCTTCTCCGTGACCAATGTCACCCTCCTCCCCAAGCCCGTGCAGGAGCCGCACCCCGACGTGTGGTTCGGAGGCCATTCCGAGGCCGCGTGCCGGCGCGTGGGCCGCCTCGGGACGGGGTGGTTGCCGTCCTTCGTCACATCGGCGGAGTACAAACCGAAGGTCGACCTCATCAAGGAAGTGGCGGCGAAGCACGGCCGCGAGATCGAGGAGGACCACTACGGTGCCCTGGTGCCGTACATCCCGAAAGGCAAAGAGGAGATGGCCGAGACGGTGCTATCGCTGATCTCCGCCCGCCGGCCCGAGGTGGATCCGAGTGAGGTGATCGTCCCGGGGGGCGACGCCGAGCTGCGGGCGCGCCTCGAGTCGCTCGTCACGCAGGGAGCGACGAAATTCGTCGTCGTCCCGGCCGTGCCGCCGGGTGACTGGGGCGAGGAGCTGCAGCGCCTCTACGACAACGTCGTCAGGCCGCTGGAGAACTGACCATGGGATTCAAAGTCGATGTGGTCCTGCCGCCCGGTGTCGAAGCGGCGCGTGAGGCGGCCGTCCGGTTCGAAGAGCTGGGGTACGACGGGCTGTACACGGTCGAGACGACCAGCGACCCGTTCCTGGATCTTGCTTTGCCGGCCCTCGAGACCAAGCGCGTCATGCTCGGCAACAACCTGGCCATCGCCTTCGCGCGATCGCCGTACGTCACCGCGGTGCTCGCCTGGCAGCTCCAGCATGCGTCGAAGGGACGATTCAACCTCGGGCTCGGCACCCAGGTGAAGGGTCACATCGAGCGGCGCTTCGGCATGAAGTGGGAATCGCCGGGTCCGAAGTTCCGAGAGTATGTCGTTGCGCTGAAGGAGCTGTGGTCGGCGTGGGGCGAGCGGCGTCCCGCTGCGCATCGCGGCCGGTTCTACAACCACACCGTCACGAACCCGTTCTTCACGCCGGGACCCATCGGCTTCGACGCCCCGAAGGTGTTCATCGCGGCCGTGAACGAATACAACGCCGAGACCGTCGGGTTCGTGGCCGACGGGATCCTGATCCATCCCCTCCACTCGCCGAAGTACATCGACGACGTGCTCATGCCGGCCATCGAGAAGGGCCTCGCCAAGTCGGGCCGATCCCGTTCGGACGTCACGGTGGTGTGCCCGGTGTTCCTCGCCTGCGGGGACACCGAGGATCAAGCGCAGACGGCGGCCGGCTTCGTGAAGCAGCAGGTGTCGTTCTACGGCTCGACACGCACGTACAGCCGCATCTTCGAAACGCATGGATGGGACGACACGCCGCCGAAGCTGCACGAGCGCATGGCCAAGGGCGACCTCGCCGGCATGGCCTCGGAGATCACCGACGAGATGGTCGCGACGTTCGCGATCACCGGGAAGGCCGACGATCTCGCCGATGAGGTCAAGCGGCGCTACGAGGGCCGAGCCGACCGGATCTACTTCTACAACCTCTTCGCGACGCCGCTCGCGGACGAGGCACGTCAGCGGGAGCTCATTTCTTCGCTTTCTTCTTAGCGCTCTTCGACCCCCAGTCCCGTTTCGCTTGACCGGCGAGCATCACCTCGGGGTGGTGGCGCCAGTAGTGGAGCCTCGAAGCGGCGCCCACGCTCATGTCCTTGGCTCGCGGACGGATCGTCGCGCCGCACGTGCGGCATTGACCGGATCTGGCCATGCGGACCTCCTCCAACGAACGAGGGGAAGGCGAGTGGGGAAGATCTGGGGGAAGGAACTCGACCTTAGCGGGGAGAGGTGACGCCTCAGGCGGCCGGTGCGACGGGCATCGTGACGGCCTTGCGCGGTTTGTCCGGGGTGCGTGTCTGGATCAGCCGCGCGATGGCGACGGAGCCGAACGACAGGACGGGCAGGGCCAGGGGCCACGCCAGCGCTAGACCCACGGCCGCACCCAGACACCTGACGGCGCCGGCCGGCCACGCGATCCGCCGCAGGGCGACGAAGCTCAGCGGCAACAGGACCCCTGCGATCGTCGCGTACCAGGCCACCGCGCTCATGCTCGGCACCATAGGTCTCAATCCCCCGAGTGTCTGTGTACTAGGCCACAGAGACATTTCGGCCCTGCGCACACCGAGATAAGGGCCTCAGAGAGGTGGGACCTAGGCCGACCGCCGGCGAATGAACCAGCTGCGCCCGCTCCCGAACACGCCCAGGTCGAGGAGCAGACCGAGCACCACGATGACGAGATGGACGCCGGCCACCTCGCCGCGCGTGTTTTGCGCCCACGCCCAGGCAAGGGTCGTCGTTGGGAGGAAGACGAAGCCGAGCAGCGGCCAGAGGACGCTGTCGAAGGCTCGGCCGATGTAGTTCGTGAAGATGACGAGCAGGACGATGACCACGCGAGGTGCGGCCAGAGCGAGGAGCGCCATCAAGCAGGGCATGGCCGGCAGCGTATCGCGTAGCAAAGCGAAGCCGCACAGGAATCCTTAGCGTAGGCGGCATGAACGTCGTCGTTAACGGCAAGGCGCGAGTGGTGCCGACGGGTGCAACCGTCGCCGATCTCGTCGAGGCGCTCGGCCTCACGGCGCGCAACGTCGTCGTCGAGCACAACGGGGAGCCGCTGGAACGTGCGAGGCTCCCGGACGTGAAGCTGGATCGGGACGATGTAGTCGAGATCGTCCGAGCGGTTCCGGGCGGATGAAGCCCGCACAGCGACGTGAGGCTCTTGGACGATCGAAGCTGTATCTCGTTGCGGCGGGTGAGCTCCCTCTCGACGTCCTTCGTTCGGTGATCGAAGCCGGCGTGGATTTCGTGCAGCTGCGCATGAAGGACGCGGACGCGGCCGAGATCATCGAGATCGGCGACCAGTTCCGCGGCGTCTGCGAGGAGGCCGGCGTCCCCTTCGTCGTCAACGACCGACCGGACGTCGCGCGGGCGCTCGGTGCCGACGGCGTCCATCTCGGACAAGACGACCTCCCGCCGGCGCTCGCGCGCGAGATCGTCGGCCCGGACGTCCTCATCGGAAGGTCTACTCACTCGACGGCCGACATCGAGCGCGCAAACTCCGAACACGAAGCCGGACTGGCCGACTACATCGCCGTTGGGCCCGTGTACGAGACACCGACGGCGCCGGGCAAGCCGCCGGTCGGGCCCGAGCTGTTGAGCGAAGCCGCCCGCAGCGTCTCGTTTCCGTGGTTCGCCATCGGGGGGATCAACACACGCAACATCGGCGGCATCGTCGATGTGGGTGCTACTCGGATCGTGGTCGTCCGCGCCATCACGGAGGCGGCGGATCCGATCCGTGCCGTGGCCGAGCTTCGCGCGAGTCTTACGTGAACGCCGTCTTCGTGTACGGCCTGTTGAAGCCTGGCTTCTCCCTGCACCACGTGGTCGCGCCGTACGTGGTGCGTGCCTTGCCGGGACGCGTCCGGGGCCGGTTGTACGACGCCGACGTGCCGGCGGCGCGCTTCGACGGGGGGGCCGCGATCGAAGGCGTCGTCTTCTGGCTCGACGACGAACGCGTGACCGAGGCGTTGGACGTCCTCGACGAGCTCGAGGACGAAGGAGAGGTGTACCGGCGAGTGGTCGTCGACGTGCACACGGACACCCAGCCGGTGAAGGCCTTCGCCTACGAGTACATCGGCTGCCTGGACGGCCGGCCCGACGTCGGCTCCAGCTGGCGGTAGTTTGATACTCTAACTATGTGAGTCACGAAGCATCCTGCAGCGGCGCCGGCCGGGTCGCCGCTCGTCTGGCCAAGCAGGTCGAGCGCGCGCTTGCCGAGGTGGACCTGTCCCTTGCCCAGTTCCGGCTCATCGCGAACCTCTCGGAAGGGCCGTCGGCAGCCTCGGCCCTGGCCGAACGTCTCATCGTCAGCCGCCCGAGCGTCACGGCGCTGGCCGACGGGCTGGTCGAACGCGGGCTCGTCGAGCGCCGGCCGGAGCCGGGCGACCGCCGCAGCGTTATCCATGTCCTCACCGATAAGGGCGCCCGTGTCGTGGGTGAGGCCGACGCCGCGATCGACCGCCGTCTCGCGGCGGTGGCGATCGAGCTCGCAGACACCGAGCGCAAGCGCGCCTTCGGTGGATTGCGGGCGTGGGAGAAGGCGCTCGACCAAACGCGCGACCGGGCGTTAAGGGAGAAATGAGGACCGAGGCTCCCACGCGCGAACGCGTCTTCTCGCCGGTGGGCGTGGAACCGCGGTACCCGGCCCCCCGGGCGTGGGTGCACACGGATCGCACGCGCGGGTGGATCCGCCGCATGTTCCCCATCGTCTGGTCGCACAAGGGATCCTTCGTCACCGCCTGGATCACGACGCTCATCGCCGTCTTCATCGGCTTGGCCAGCCCGGCCGTCGTCCGTGAGGCGGTCAACGCATTGCAGCGCGGGACGCTGGGCCCCGTCCGCATGTATGTCCTGCTGTTGTGCGCCTTGGCGGTGGGTCGCTTCCTGTTCGGTTTCGTTTCCCGCTTCTACATGCTCGCGTCGGCCTACGGGATCGAGTACGACCTTCGCGCGATCATCTACGAGCACCTGACGCGGATGTCTTTCGCGTTCTACGACCGCGTGCAGTCCGGCCAGCTGATCTCACGAGCAAACTCCGACATCCGCTCCGTGCAGATGTTCCTCGCGTTCGGCCCGACGATGCTGATCCAGCTCGTCACGTTCTTCATCGCCCTCGCTTTCATGCTCAGCATCCATCCGTTGCTCACCGTCGTCTCGATCCTGCCCTTGCCCGGTGTGTGGTGGGTCGGAGTGAAGATGCGCCAGTTCATGTTCCCGATCTCATGGATCGTCCAGGCGCGCGCGGCGGAGGTGGCCACGATCGTCGACGAGAACGTCACCGGCGTCCGCATCGTGAAATCGTTCACGGCCGAGCTCCAGCAGGTCCGTGAGCTCGCGAAAGCGGCTCGTCGCGTGCAGTGGGCGAACGTGAAGCAGGTTGACGTCCGCGCTCGATACTCGCCCATCCTGGAAAATCTGCCGCGCCTGGCGCTCGTGTTCGTCCTCTTCTACGGCGGCTACCTGGTTACCCGAGGCGAGCTCGACCTCGGGGCGATCTCCTTCTTCATGGGATACATCGTTCTGCTCACCGCCCCCTTCCGGATCCTCGGCTTCATGCTCATGCTGTCCCAGCGCGCACGAGCTTCGGCCGGACGCATCTACGAGATCCTCGACACTGCACCCGACGTCCAGGACGCCCCGGGCGCGATCAACCTGGTCGAACCTCATGGGGACGTCGAGTTCCGCAACGTCGACTTCGCCTATGCCGACGGCCCGGCGATCCTGGAGGACTTCTCGCTCCGGGTGCAGCCGGGCGAGGTAGTCGCGCTCGTCGGACGCACCGGGTGTGGAAAGTCGACCGTGGCGCGGCTGCTGATGCGCTTCTACGACGTCACGGGTGGTGCGGTGACCGTCGACGGTCACGACGTGCGCGACCTGACTCAAGAAAGTCTGCGTTCCCAGATCGGCCTCGTCGCCGACGACGCTTTCCTCTTCTCCGACTCGATCCGGAACAACATCGCCTACGGGCGCCCGGATGCCTCGATGTCCGCCATCGTCGCGGCCGCCAAGGCCGCCGGAGCACACGACTTCATCGAGCGGTTGCCGGCGGGCTACGACACCGTCATCGGCGAGCGCGGCTACGACCTATCCGGAGGACAGCGCCAGCGTGTCTCGATCGCCCGGCTGCTCGTGACCGATCCGGCGATCCTGATCCTGGACGACGCCACGAGCTCGGTCGACGTCCACATCGAGCAAGAGATCCACGGAGCGCTGCGCAAGGTCATGGAGGAACGCTCCACGGTCGTCATCGCCCATCGGCTCTCGACGATCAACCTGTCCGACCGTGTCGTGCTGATGGAGCGTGGACGCATCGTCGCGTCGGGGGCCCACGCCGAGCTCATGCGGACGGAGCCGCGATACGCCGAGGTCCTCGCTCACCTCGAATCCGACGAGGAGGCGCTACGCCGGCGGCAAACCGAGGCCGGCGGCAACGGGTCGAAGGACGACCCGCCCGACACTCGGATGGGTCCGTGGGGGGTCGAGAGCTGATGGGCCACGGGGGCGGGATGTTCGGTCCGGGTGGCGGCGGCGGAGGCATGTTCTCCGGCGGCCCGCGGACGTCGGCTGCGGCCGGGCTCCCGTTCGCCGGGATCCCGCCGGAGCTGCACGACTTGGCCGAGAAGATCCTTGCGACCGAGCCGGACCACGGTGAGGAGCGCGTCTCTTTCGACAGGATCCCCTCCGACGACCGTCCCTTCACGTTGCGCCGATTCCTCGCACCTCACAAATGGTGGCTGCTCGGATCGTTCCTCTTCGTCGTGATCGAGACCGTGGCGTCGCAGGCCGGCCCCCGGCTCACGGCGATCGCCGTCGACAGGGGGATCCTCCGAGGCAACTTCGGGGTGATCGTCGTCGTTGCGGGCGTCTATCTGGTGACGGTGCTCTTCGCGGCGGTGGCCGGCCGCATCCGGCTGGCCTGGACGGGCCGCGTCGGAGAGCGGTTGATGTTCCACCTCCGCGTGCGGATCTTCACGCACCTGCAACGGCTGGGCCTGGACTTCTACACCCGCGAGAAGGCCGGACGCGTGATGACGCGGATGACGAGCGACGTCGAAGCCCTGCATCAGCTCTTCAACGAGGGCCTGGTCAACCTCATAGTCCAAGCCCTCACGCTGGCCGTCGTGGCCGTCGTGCTGTTCACGATGAACGTACGCCTAGCCGTCTTCACGATCGGGTTCGTCCTGCCGGTCATGACCGTGACCACGTTGTGGTTCCGTAGCGTTTCCGACCGCGGGTTCCTCGCCGTGCGTGACCGCATCGCCGACGTGCTCGCGGATCTGCAGGAGTCGCTGTCGGGCGTACGGATCGTCGCGGCCCACAACCGGCAGCGTCACAACATCGTCAAGCACCGCAACGTCCTCGGTGAGTACCGCGACGCCAACCGCTACACGGCGAAGGCGGGCTCGCTGTACGGGCCGGGAACCGAGGCGATAGGCATGCTTGGCAACGCGCTGATCATCTTCGTCGGCGGCCCGATGATCGTGCGAGGCACCCTGGAGATCGGCGAGCTGGTCGCGTTCGTGCTGTATCTCTCGGCGTTCTTCGCTCCCATCCAGCAGCTCGTCCAGCTTTACAACACGTATCAGCAGGGCGGTGCCGCCGTGAAGAAGCTCCGCGACGTGTTTGCCGAAGGCCCCGATCCGGCCGAGTCGCCCGACGCGCGCGACCTGCCACCGATCGAAGGGGAGATCTCCCTCGAGAAGGTCACCTTCGGCTACGACCCCGCTCGTCCGGTGTTGCGTGACGTCGACCTCCATATCTCACCGGGGGAGACGTTCGCCCTCGTAGGGCCGACCGGCGCCGGCAAGTCCACCGTCGTGAAGCTCATCGCTCGCTTCTACGACCCGACGTCCGGACGGATCCTCGTGGACGGACACGACGTCAAGCACGTGACACAGACGTCGCTCCGAAGTCAGATCGGCAACGTCCCGCAGGAGCCGTTCCTGTTCGCCGGGTCGATCCGGGACAACATCGCCTTCGCCCGGCCCGACGCCGGGGAAGAGGAGATCCTCGAGGCCTGCCGCGCCGTCGGCATCCTCGATCTCATCGAGCGCCTCCCCGCAGGACTCGATTCGCCGTGCCACGAGCGTGGTGTGTCGCTTTCGTCGGGCGAACGGCAGCTTCTCGCGTTGGCCCGCGCATTCCTGGCCCGGCCGCGAGTCCTCATCCTGGACGAAGCGACGTCCAGTCTCGATCTGCAGTCCGAGACGAAGATCGAACGCGCGCTCGATCTCTTGCTGGAAGGCCGGACCGCGATCATCATCGCGCACCGCCTTTCAACTGCGATGCGCGCCGAGCGGTTGGGAGTCGTGGAGGACGGCAGGATCGTGGAGCTCGGCTCCCACGACGAGCTGGTCGCGATGGGCGGGCGCTACGCCCACATGTACGAGACATGGATGAGCCACGCTCAAGGCGCTAACGTGCGCTGAGTGGCGGTCCACGCAGAAGAGATCTCGCGAGCGTTCTCCGGCCGGATCCGAGGCACGGTCAGGACCGACCGCGTTACGCGCGAGCTCTACTCGACGGATGCTTCGCCGTACCGGATCCTTCCGGCCGCCGTGCTCCGTCCCGGACATGTAGACGATCTGGGCGTAGCCGTTGAGGTGTGCCGGGAGCTTGGGACGTCGATCACGCCGCGCGGTGCGGGCACGTCCTTCACCGGTCAGTGCGTCGGCGAGGGTCTGCAGGTGGACTGTTCGCTCCTCGACGGCATCGAGTGGATCGACACCGAGCGACGGATCGCGCGCGTGCAGCCGGGGGCCCGGTGGTGGACGCTCAACGAGCGGGCGGCCGAGGTCGGGCTGCACTTCGGCCCGGATCCGGCCACCAAGCGCCAGTGCACGGTCGGAGGCATGACCGCGACGAACTCGGGCGGGACGCATTCGATCGTGTACGGAGCGACGGTCGACCACGTGCACGCGGTCGAGGTCGTACTGGCCGACGGACGGACGGCCCGCCTCGACGAGGCCGGCGGCTGGCCGGACGACATCGCGTCCAGCCTCACCGGTGTCCGTGACCGCGCGACGCCGTTGCTCGGGCCGTCGTTCTCCACGCTGGCGCGTCGCGGCGGCGGCTATCAGTTCGAGCACCTCTGCGGCGACGCGCCTCATGCGGCGCGCTTCCTCGCCGGATCGGAGGGGACGCTCGCGTTGTTGACGGCGATCGAGGTGACGCTCGATCCACTCCCAACGGATCGAGTACTGTCCGTGATCGCCTTCGACGATCTCCACGCGGCGATCGCCGCGGTTCCCGGCCTCGTCGAGACCGGCCCGTGCGCGGTCGAGGTGGTGTCGAGATCGATGATCGACATCGCGCGCGAAGACGCCTTCCACGCCAAAGCCGTGGGAGCCATAGACCCCGGCGCGGGCGCCCTGCTGTTCGTGGAGTACCACGGCTGGTCCCCGGGCGAAGCCGAGAGCGGGTTCTCGCGTATGGACCGCATCCTGGACGGCGCCGCCGGCGTTCGTTCGCGCGAGCGTTACGTCGAGGTCGTTGCGCAAGCGGCCATGTGGGCGGTTCGCGAAGCGGGGATCGGCGCGCTCTCCAACGTCGCAGGAGGCCCGAACCTGCCTCAGGCCTTCGTCGAGGACACGGTCGTAGCGGTGGACAAGCTTCCGCCCTACATCCGCGCGCTCGACCAGCTGTTCGCGAGTCATCAGATGGACGTCGTCTGGTACGGCCACGCGTCGACCGGGCTCGTCCACGTGCGGCCGTTCCTCGACCTGTCCGACGCCGGAGATCTGCAGCGGCTGACCGGCCTGATGGGGGCCGTGACGGATCTCGTCCGCGAGTGGGGTGGCGACCACTCGGGCGAGCATGGCGAAGGGCTCGCTCGGACGCAGTGGAACGAGCGGTTGTTCGGGCCCCGGCTCTACCAGGAGCTGCGCAACATCAAGGCGGCCTTCGACCCGACGAATCTCCTGAACCCTGGCAAGGTGGTGGACGGTCCGGGCACCGTCGACAATCTCCGGTACGGGTCGTCCTACCAACGACACACCGTCTCGACGGACATCTCCTTCGCCGACTACGAAGGGTTCGAGCCGTTCGCCGAGCGGTGCTACGGCTCGGGGTTCTGCCGCAAGCGGGTCGGCGTGATGTGCCCACCGGCCGCAGCGACGGGACTGGAGGAGCACTCGACGCGCGCGAGGGCGAATCTGCTGCGTGCCGTGGTCGCCGGAGATCTGTCGCTCGACGACCTCACGACGAGCGAGGCGTACGAGGTCATGGACACCTGTGTCGGCTGCAAGGCGTGCAGGACGGAATGCCCCGCGCGGATCGATGTCGCGCGAGCGAAGGTCTGGTGGATGGATCAGGTACGCGAGAAGGCGGGGTCGACGTCGTTGCAGCGCGCGATCGCCAATTTGCGGGAGTTGTCGAGCCTGGGTGGAGCCTTCGCTCCGTTCGCGAACCGGATGCTCGGTTCGTCGTTCATGAAGCGGAGGCTCGGCATCGCACCGCAGCGTAGCTTGCCCACCCTGGCCCGGCGGCCTCTGACCGTGCGCCTCCCGACATCGACACGTGCACCACTTCTGTATCCGGACTGCTTCACCACTTATCAGGCCCCGGAGATCGGGGAAGCCGCCGCGCGGCTGGTGCCGGGATTGTCGTTGGCCACGGCCGGGTGTTGCGGCCGGGTGATGCTTTCGGAGGGGTTCATCGCGAAGGCGCGGCATGCGGCGCAACGGGGAGCGCGCGCACTGCGCCATTCCACCGGGCCGATCCTGTTCTGCGAGCCGTCGTGTATGTCGGCCGTTGTGGACGATTGGCCGCACCTCATCGGCGACGTGGACGACATCGCCGCGAGATGTCGTCTCGCCGAGGAGTACGTGTCGGACGGCATGTCGTTTCGTCCCGGTGGCCGTGTGTTGTTCCATCCGCATTGCCATCAGCGAGCGCTGTGGGGGAGCGCAGGAACCGAGGCCGCCCTGCGCCGCGTGCCCGACCTCGAGGTGGAGGTCCCCGACTCGGGGTGTTGCGGGATGGCCGGCGCCTTCGGGTACCGGGCGGATCGCTACGAGCTGTCGGTGGCTATGGGAGAGCGCGTCCTCGCGCCGGCAGTTCGCGCGACCGATGCCGAGATCGTCGCCACGGGAACGTCCTGCCGGCACCAGATCGCCGACCTCACCGGAAAGAGAGCACTCCACCCGGTCGAGTTCCTGGACGCAAGGAGATCGACATGATCGCGCCGGAGGAGACATTCGACGGGACGTTTCCCTTCGCTCCGCACTTCAGTGAGGCTCCCGGGTTCCGGATGCACTACGTCGACGAAGGGGTGGGAGAGCCGATCGTCTGTCTTCACGGTGAGCCGACGTGGGCATACCTGTACCGCAACTTCATCCCGCCGTTGTCGGCCGACCATCGAGTGATAGTTCCCGACCACATGGGCTTCGGGCGCAGCGAGACGCCGCAGGACCGCGAGTACACGCTGCGAACCCACGTCGAGAACTTGACGGCTTTGTTCGACGAACTCGGACTCACCGACATCACCTTCGTCGGACAGGACTGGGGTGGGGTGATGGCCGGCGCGTACACCGTTCGTCACCCCGAGCGCGTCAAGCGGCTGTGCCTGATGAACACCCTGTGCGGTTACGGCATGGCCGGGCGCGACGACCTCCCGCCCATCAGGGAGTCGCGCTGGTTCCGGTGGATAGAGGAGGGCTACGAGAACGGCCGGACGGAAGCCGTCCTCACGAACCTCGGGAGCACCGTCGTGTCGGTCATGAAGATCATCGGCTTCGAGAACACGGGCGTGGTCGACGACACGTGGATCCGCGCCTTCTCGGCCCCCTTCCCGACGCCGGAGTCGTGCAAGGGAGGCCTCGAGTTCCCGCTGGACGTTTACCTCAACCGGATCGGTGAGTACATGGTCGAGGGCTTCGCGGGCGTTGAGGCATTAAAGGCCAAGCCGGCCATGCTCGCCGAGGGGATGCGCGATCACGCGATCCCACCCGAGACCGCGATCGCCGACTTCAAGGGGTTGTGGCCGGACGGTCCGGTGGTCGAGCTGCCGGGGGCCGGGCACTTCTGCCAGGAAGACGAGCCGGCCACACTCGTCGCGCTCATCCAGCAATTCGTCCAGCTGACCTGACGGTCCTTCCCGAGTGTCGGGTAGGGGTAGCGTGGTAGCGATGACCACGGGCGATTTCCACGAGCAGCTTCCCGACGTCGATCCATCCGAGACGCAGGAGTGGCTCGAGTCCTTCCGCCAGCTGGCCGAGACGAAGGGTCACCCGCGAGCGAGCTACGTGTTGCGTCGCGTGCTGGCCGAGGCGCGGCGGCTGCAGGTGGGCGTCCCCCCCATGGTCTCGACCAACTACGTCAACACCATCGCGCCCGAGCACGAACCGCCGTTCCCCGGCGACGAGGAGATGGAGGCGCGCATCCGCCGTCTCATCCGCTGGAACGCGGCGGTCATGGTGCTGCGCGCGAACATCCAGTCCCCGGGTCTGGGTGGTCATCTGTCCACGTACGCGTCGGCGGCGAGCCTCTACGAGGTCGGGTTCAACCACTTCTTCCGCGGTAAGGACCATGCCAGCGGAGGCGACCAGATCTACTACCAGGGCCATGCGACGCCCGGGATCTACGCGCGCTCGTTCCTCGAGTTCCGGTGGGACGAGGATCGGCTCGACAACTTCCGGCGCGAAACGCTCGGCAAGGTGGGTCTGTCCTCCTACCCGCACCCCCGGCTCATGCCCGGCTACTGGGAGTTCCCGACGGTGTCGATGGGTCTCGGCCCGATCAACGCGATCTACCAGGCGCGGTTCAACCGCTACCTTCACGCGCGCGGGATCAAGGACACGTCCGAGCAGCGTGTGTGGTGCTACGCCGGCGACGGTGAGATGGACGAGCCCGAGTCGACGGCGGCGCTCACCCTCGCTGCACGCGAGCAACTCGACAACCTGATCTTCGTTGTCAACTGCAACCTCCAACGTCTCGACGGCCCCGTGCGCGGGAACGGGAAGATCATGCAGGAGCTCGAATCGCTCTTCCGCGGCGCCGGCTGGCACGTCATCAAGGTCGTCTGGGGGCGTGAATGGGATCCGCTGTTGACGCGCGACGTCGACGGCGTGCTTGTGGACAAGATGAACACGACGACGGACGGCGAATTCCAGCGGTACGCCGTGGCCGATGGCGCATACATCCGCGAGCACTTCTTCGGTCCCGATCCGCGGTTGCGCAAGCTCGTCGAGCATCTCCCCGACTCCGACCTGCAGCGTCTGCGTCGCGGCGGTCACGACTACCGCAAGGTCTACGGCGCGTACAAGGTGGCGACCGAGCTCGAAGGGGCGCCCGTCGTCATCCTCGCCAAGACCGTTAAAGGTTGGGCGCTCGGTGAGTCGATCGAGGCCCGCAATGTCACGCACCAGGCGAAGAAGATGACGGTCACCGACCTCCAGGGATTCCGCGACCGCCTCGGGCTGCCGATAGGCGACCGCGAGCTGGACTCCGACCTGCCGCCGTACTACCGGCCGCCGCGGCATACGTCGATCGTCGAGTACCTGCTCTGGCGCCGGCAGGAGCTCGGCGGGCTGCTGCCGGAGCGCCGCGTGTCGTACGAGGCCCCGAAGCTCCCGGCGAAGGAAGCGTACGAGGAGTTCTTCGGGGGGACCGAGGAGCGCGGTGTCGAGGCGTCGACGACGCAGGCGTTCGTGCGCATGCTCCGCGTCCTGCTGCGCGACGAGCAGATCGGCGCACGGATCGTCCCGATCATCCCCGACGAAGCGCGCACGTTCGGCATGGAGTCGCTGTTCAAACAGCTGAAGATCTACAACCCACTCGGGCAGCGCTACGAGCCGGTCGACGTCGAGACGTTGCTGCCGTACCTCGAGTCCCCCGACGGTCAGGTACTGGAGGAGGGCATCACGGAGGCCGGATCGATGGCGAGCTTTACGGCCGCCAGCACCGCGTATGCGACCCACGGACAGCTCATGCTCCCGTTCTTCATCTTCTATTCGATGTTCGGGTTCCAGCGTGTGGGGGACCTGATCTGGTCGCTCGGCGACAACCGGGGCCGCGGCTTCTTGCTGGGTGCAACGGCGGGACGCACGACGCTGGCGGGCGAAGGTCTGCAGCACCAGGACGGGCACAGCCTGCTCCTCGCGTCGACCGTCCCGAACGTGTGCGCCTACGATCCGGCTTTCGCCTACGAGCTCGCGACGGTCCTTCGCGAAGGATTGCGGCGGATGTACGAGGCGGGGGAGGACGTCTTCTATTACGTCACCCTGTACAACGAGGCCTATGTGCAGCCGAAGATGCCACGCGGCGCGACCGACGGGATCCTCAAAGGGCTGTACCGGTTCCGTCGCGCCCAGGCGCGCAACGGCCCGCGCGTCCAGCTCCTGGCGTCGGGCCCGGCGGTTCGTCTGGCCGTGATCGCCCAGGAGAAGCTCAAGGAAGAGTTCGGCGTCGCCGCCGACGTGTGGAGCGCGACGAGCTACCAGCAGCTGCGCAACGATGCGCTGGCGTGCGAGCGCTGGAACCGCTTGCATCCGACCGAGCGCCCACGCACGCCGTATGTGGCGGATGTGCTGGAGGACGCCGAGGGGCCCGTCGTCGGCGTGAGCGACTTCATGAAGGCGGTTCCCGATCAGATCGCGCGCTGGGTGCGCGAGCCCTACATCTCGCTCGGAACCGACGGCTTCGGCCGTTCGGACACTCGTGAAGATCTCCGGCGACACTTCGAGATTGACGAAGGACACATCATCGCGGCGGCGCTCCAGGCCTTGTCCCTCGCGGGTGAGATGAAAGCAGAACGTGTCCGGGAGGCCATCGAGGCCGCCGGCATCGATTCCGAGACGATCGAGCCGCGCGAGGCGTAGTCTGCGGGCTCGCCTGCTCGAAGTTCGACCGAAGTCGACCGGACGACGCCATTGGATCTCGCAAGTGGCGAAGGAGTTCGTGGCAATTAGGATCACCGTCAATGTTTGGCGATGATGACTTCCAGGCCTTAGCTCGACGACCCATACGATCGCTCGTCTTGTTTGGGACTGTCGGCTGCGCACTTGGTTTCGTGGGCGGGTTCATCAGAGCGTCCGGACCAGAAACGCTCGCGCAATCGTTGGAAAGCGGCCTCATGGCAGGCGTGGTAGCGGGAGGGTTTTTCCTGCTAGTCGGGAGTTACGCACTCTGGCAGGGGCGACGAGCCGGCAAACGAGCGCGAGCGGAGGAGCAACGCTTGTTCCCTGAAGCGCTTCGAGGTCCAAGCGCCGACCCGGACGCAGACCCTGACGCAGACCCTGACGGCAGACCCTGATGCCTCGTCCGCTCATCGACAGGACATGACCCGCGTCAATTTTTTTGGACACGCGGAATAGGTTGGGGTTCGGGCTATCTGAGATGGGCTCCCGCGGCGTGGCGAACCCAGCCGCTCGCGGGGACGGACCCGAACCGGGGGAACGCAGCATCACCGACGCTCTCCTTCGCGCGACCTCCTCAAAACCGTACAGCCGACAGACCTTGCGAGACTTTGACCATTGGCAGCAGTCGGGGCGGTATGAGACAGTGCTGGTGGCGAACTACCTGGGGAGGTTGAGCGCATGAAATTCCATTTCTTCCACTTGATGCCCTACCCGTACCTGCCCGACGACTTCCGCCAGCAGGTCCGATCGGTGTGGGTGGACGTCCCGATCGACTACTACGACCCGGTCAAGGGTCACGAGGTCTACCACACTTACCTCGACGAGCTGCTCTACGCCGACGAGCTCGGCTTCGATGGCATCTGTGTGAACGAGCACCACCAGAACGCGTACGGACTCATGCCTTCGCCGAACCTCATGGGGTCGATCCTCGCGCGCCAGTCCAAGGACGCGAAGGTCGTCGTCATGGGCAACTCCGTCGCGTTGTACAACCCGCCGACGCGCGTCGCCGAGGAGTTCGCGATGCTCGACGTCCTATCGGGTGGCCGTCTCGTCGCCGGGTTCCCGGTCGGTACACCCATGGACTCGAACTTCTGCTACGGCGAGCCGCCGGCCACGCTGCGCGAGAAGTACCGCGAGGGCGTCGAGCTGATCGTGAGGGCGTGGTCGGAGCGTGAGCCGTTCGCCTTCAACGGCAAGTACACGCAGCTGCGCTACGTGAACGTGTGGCCGCGGCCGATCCAGCAGCCGCGTCCGCCCGTCTGGATCCCCGGCGGCGGTTCCGTCGAGACATGGGAGTTCTGCGTCCGCAACCATTTCAACTACTCGTACCTGTCCTACTTCGGCTACCAGTCCGGCAAGGACGTCATGAAGGGCTACTGGGACACTTTGTCGGACCTGGGGGCCGAGCCCAACCCCTACAGCGCGGGCTTCCTCCAGTTCGTCGGCGTCGCCGAGACCGACGAGGAGGCCGAGAAGCTCTACGCGCCGGCGGCGCTGTACTTCTACAACAAGTGCCTGCACCTGTACCCGGGGTTCGTGAGCCCGCCCGGGTACTCGTCGATGGAAACCGTGCGGCGCCGCATCCAGAGTCAGGTCCAAGCCGCATCGGCGCTCAGCCCTGACCTGACGTGGAAGGACATCCTCGACCGCGGCTACGTGATCGCCGGGAGCCCGGACACGGTGCGGGACCGGCTGAAGGAGGTCGTCGAGGAGTTGCGCTGCGGGCACCTCATGCTGCTGTGCCACTTCGGCAACATGGGAGAGGAGACGGTCCGGTACAACTCGGAGCGCTTCATGCGCGACGTCGCACCCAAGCTGCGCGACACGTTCAGCGAATGGGACGACGAGTACTGGCCGAAGCCCGCTCTGGTGTCTTAGATGACCGAGCGCACCGTAACGATCTGGGATCCGCCGCTGCAGGCGCGCGTGTTCGAGGCCGGGGACGGGGAGCCGCTCGTCTACCTCCACGGCGGCGGCGGCATGACCTCTACCGATCCGGTCGTGGAGGCACTCTCGCAGGAGTTCCACGTGTACGCGCCCGTCCATCCCGGTTTCGTCGATCCCGACGACCTCGACGAGCTACGCGACGTCCACGATCTGGCGCTCTATCACGACGAGCTGCTCGAAGCGCTCGGCCTGGACGGCGTCCGCGTCGTCGGCCATTCGTTCGGCGGCATGGTGGCGGCCGAGCTGGCCGCGCACGTCCCGAAGCGGGTGTCCAAGCTCGTCCTCGCAGCTCCGGTCGGTCTGTGGAACGATGACTACCCGACGGCCGACTTCTTCACGGCCTTCCCCTTCGGGATCCAGGAGCTGCTGTGGGGCGACTCGTCGTCTCCGCAGTCCGTCGAGGCGATGACGGCCATGGCGAAAGGCATGGAGGACGCTCCCGAGGGTCAGGACCCGATCACGGCGATGCTCCTCCGCGTCCTGCCCGGTCTCATCACGCTCGGCAAGTACATGTGGCCGCTACCCGACAAGGGCCTGGGCCGCCGGCTCCGTCGGATCGCGGCGCCGACCCTGGTCGTCTGGGGTGAGAAGGACAAGCTGGCACCGTCGCAGTACGCCGATGACTTCGTTGCGAAGATCCCGGACGCGCGCGCTTCGTTCATCCCCGACGCGGGACACATGGTCCCGTACGAGCGGATGAACGAGTTCGTCGGGCTCGCCGGCGACTTTCTGCGCTAGCAACTGCAAGCGCGCCTTCTTGCCTGCCGCCGCGGGGGCGGTCCTAGAATGTCTGCCCATGCCGGAAACCGCGATCTCCGTCGTCGGTCTGACGAAGCGGTTCGGCACACAAACCATCTGGGAGGACGTCACCTTCGACATCCCCAAGGGGGAGATCACCGTCATCCTCGGCCCGTCGGGCACCGGGAAGAGTGTCCTCCTCAAGCACTTCATCGGCCTGCTCCGTCCGACGGCCGGGCACGTCTACGTCGAGGGCCAGGACATACCGAAGCTCAACGAGAAGGACCTTTTCGCTGTCCGCAAGAAGTTCGGTGTTCTGTTCCAGGACGGCGCGCTGTTCGGCTCGATGACGATCCAGGACAACGTCGCCTTCCCGCTGCGGGAGCACACCGACCTGAAGGAGAGCTCGATCCGCGGTCTCGTCCAGGAGAAGCTCGAGCTCGTCGGCCTCGTGGGGGCCGAGAAGAAGTATCCGGCCGAGATCTCGGGTGGGATGAAGAAGCGCGCCGGTCTGGCGCGTGCGCTCGTCCTCGAGCCTGAGATCCTCCTTTTCGACGAGCCGGACTCGGGCCTGGATCCCGTCCGGACGGCCTTCCTGAACCTGCTGACCGTCGATCTCAAGAAGCGGTTGGGGCCGACGATCATCATCGTCACGCACCACATCGACACGGCGCGGACCATCCCCGACTACATCGGCCTGATATTCGCCCGCCACCTCGTGAAGTTCGGCACCCGGAAGGAGATGTTCGATTCCGATCTGGGCGTGGTCCGGCAGTTCCTGACCGGATCGACCGAGGGACCGATCGGGATGTCCGAGGAGAAGGACGCCGCCGAGGGAGGCCCATCGGACGGTGACGGACCAACAACGAGAAAGAAGAAGGCACCCCGCGCCCGGAAGTCCCGTCGATCGTGAACCGCCTGCGCGAGGTCCTGCTCGTGCCGGCGGGCAACATGTTCGCCCTTACGCTCGACGCGTTCCGCGTGTTCTTCCGTCGTCCGTGGCCGGTCCGCGAGTTCCTGCACGTCTCGTGGTTCATCGTGAGCGTCTCGATCGTCCCCGTGATCCTTGTGTCGATCGCCTTCGGGGCGACCATCGCGCTGCAGGTCGGCAACGTGTCGCGGCAGCTGGGCGCCCAGTCGCAGACCGGCGCCGCGATGGTGCTCGCCGTCGTACGCGAGGCGGCGCCGATCGCCACCGCGTTGCTCATCTCGGGCGCCGGCGGCTCGGCCATGACGGCCGACCTCGGCTCCCGGCGCATCCGGGACGAGATCGCGGCCATGGAGGTGCTGGCCGTGGATCCCATCCACCGGCTCATCGTTCCGCGCCTCCTCGCCGCAACCGTCGTCGCCGTCCTGCTCAACGGCTTCGTTTCGGTGGCGGGGGTGGCGGGAGGTTACGTCTTCAACGTGCTCGTCCAGGGCGGCACCCCCGGCGCGTATATCGCCTCGTTCTCGCTGCTGGCACAGCCCGCCGACCTGTACGTCGCCCTCATGAAAGCGGGGGTGTTCGGGCTCCTGGTGGCCATGGTGGCGGCGTACTTCGGCATGTTCTGCAAGGCCGGGCCCAAGGGCGTCGGTGAGGCCGTGAACCGCGCCGTGGTCGTGTCGTTCCTGTTGATCTTCGTGGCGAACTTCGTGATGACGGCGATCTACTTCGCGCTCGTCCCGGCCAAATTCGCGTGACATATGGCTGACGTAACGATCGGCACCCGACCCGCAGCCCCGGTGCGGGTCCTGCGCGGTATCGGGGATGCCGTCGTCGGCGGACTAGCCGTCCTCGGCGAGCACCTCAACTTCTACGTCCGCGCGATCCTGGACATCCCGTTCGCGTTTCGGCGGCGCTCCGAGATCCTCCGGCACATCTCCGACATCACGATCGGCGCGGGCGCCCTCGTCGCGGGGGCCGGGACGGCCGGCGTCATCTTCTTCATGGCCTTCTTCACGGGCACGCAGGTCGGTCTCGAAGGATTCAAGGGCCTCGAGCTCATCGGGGCCGAGGCGTTCACCGGCTTCGTCTCCGCCTTTGCCAACACGCGTGAGATCACGCCGATCATCGCCGGCATCACTCTGGCGGCACAGGTCGGCGCCGGCTTCACGGCCGAGCTGGGCGCCATGCGGATCTCCGACGAGATCGACGCGACGGAGGTCATGGCCGTGCGTCCGATCCCGTACCTGGTATCGACGCGGATGATCGCGGCGATCGTCGTGATCATCCCGCTCTACCTGATCTCGCTCTTCTCCTCCTACGCGGCCACGAGATTCATGGTCGTGAACTATCTCGGCCTGTCGGGCGGGACGTATGCGCACTATTTCACGCTGTTCCTCCCGACGGCGGACATCATCTACTCGCTCGCCAAGGCGCTGATCTTCGCCGTCATCGTCGTGCTCATCCACTGCTACTACGGCTTCTACGCGAGTGGGGGCCCGGCGGGCGTGGGCGTGGCCGTGGGACGCGCCATCCGTACATCGATCACGACGATCCTCATCGTGAACCTGATCATGTCGGCGATCTTCTGGGGCACCGGCGAGACGGTTCGGATCGCCGGATGAGCGAGCTCATCCGGGGCGCGGGGGGTTCGGGGGGCGCAGCGCCCCCGATCGGATAGCGTGAGCCGGCGCTCCAACGCGATCATCGGCGCCGCGACCCTCGCGGTCATCGTCCTCCTCATCTACTTCCTCGCTCTGTACCTCGGAGGAGTGTTCCTGCCCGGTTACGAGGTGACGGCGCACTTTTCGCGCGCCGGCCAGCTCCTGCGTTCGGGGAGCGACGTGAAGCTCCGCGGCGTCCTCGTCGGCGCGGTCTCGACGATCGAGGTCGAACGGACCGGGAAAGCGCGTATCGCGCTTCGGATATTCGAGGATCAGGACATCCCCGACAACGTCGAAGCCGCCATTCGCGCCAAGACGCTGTTCGGTGAGAAGTTCGTAGAGCTGCGGATCCCGGACGCACCGTCCGCGCGGGAGCTCGAGCCGGGGGACGAGATCCCCGAGAGCCGCACGACGCCACCGTTCGAGGTCGAGACGATCCTCGAGAAGGGCGTGCCCATCCTCAACGCCGTCGATCCCGAAGCGTTCGGAGCGGCTCTTCACGCGCTGGCCGATGCGTTCGTCGGCAACGAGGAAGCGCTGCGCAACGCCACCGTGCAGAGCCTGGAGCTGTTGACCGAAACGGAGCGGACGCTCCCCGACCTCGAACGCAACCTCGTGCACCTCCGCAACTTCGCATCGGCCCTCAACCAGGTCGACACCGACCTCGTGGAGGCTCTCGGCGGTCTGGTCGCCGTCGGCGAGGCCATCCGCGATCATCCGGACGAGTTCCGTCGGACGGTCTCCGGCCTCGTCCCGCTCGCGCGCGACCTGGGCGACATCCTCACGGCTCGTCAGTCCGATCTCGCCGACCTGGCCGGGAAGGGACGTCCCGTGCTCGAGTCGGTTGCAGCGCGGGCGCCGAAGCTCCCCGCCCTCGTCGATGTCCTCGACGGGTTCCTCGGCGTGTGGATCGCCGACCTGAGCGAAGGTCCCCACTGGCGGATCGCCGTCACGGATCCGCCGGTGATCGTCGGGGAGCCGTACGCCCCGGGCACCGAGCCGCAGCCGCGCACGGCGGCGGTGCGGAGGCTGGCCGCCGATCCCGACGCTCCGCCGGCCGACCTGCTCGAGATCGTGCTGGCGCCGGTGCCGACCGAGGACCTGAACGAAGCCGCCGACCGGCTCGACCTCCCGCTGCGGGTGCGGACGCCATGACCGGCTCGCTGCGCTCGGTCATCCTCAAGCTCACCGTCTTCACGGTCGTCACGTTGTCGCTGACGGGCCTGCTGGCCGCTGTGATCGGCAACGTCCAGCCCTTCGCGAGCTTCTACAACATCGATGCCGAGTTCTCCGACGCCACGGGCCTGCTGAACCAGGACGTGGTGAAAGTGGCCGGGGTGACCGTCGGGAAGGTGGCGGGGGCCCGCGTCGTCGTCGACGAGCGCACCGGGAAAGCCAACGCGCTCGTCACCTTGCGCGTGCGCGAAAACGTCGACGTCCCACGCAACGCGCGGGCGGCCATCAAGTTCCGCAACCTCCTCGGTCAGCGGATGGTGAGCATCACCCGCGACGCCGATCGTCCCCGGGCGCCGGCCTTTCC